>Ga0210051_1006279_pt1 | contig 11208 bp, 10 predicted proteins | sample CryGey092014_all_FD_185464 | JGI IMG/M metagenome (GOLD analysis project Ga0210051, IMG submission 185464) | Groundwater microbial communities from aquifer - Crystal Geyser CG23_combo_of_CG06-09_8/20/14_all (SPAdes) (version 2) | ecosystem: Environmental > Aquatic > Deep subsurface > Groundwater...
CTGACCGGGGAAAAACCGGGAACGCTCCGGAGCAGCGCCAGATTTTGATACCATTCGCCTAACTGAGGAAAACCTCACGCATCATGCACCCCGCCCAATGAAGCCGCCGATCAAACCATATAACATTCTAACGTTTCGAAGTTCATTTTAACTCGATAATACCTTTGCAAGCCTTGATTCACTTGGCTTCCAGCCTCAAGGTCCTGGCATCAAGTTGCAGGGCTTGCACAAAGAAGCTTTGTACATGCCGTTCGATCGTCTCCATGACTTGATTGGCCACATCCCCGAGCAGCACATTCAGTTCGTCCAGCGCACCCGCAATCACGGCCCGAAAGACCTGCCACAGACGCGTGGCATAATCGATCGACGTGGCGTTCGCCGCGAGCTGTTGGCGCATATCCGCGATGCCGCTGGCCTGATGCCTCGACTTGGCGATCACCAGCATACAAAACCGCATGGCGGTCAGGTGGACGGAGGCAACATAGGCGGCGTAGTGATTGCTTTGCTCCTTGAGGAAACCCAAATATTGTTTGGCCTCCTTGAAGTACACCTCAATCGCCCAGCGCATCGCATAGAGCTCCAATATGCGTTGCGGCTCAAGGCTTGTGTCCGTGGTCAGGAATACCGCCCAGTCATGTTTGCCGGATTGCGCTTTTTCAGGCTGGGCAATGCCGCGAACGAATAGCAGGCGCACCTTGATCCATTGATCCGCCTCGTCCGGCGCGCCGCTCAAATTCAATTCGACATCCAGCGCCTTCGCCTGATACGGCTGCCCCGGAATTTTCTGCCACTGGCGGCGGACGCAGGACTGATAGAGGGTATTCACATCCCTCTCCCGACTGATTACTCGCCCCTCCAAACGCTCGGTCAGCCGGTATTTCATGGTGTTTTTCTTCATCCGTAAAGCCGGTATCAATAGTTGCTCGCCAGCCAGACGGATGATCGGTTTGGTGCCGAACCAGGCATCCGCCAGCAGGTAATCCGCTTCGATTCCGGCGCGTTGCGCCCGGCGGATCATGCCTCCCGCCATCTGGGGTTTGGTCTGGCCCTGCGCCATCCGGTAACGTTTCGCAACAATGCTGCGACCATCGCGGAACGGTTGATGGAGTTTTTGCGCCTTCGTCGCGCCGGTGAACAACTCGCTATCGATGGGCACGAAGCCGCCCACGCCGGAGAGTCCCAAGGTCAGAACCTGTTGCCCCATGACACATCGTCCCGAGGTGTGATCAAAATGGCTGGATACGCCCGGCATCTTTTTCCCATGGCGCACCTGAATGGAATCATCCAGCACAAAAGCACTGTGCCGGCCCAATGTCTCAATACTTCGTACCGCTTGTCGTGCAACTCCGCCATGCAGGTGACGCCAGTTCCAGTCCTCCCGATTTAATGCCGTATACAGAGCGTCTTTCTCGGCGCAGGAGAAGGTCTTCAAGGACTCCCGGGCAAACATGCCAACCGAGTCCACCTTCAGCCAGACCCAAATCATCAGGCAGTACACCAGTTCGTTCGCCGGCGTGCCCGAGCGCTTGTGAAAGCCGATTCGATCCAGCCGCGCTTTCATGCCCATCTGTTTCCACAGATCGGCAAACAGGTTGTCGATGAGGCAACCCCCGTCTCGAAGTAAATTCGCCGTCAATTCTGGAAGTGCTATCGTTTTTGTGCCATGATTCATCGCGGTCTCCTGAGTTGTTTTGGCTGTTTGCAAGGCAACCATTATTATACTCTTTGTGAGACCGCTTTTCTTATTTAAATCAAATAATTAAGTGCGTTTTTAGGGGGTTTTAAACTCCGAAACGTTAGTTCGTCATATTGTGAAAAGAGCCGACGGCGGAACGGATGCGGCAAGCAATCTTAAAATGCACCATCTCAATTGCTGTAGGAATTATTAACAACGCTGGAGAAAAAGTTGTGTAACTGGGTGTTGAAAAATGCCTTTGAGAGGCTTGAGCCGTATGCGTTGTGAGGCGCACGTACGGTTCTTAGGGGGCGGCGGCGCAGTAATGCGCTGCCGCTACCCGACCCAGATCAGTATTAACCTTGTTGTTGTCCAATGCAGTCTGGTCCGGCACGGCAGCTCGACCGGCCTTTGGGACACCAAGCCCGTGGAGTAGCAAGGAGCGTCGTGCCGGTTTTTCACTGACAACCCGAACGGTTGCTTGGGCAAATAAGCCCGCATTTTTGCAAGGATGGGTGCAATGAATGAAACGATAGTGGAGAAGTTTGTCGGCATTGATGTGTCCAAATCCACGTTGGACGTGTGCATCAAGCCACCCGGACAGACGTTGCATGTTGCTTACGATGAGGCTGGCATCAGCCAAACCGTCGAACGCCTGAAAGAAATCATCCGACTTTGATCGTTATCGAAGCCACGGGCGGATTGGAAGTGCGTATCACGACCGAACTGGCTGGCAAGGGATTGCAGGTCGCTGTCATTAATCGCGCCAAGCGCGTGACTTTGCCAAGGCTACAGGCCAGCTGGCCAAGACGGATCAGGTTGATGCTGCGGTACTGGCGGCGTTTGCCAAAGCAATTCGACCGCAGGCCCGATCGCTCAAAGATGCGGACACCCGCGCCTTGGACGACATGGTTAGCAGACGGCGGCAGTTGATCGGCATTCGGGTTCAAGAGATCCTCCGGCTCGGCACAGCGGTCTCAAAACCGCTGCAAAAAAGTTTGAAGCAACACATCGCATGGTTGGATAAGCGGATTACCGAAGTGGACAACAGCTTGAGCAAGCAGTTGCGCGAATCGGATGTGTGGCGAGCCAAGGACGATCTACTGCGTGGCATTCCTGGCGTTGGCGCAGTGACTACCCTGACAATGCTGGCCAAGTGTCCTGAGCTTGGGACGCTGAATCGCCGCGAAATTGCAGCACTGACTGGTGTCGCACCATTGGCCAACGACAGCGGAAAACATTGTGGCAAATGCTTCGTCTGGGGTGGACGGGCTGATGTACGTGCAGTTTTATACATGGCGACCGTCTCTGCGATACGTTGCAATGACACGATCAAGACATTCGCTGAACGCCTGAAAAAAGCGGGTAAACCACCCAAAGTCGTGATCGTTGCTTGTATGAGAAAGTTGTTAACCATCATGAACTCAATGTTGAAAAATAATGCTCCGTGGTACCCAAGAAATGCTTGACTCAAAACATGGTTGCTTAAATCTGCCGGTAACGCGCTTCCTGCAGACGCTGGAGATCGTCGCGAAAGAAGGAGGGCGCCCGGCCTACAGCTGGAAGAGTCTGTTCAGCCAGTCTGTGGATTTCGAGTGGGTGGCCCGGCTTGAGCAAGCCCCCGCGCGTGCCGAGCAGCTGGAAGCCTTCATGTCGCGGTTCGGCAGAATGCAAGACGCGATGGCGGAAAAATTATTTCCCCGCTGGCTGCTTGCATTGGCCGAAGTGCCGGGCAGCCAGATCGAAACCCTCAATCGCGCCGAACGGTTGGGCGTGCTCGCCAGCACAGAGCAATGGCTTGAGATCCGCAATCTGCGTAACCGGCTCGTGCATGAATACATGACCGACCCCGCAGGGTTTGCCGAAGACTTGGCGCTGGCAAAGAAATACAGCCTCAAACTGATCGAGACCTTCAACCGTTTACGCCAGGACGCAATGACGCGAATGGGGCACAAGCAGGAAAGCTTGCCGGAAGAAATACGCCTGCCGGGATAAGCCGCAAAATAAGGGCACAACTACTTGCCATACTTCCAATCAGTGAATGACATTTCCATGTTCCTGCCGCAGGGTTGGCAGGACGGCTACCGCGTGCCGGGCTGGCACAATGACAACAAGCATTTCAAACAGATCGACGTGCTGCTGCATCCCGCCAAGGCCAAATCCGGCAGTATGGTCATCAGCGGGGCCATTCGCTGATGATGCCGCGCCAACTGCAGGCCGTCGAGAAAGCCGCCGCCTTGCTGCTGCTGGCCTATCCGCTATTGATGCTCACGGTCAGGGGTGGCATGAACGGCGTGTTCATCCTCATGTTATTGCTTTCAATATTAGTATGGGCGATCCGATTAGAGGAAATGAATAAAGAAGAATGGCGTCATGAATGGACGCTCTATGTCGTGTCAATGTTTGGCTTGTCGATTGCTATTTCAATCAGTCAACTGTGGAACCAAACCCTTTCAGCGCACCCGTATGATGCGGCATCACGATACTGGCTAGGAATACCAGTGTTCTTGTTGCTGGTGCGACTTCGTTTAACAATTATAACTGTCTTACAATTCGCATTCCCAGTTGCGGCAATCGCTGGTTTTGTGCTTTCTGAAGAAATAAAAGATGGACGATTGGGGCTAAAAACCCTCGATTTAATTCATTTTGGCAATTTTGAATTACTGCTCGGTGTGATGTCTCTAGTGATGCTAAACTGGTTAAAACGCGACAAACTACTTCTTCAGCTACTGAAACTGCTTGGTTTTGTTGCCGGCGCGGCTGCATCGCTGGCTTCAGGCGAAAGAGGCGGCTGGCTGGCAATACCAGTTTTTTTTATCCTCTTTGTCTATTTCAATAGTAGCCGTATAACATTTCGGGTGTTTGCAACAAGTGTCTCGTTGATGGCATTGGCATTGGGTATTTTGTATTTCGTCAACGATAACTTGCATAACCGAACAAGGCAATTGATCACAGATGTCGCAAACTATAAGCAAGGGTACCGAGATAGCTCAACCGGAATTCGATGGCAATTATATGGCGCCGCCTTGGATGTCTTTGTGGAACATCCGTTTGTGGGTGTCGGGCCGGATGGGTTCGCTTTGCAATTGGAGCCGATGGTCAAAGAAAAAAAATTAACGCCATATGCGGCCCACATTGGACGTGGTGAGGTGCATAACGATCTTTTAGCAAGTGCCGCCGAGCTGGGGATTTTTGGTTTGACGGCTATGCTTGCCATTTATATCATTCCAATCCGCCTATTCTGGCTATTTACAAAATCACCCATAAACCATGTACGACGAACAGGAATCATGGGTGTCTTTTTTGTAAGCGGATTCATGGTCTTTGGGTTAACAGCCAACTTCCTAAATTTAACGTTGGTGACCGCGTTCTACAGCTTTACCATAGCCGCGCTTCTGGCGGCGGGTTACACCAAGAAATCATGTTGATAAAAGCAGGTTTGTTTGTGCTGTCCGGAACCCTGTTGGGGCGACTGCTCGGATTTTTAAGAGAAGCCCAGCTTGCAGCTGCATTCGGTGCCGGGCAAAGGGCAGAGGCTGCAATTATCACTTTAACTCTGCCGGATCTGCTTATGAATATTCTGCTGGGTGGCGCACTTTCATATGCGCTGATACCGGAATTTGCCAGAATGTCAGAGTCCAAGTCTTGGCAACTCCATGTGCAGTTGACTGTATTGGCGGCTCTGCTTTTTGGGTTCCTTGCGTTTCTGATAAGTTTTTTCCCCTCGAACATCATTTATATTTTTAATCAGCAGCTGCCAGATGACCTTGCCAAGCAGACCCATTATGCGATATCAATCTCGGCTTGGCTAATGCCATTGATTGGAATGGCTGGGGTGACGACGGCTTACTTGCAAACCAATAACAGATTCTTGTCGGCTGCATTCTCGACCAGTATCTATAACGGCATCTTGGTTGTTTGTCTTTTTGGTATAACCCAAGGGCTATTGAATGGGGATGAATTAATATGGCTTGCGGGAGCGATGATTGGGGGCGGTCTAGTGCGATATCTGGTGCTCTGGATTAACAGCAAAAGATATATGCCTAGGGGCCAGCTTGATCCGGGAGGGTGGCTAGTTAAATCTTCACTAATGAAATCCTACCTGCTGGCACTCCTCGGTAGTGCGGCAATACTATCTCTGCCATTAATTGGCAGGATCTTTGCTGCTCAATATGGGGAAGGAGCGCTTGCCCAATTCAACTATGCGAGCAAACTCATCGAATTGCCGCTGGGGGTGGCAATTTCAGTCATTTCAGTCGTGGCATTGCCTGCACTAGCCAAGGCTCATCAGGTATCATTTCAAGCGGGGCAGAGCGAACACACCGTGGAATGGCAAACACTGCTATTCCGAAGCTTGCGTTTTTCTATCTTGTTATCCATTGTGATTATGCTCCCCTGCATTTGGTTTGCCGCTTCGCTGGCCGATATCGCCTTCGGTTGGGGAAAGATGGACAGCGCATCGCTGGATGGAGTGGCAAAGTTAACGACAGTTGGCTTCGTGCTGTTGCTTTTGCAGGGGGGAATTTCGATCACCAGTGCGGCGCTGGCATCCGCAAAAGGCATGCGCATGATAGCCTGGTCCGGCTTGGTTGGAATGCTGGCCTTTGCGTCAATGGCGATAATATCGATCCGGCAAGGAGGATTGATTGTGCTGATGTATGCTCTTATTCTTGCATATAGTCTTGTATTGCTGATCCAAATGTATGAGCTGGGAGAAAAACACCATATACGCTGGAAACTTTTTATGGCTGATACCAACCTGAACTTTCCTTTGCTTGCAGTGTTGTCCGCATTTGCTATGCTGTCCCTCCTATTTGACAGGTTCCAGGAAAATCCGTGGATAGGACTGTCGTTGGCAGCGATGTTCACAATTGTATTAAGCGTAGTTGTCTTGGCCGCCAGTTCGGAAATTAAACACAAAATATTTCGCAGATAAAAAGTGATCGATTTATTTCTTATTACCAACCAGCCTGACATCGCAATATTTGCCGTCAAACATGGCGTTAGCCATATATTTGTCGATTTGGAAATCATTGGGAAACATGCCCGTCAAGGGCATCTGGACACCCTTATCAGCAAACACACCATCCAGGATGTTCAAGCGATACGAACCGAACTGGATGGTGTGCGGCATGCGCATAAAGCCGAACTTTTGGTCAGAATAAATCCGTGGAGCGAAAATTCTGAAAATGAAATTGAATCGGTCATTGAAAGCGGGGCCGACTGGATCATGCTTCCCATGTACCGCACAGCCGCCGAAGTTGGAAATTTTTGTGCTGCCGTTGCAGGACGTGCTCGATGCATCCCCTTGATTGAAACGCTGGGGGCTTGCGAATGTCTGGAAGAAGTTGCCGCCATGCCGGAGGTCGATAAGCTGTTCATTGGTTTGAATGATTTGCACATTGAAATGCGACGGACTTTCATGTTCGAATTATTGGCAGACGGCACCGTGGAGCGAATGGCAAATGTAATCAAAAAATATGGCAAGCCATTCGGCTTTGGGGGCATTGCGCGCATTGGTGAAGGAATGGTAACAGCAGAACATATACTGGGCGAGCACGTAAGGCTAAGCTCCAGCGCAGTTATACTGTCACGAACCTTTCACCGCCATTCGCAATCAATTGACGACTTGCATGCCAACCTGGATTTTGGCAAAGAAATCGAAAAATTACGTTTATCGGAACAACTTATCAGCAAATGGTCGCAAGAACTGTTTCAAGACAACAAGCAAGCACTAGTAAACGCAACCGGAAAAGTTGTCCTGAAAATGAGAGAGTTGCGTGAAAAGAATCTTTGACGTCCTGCTGTCTTTAATCATGCTTATGATGATCGCACCTTTTCTGGCAGCGGTTGCCATCATGATAAAACTTGACTCAAACGGGCCTATTTTTTTTCTTCAGTACCGCGTCGGTCGAGATGGCCGCATATTTAAAATTATAAAATTTCGCAGCATGATCGCCAACGCGGAATCGCTGGGCTCTTACATGACAGCCACAAACGACGCGCGCATAACGAAACTAGGCAGGTTCATTCGACGCAGCAGCATTGATGAACTCCCGCAACTGATCAATGTATTGGCTGGCGACATGAGCCTGGTTGGCCCCAGGCCAGATGTGCCGGCCCAAAGAGCAGAATATACCGAGCAAGAGTGGGAAATCAGGCATCGTGTTCGACCCGGACTAACCGGACTGGCACAGGCGACTTTGCGTTCCAGCGCCACATCCGAACAACGTAAGGCAATGGATATTGACTACGCGACCAATCATTCTATCCAGCGCGATCTGTGGATTATTCTGCTAACAGCAAAACAAGTTCTATTCAGAGGCGGCAATTAAATGTGCGGAATATTTGGCTACATCAATCGCAAAGGGCGGCGGTTAAGTTCATCAGTATTGGAAGAAATGGGCAATCGTTTGCGCCACAGGGGGCCGGACGACACTGGCATTTTTCATGCCGATAAATTTGCCGCAGCGGTAGGCAATCAACGGCTATCCATCATTGATATCGCCCATGGCCACCAGCCAATCGTTAGTGATGACGGGCAAATTGCGCTCGTGCAAAACGGCGAAATATTCAATCATGTCGAACTAGCCGAAGATCTAAAAAATACCCCGTTTGCTTGTCGGACCCATTCCGACACCGAAGTGTTGCTGCGCCTTTACGAAAAAGAAGGCATGGCCTTCCTGCCAAAACTCAATGGCATGTTTGCCATTGCGATATGGGACGCGCGCTGCCAAACGCTGTTCATTGCGCGTGATAGGATAGGCGTCAAACCGCTCTACATCGCCGATGATGGCGAGCAACTGCTATTCGCGTCGGAAATAAAATCAATCCTGGCCGCAGACCGTGCCAAGCGAGAAATCGATTACGCAGCCCTGGACCAATATTTCACCTTTAATTATGTGCCCCCGCCCAGAACCATATTTGCCGGCGTTCGGCACTTGCGGCCCGCACACTACCTGACGGTGTCGCCCAGCGGAACGAGTGAAAAACGCTGGTGGGACGCGGCCCAGCTTGAGCAAGAAGACCGCAGTGAAAAAGAATGGATCGACCAGTTCCTGAACACACTAGAAGATGCCGTTCGTCTGCGTTTGAGGTCGGATGTGCCGGTTGGCGCGTTTCTATCCGGCGGAGTTGATTCCAGCACGATCGTGGGCCTGATGGCAGCTCATGCGCCATACCAAATTCAAACTTTCTGTATTGGCTTTAATGATTCGCGTTTCGACGAATCCCTCTTTGCGCAACAAGCCGCTGACAGATTTGGAACACGGCACATCAGCGAACGCGTCGATTCTGATATGCTAAGTCTGTGGCCCAAGACCCTTTATCACTGCGATCAACCCCATGGGGACGCGTCGTTCATGCCAACCTATCGGGTAGCGCAACTGGCGGCCGCGCATGTCAAAGTGGTGCTCACCGGAGACGGGGGTGATGAGCTATTCGCCGGGTATGACAAATACCGCGACTTTTTTTCCCGACCGGAATCCGTAACAGCAACGCCAGAACAATTCCAGCAAAATTATCTGCAAGCCACCGGCCTTCTCACGCCGGCGGACAAGGCCTTGTTGTATCGGGGCGAATTGGAAGCATACAAAAAGGGTCCGCATGGCAAAGATATTGCCGACAAAGTATTCGGGCGCGTCCAACACTGGGACAGAATCAACCAGGCACTCTATCTGGATACCTGCCTATTGCTGCCCGGCAATAACCTCGTCAAGCCCGATCGCATGGGCATGGCCGTAAGCCTTGAAGCGCGCACACCGTTCCTTGATTACCGAATGGTAGAATTAGCCTTTCGCATTCCCGGGAAGTTAAAATTGTGTAATGGTGAAACAAAATACATCTATAAAAAAGCCGTTGCAGAATTAATTGGCCCAGAACTTGCCTATCGTCAGAAACAAATGTTCACCGTACCGATTGGGGAATGGTTCAAGTCAGAGACACAAGCCATTCAGTTTGGATTTTCTCCCAAACAAATACATCACACTATTAATGCCACATCGGTACTTGAGACGTTCACCGCACACCAGGCAGGCAAAATAAACGCAACACGCTCACTAAGGGCAATAGCGGCATTAAATACATGGAGAGAACGTTTTGAGCTCTAAAACAATTGGGTGGAGATTAATCGGTCTGGACTACAGGCCGCATCTGATAACAAAATTAAACATACTTTTAGTGATGATTGCGGCGATATTCTTTGCATGGCTATTTGCCCATTTCAATATATTTCATTTTTCCTTATGGGGGCAGGTTGAGTATCTTGGAATACTGGGAGTAAATCCTCTTGATTTAGTTCAGAACTTTCATCCGCACGCACTACGTTATCTTTTGGTTAGTCCGGTATATCTGGCGAGCTATGTATTTGGTATTGATCGGAACATTATTTTCAATATGGCGACCAGCATTGTCGTGTTGAGCCTCCCAATATATGTTTACGCATACTTGAAACGGATGCAAATCAAGCGCGATGTAATTATTTTCGTCTCTCTACTATTTTTATTTGCTTACTTGGTATTAGGGCAATACATGAATGGCAGGATTGTATGGGCACATGTGGGGATCCTAATGATATTCACAGCTCCAGCTCTATACAGTGAGGGAATAATTTCATCTTTGTTGTATTTTTTTCATCTCGCAGTTGCTATGTTGTTTGCGTCTGTGAGTAGCGGCACCCTAACAGTGGCGTTTCTCGCCATCTTCTTGCTTGCGGTCTGTTATCTGTTTCGAGATTTTAAAAAGAAAAATGGTCAATATAATAAATTTATTGCAATGTGCTTTGTGTTGCTACTTTTTATGCCGTGGTTGATAGTTGGCGTGTTTAAAAATCTAAACTTTTACGGCGATAGCATTCTGGCATTAGCAGCGCACGGAAGCCTTTCTGTGCTTGTGGGGAATTTAGAACCACAGGTAGAACCACAGGTAGAACCACAGGTAGAACCACAGGTAGAACCACAGGTAGAACCACAGGTAGAACCACAGGTAGAACCACAGGTAGAACCACAGGTAGATATAGAAAAATACAGTGCTGCTATATTGTTAACCAGCTTGTTGCCATTCTTAATTTTTATGCGACAAGCGGATTATGCTAAAAAAAATGACTTATGGTTAAGCATACATATAGCATGGGCCGGGTTGTTTATTAGTTTGCTGATCGGGCAGGTTGGATATTCAACATTAACGCTTGCAGCGCCACTCGGTTTTTTATTAATCCCATTTAAGTTGATCAAAAATACTTGGCGGATTCAAGAATGAAGTGTAATTTTGAATAACTTCGGTCATGTAGGCGGGATGCTGCAGCTGATACTGACAATGATAGGTTGTTGTTGCTAAAGTTAGTGCAACATTGTTTCTGTAAATTCGAATTCATCCGACCTGGCGCACGCGCAGAACGGCTCGCCAAAGTCAGCGAGGATCGCAGGCGGGTTCTTCGGGGTTATATTACCAGCAACCTTGAAGGAGTAAAAAAGAATGGCAATGCGAGTAGAAAACAACCCACTGGAGGCGGCCTATGCGGCGCTGCTTACCCAAGG
>Ga0210051_1006281_pt1 | contig 11208 bp, 11 predicted proteins | sample CryGey092014_all_FD_185464 | JGI IMG/M metagenome (GOLD analysis project Ga0210051, IMG submission 185464) | Groundwater microbial communities from aquifer - Crystal Geyser CG23_combo_of_CG06-09_8/20/14_all (SPAdes) (version 2) | ecosystem: Environmental > Aquatic > Deep subsurface > Groundwater...
CATAATAAAATGTGATAAAAAGATATTATAAAAAGAAGAGGTTGCGTAGTTACAAGAAAGATTTCGTTGATAAAAGAAAAAAAGAATAAGTAAAGAGGAATAACATTCCCCTTGACTTAAAAATTATATATATTATTATTCTTAACATTACTAAAAACGGAGTTTTAATGAAAAAAAGATATACTCACAAGATTTTTAAGAATTTATGTAAAAGTTGTTCACTTTGCGTTCACTATTGTCCTAAAAATGTTCTGGATATAGGAGAAGACAGAAAAGTGGTTGCTGCAAGGGCTGATGACTGTATAGGATGTCATATGTGTGAGCTGAGATGCCCTGACTTTGCAATTCAGGTCTATGAATGCAAAGAGGAAGAACAAAAAGTTATAAAATAGAATTTGAATATTATTAGAGCATCCTCCCTCGCAGATCTCATATCTAATGAGTATTTCAAAATGAACCTGTATATGAGCAGGACAATTCTTAATTCTTTATCCAATTCAAAGCCTAAAAACAGTATTCAAAATAAAGTTTTGTCTTTTATAAAGGAGAATCAGGCACTCTCTTTGAAAAATAAAACTCCTCTCTGTCAGGATACTGGCGTCTTAAATGTTTTTATTGAAGCTGGAGAGAATTTCTGTATAAGGGGAAATCTGAAAAAGGAAATCTCTATCAAATTGAATGAAATTACAAAGAAAAAGGGAATGAGATTTTCTGTAATTGACAAAGAACGCAAATATTCAAATGAACCAGCAGTGCATATTATCCAATCAAATACAAGAAAAACAAGAATCATTCTGATTGCAAAGGGCGGAGGAAGTGAAAATCTCTCTAAAGTAGAGATGCTCTCACCATCATCAAGCGATAAAGACATAATAAACTTCGCAGTCAAGGCGGTTGAGGCAGCTCAAGATAGGGGCTGTCCACCTTATATACTTTCAATTGGAATAGGAAAATCATCTGAGGAGTCGGCTCTCCTTTCAAAAATGTCTTTGACAGGTTTCTTTTCTCATAATAAAAAGTTCTATGAAAAAGAGATAAGCAAAGAAGTAATAAAAAGGGCAAACCGTCTTAATATAGGAATACAAGGACTTCATTTCGGAGAGACAGTATCTGATTGCAGAGTGATTATAAGAAGCCGCCATATAGCAACCCTTCCGGTTGCTGTCATGTTCAATTGTTTTCAGGAAAGGGTGAGAGAGATAATTCTATGACAGAAATCAAAACAAGTGATTTGAAAAAGATGAAGTATCTTAAATGCGGAGACCTGATTATGCTTTCTGGAACTCTCTTCACTGCAAGGGACTTGGCACTGAAAAGAATTGCCGAAGAAAAAAATTTTCCCGAAATTCTAAGAAATGCAATAATTTTTCATGCAGGTCCGACAGAGAAAAACAGCAAGAATCTCTTCTCTTGCGGACCGACAACTGCAAAGAGAATGGATGTTTTTCTTCAGTTTCTCTTTGAAAACAATCTTTTTGCAACAATCGGAAAGGGAGAGAGGGATATTGATATACATAGAAAATTCGGTAAAATATATTTTATTGCCTTCGGCGGTCTCGGTTCTCTTTATGGAAGCAGAATAAAGAAAATGACTCCTATTCTCTATAAGGAATTGAAATCAGAGGCAATTTATAGAATAGAGATAATTGATTTCCCGGTTCTTGTAGGAATAGACAGTAAAGGAAAATCTATATTTAACAGGAGAAAGAATGACAAAGATAGAATTGATGTCAGGAAATAATGCCACAGTGAAAGCGGCAATCATTGCAGGATGCAAATTTTTTGGTGGGTATCCTATTACTCCTTCATCAGAAATTGCAGAGGGAATGGCAAAAGATCTTCCTTATGTTAATGGAAAATTTATTCAAATGGAAGATGAAATAGGAGGAATAGGCGCAGCACTTGGAGCTGCTCTAACAGGAGTAAAATCAATGACTGCCACAAGTGGTCCAGGATTTTCATTGAAACAAGAGCATATTGGATATGCGGTTATGGGTGAAATACCGATTGTCATAGTGAATGTAATGCGCGGTGGTCCTTCAACAGGAATGCCCACATATCCGTCTCAATCTGATATAATGCAGACAAGATGGGGCACTCATGGAGATCATGAAATAATTGCTTTAACCCCCTGCTCCGTTCAAGAGACATTTAAACTTACGATTGAGGCATTCAACCTGTCCGAACAATACAGGGTACCTGTTATTCTTCTCTCTGATGAAATAATAGCTCATATGAGAGAGAAGGTGGAAATAAAAGATATTACTGAATATAAAATTATTAATAGATTGAAGCCAACAGTTGACCCGGAAAATTATAGTCCTTTTGACACAAAATACGGAATGGTGCCACCCCTTGCTTCTTATGGAGAAGGTTATAGATTCCACATAACAGGCCTTACTCATGACCACACGGGTTTTCCCACATCAAAACCGGATTTGGTGGAAAAACTTCAGGAACGTCTTAGAGATAAAATTATTAAAAACAGAAAAAACTTTGATTGGTATGAGAAGAGAATGATTGATGATGCGGATATTGTTGTCTTCGCTTATGGAGCCACTTCAAGAAGCGCAATGCGAGCAATTAAAGATGCGAGAAGGGAAAAAATAATGGCAGGACTATATCGTCCAATAACAATGTGGCCTTTTGCTTATGAAAATATAAAGAGCATTGCGAAATCTGCAAAAACAATTCTTGTGGTTGAAATGAATTTAGGACAGGCTGTAGGAGAGGTTGAAAGGGCTGTAGCAGGAACAAAATGCAAAGTCAAATTCCTCGGAAAGGCAAACGGAGAACTAATAAATCCATCAGAGATTCTCAGCAAAATACGGGAGCTTGTAAATGTATAATGAAAATATATTTAATTATCTTCGCACAAATAAACTTCCGCATATATGGTGCCCCGGTTGCGCACACGGAATTATAACTGCTGCAATACTCAGAGGAATTGACAAACTTAAACTGGATAAAAACAAAATCAGTGTGGTATCAGGTATAGGATGCTCAGGAAGAACCGCGGGGTATCTTGATATGAATACACTCCACACTACTCATGGACGCTCACTCACTTTTGCAACAGGAATAAAATTTGCAAAACCAGAACTTACAGTAATTGATGTAATGGGGGACGGAGACGCAGTCGCAATAGGAGGAAACCATTTAATACACGCATGCAGAAGAAACATTGACATAACTGCAATTATTTTCAATAACAACATATATGGAATGACTGGCGGACAATACTCACCTACTACTCCAATAAATGCTTATGCTTCAACAGCACCTTTTGGAAATGTAGAACCACCATTTGATATAGTCAAACTTGCTATAGGAGCGGGAGCAACATTTGTAGCGAGGGGAGATGCATTTCACATTGCACTGATGGATAAAATAATAGAACAGGCGATAAGCCACAAGGGATTTTCAGTTGTGGAAATAATGGCAACTTGCCCGACTCAGTTCGGAAGAAGAAACAAGATGAAAGAACCGTATCAGATGCTTGATTATGTTGCCAATATGGCTGTCTCTATAAAGAAATGGAATGAAATGAATGAGGACGAAAGAAAGGGAAAATTTCCTGTCGGAATATTCATTGATGAAAACAGAAGCGAATACTGCGAAAATTATGAAGAGAATGTATTAAAGAAAATTGAAAGGGGTGAAAAATGATGAGAGCAGAAATTCGTCTTGCAGGAAGCGGAGGTCAGGGAATCATACTGGCTGCAAAGGTATTGGCTGAAGCAGCAGGCATATACGCAAATCTCAATGTGATGCAATCACAGATTTACGGTGCAGCCGCAAGAGGAGAACTTTCAAAGGCAGATGTGATTATAGATGATGGAGACATTTACACTCTTGAAATATCGTCAGCAGATATTCTTCTCTGTCTTTCACAGGAGGCGTATGATTCGTTTCATAAAGAAATAAAACCGTCAGGTATTGTGATTCTTGATAATTTTTATGTGCAGAAATTTGACCCTTTGGATAAAAGAATCATGCCGTTTTCCATATCACAGATGTCAAAAGAACTTGCTGGAAGTGAAATGTTTGCAAATATGATTTCTGTTGGAATTTTGACAGTTATAGGCGGATATTTTACTGAAGAGCATACCCTGAAGGCTGTAGAGAAGAATGTTCCCAAAAACTTTCTTGAAATGAATATGAGAGCAGTTAAAATGGGCTTTGAAGAGGCGCACAAGAATCTGAAAAAAAAGTGCTATTAGAAAACAGAATCCAAAGAGAATTCGCAGATGATTTGAATCTCTTTCTTAAAAAGAGTCGCTCCGCTTATAGACATTACTCTGAACTTTGAAAATCCGTCTTTGCATTTCATGACATAAAGGTGACCTACTTTTATAGGTTTTGAAACAGAATCATAGACCATAGAGTTGCTTATTCTGTCTATTGAATTGAAAGGCGCTTCACCAAAATCCTTTATGTCCTGCATCAAAGAAAGAGTGTCAAGCAGTAAATATACATTCATTTCTTTTTCATAAATTTCAAGAGAAGGATTATGGTCCAAAAGAAAAATTATATCATTTTTTCAAAATTGGAATTAAGATATCCGGAAGAAAAATCAAATCCATAATAAAGTATCGTTCCGCCATCAGATTCTCCTATTAGTCCGCATGAAAAAAAGAGAATAGAAACCGATAATGTTGCAATTATCAATTTATTCATTATAATAATTTAACTTAATTGAAGCATTATGTCAAGATTCAGAGAACTTATTCATATAGGAGCAACAGTTACCCCGAAGTCAGCCGTTAGGGGTCTTTATCCGTTTATATTCAAATACAGAGAATCAAAAAAAGAAAAACAAATAATAATAGAAGATAATTTTGAGCACGCGTCTCTTCTTTTTGAAAATCTAGAACTCTTTGACGAAGAGACTTATGTTTTGATAGATTCTTCAAGTGAAGAGTCAATCTATATGGCTCTTTATGCATTTTTCACAAATAAATCAATAGTGACTGAGAGATGCTTTTCTCAAATTCTATTTCCTGAAAAAACATATGCAGAAGATTCCTGCATAATAATTAAAAAAGGAATGATGCTTGACATTGATAAAATAATTGAGGAACTTGATAAATTTAATTTTGAAAGGGTGGACAATGTTTATGAAAGGTGCGAATTTGCTATCAGGGGATTTATTTTAGATATTTACGGGTTCATAGGACCATCAGTAAGAATTGAAATGTACAATAATATTGTGGAGGACATAAGGATAATATCAACTCAGACACAAGAATCAGTGAGACAGGTGAATGAGTATCTTTTTCTAAAAAAAGTAATTAAAGAAAGAAATAATAATTATTCCTCCCTTTTTTCAGAATATGTTTTATATAACATTGAAGAGATAAAAGAATCCTCAATGATTGATTTTAAAATCAATTCTGAGATTAAGCCGGTGACTCTTCAATCCGGTTCCCTCAACAGATATCTGAAATTAAATTATCCGGATTATAAAATGAGAATTTTCTGTGCAAATGATTATGAAGAAGAGAGAATAAAAAAAATAATTCAAGTTCAGGCAGAATATTACAGGGGAAATATAATTTCTGGTTTCTCCCTTCTGAAAACAAGGGAACTCTTTATAAATGACTTTGAGATATTTTCAAGAAAAAGATATTCCCACTTTTATGAAGTGCCCCTGTCACCTATTGCGATTGAAGAAATTGACAGTCTTGATTTGGGAGATGTTGTTGTTCATCAAACTTATGGTGTGGGGAAATATGCAGGCATAGAGAGAATTGCCTATGGAGAAAGATATACTGATTGCATAAAGATATTTTACAAAGATAATGATAAACTCTTTATCCCGATTGATCAGATACATCTAATAAACAAATACATCGGCTCAAAGGACAAGGAACCCAAACTTTCATCACTGAGGAAAAATTCATTTGAAAAGCAGAAAGAAAAAGTGCGAGAATCACTGAAAAAAATAGCCGGAACCCTTCTCCGTCTTTATGCTGAAAGAGAGATGGTAAAGGGTTTTAAGTTCAAGGAAGATGATGAAAGACAGATAGAAATGGAAGAAATGTTTGAGTATGATGAAACATCAGACCAACTGAAAGCGATAGAAGATGTAAAGAAAGACATGATGAATGAAAGACCTATGGACCGTCTTATATCCGGAGAGGTCGGATACGGAAAGACGGAAGTTGCTGCAAGAGCGGCTTTCAAAGCATATTTAAGTAAAAAGCAAGTTGCCTTCCTTGTGCCAACAACAATTCTTGCACAGCAACATTATGAAACATTAAAAGAACGACTGAAGACATTTCCAGTAAAGATTGAAATGCTTTCAAGATTCAGAAAAGAGAGGGAAAAACAACTAATAAAAAAAAGAATAAGAGAGGGGGATGCTGACATAATTGTTGGAACTCACGGACTTTTATCAAATAACATGGAGTTCTTAGATCTCGGACTCTACATAATAGATGAAGAGCACAGATTCGGAGTAAAACAGAAGGAGAGGATAAAGGAAATAAAGAAATCTGTTGATGTTATTTCAATGTCAGCCACACCGATTCCGCGCACTCTTGAAATGTCTATGACAGGAATAAAGGATATTTCAAATATAATGACTCCTCCTGCTGGAAGAAAGGCGATAAAGACATTTATAGTTAGATGGGCGGAAGAGACCATAAAATCGGCAATTTATAAGGAAGTATCAAGACAAGGGCAGATTTATTTCCTTCACAACAGGATAGAGACCCTTAAAAGTTTAGAGATGAAATTAAAAAATATGCTTGAGGATATAAGAATTGTCTCTATTCATGCAAAGATGCATTCAAAGGAGATTAAAGGCAGAATGCATGATTTTAGAGAAAGAAAATATGATATGCTTCTTTCAACTGCGATAATAGAATCAGGAATTGACAATCCGAATGTAAACACAATGGTTATAAACAGAGCCGATATGTTCGGCCTTGCCGAGCTTCATCAACTAAGAGGGAGAATCGGCAGGTCCCAGAGAGAGGCATTTTGCTATCTTATTGTTCCTGAAAAGGAGCAGGTCACAGAGAATGCCAAAAGGCGATTATCCGTATTCAAATCATTTTCATCACTGGGAGCAGGAATAAACCTTGCAATCAAAGATGCAGAGATGCGGGGAGCAGGAAGAATTTTGGGCACCGAACAGCATGGTTTCATAGGAAATGTGGGATACAACCTTTACTTTAAATTATTGAATGAAGCTATAGAAGAAGTAAGGGGAATAAAAAAACCACATCTGATAGAACCAACATTGAATCTTCCCTGTTCCACATTTGTGCCTGACTCATTCAGCATTACTAAAAGTGGAAAGACAAAATTGTATAGGGACATTTCACAGATAAATAAATATGATAATATAGAAAAAGAGCGGGAAAAATTCAAAGACAGATATGGAAAAATACCTGTTGAAATTTCAAACATATTTAATCTGCAGGAATTAAAATTGATGTGCAAAGAACTTATGATCGGGAAAATAGAAATGTTCAGAAAAAACCTCAGTATAGAGTTTATGGTGGATAATGAACCCAATCTTTATGATATAAGAAGAATCATTTCAAAAGTAGAGGGTCCTGTTGAATTGAAGCATGAACCGTCATTTACAATTATAATCAAAGATATTAAGATGAATAATATTTATAAATATACAAAGAGCCTATTGCAAAATTTATTATAATATGTTATACTAAAAGATTAAAAGGAGGTTTAATGAATAAATCTTACATATTGATATTGACGTTTTCGGCAATGCTTCTCACTATCACCGGATGTGCGGAAAAGGATTATCCCCTTGCCATAGTAGGTGATAAGATTTTATATAAGAGCTATTTTGAAAAACTCTTTGTTCCTATGTCTAATGCCTCATTTGAAGAGAACAAAATAAAAGCGGAGCAGGTCTTTAATAATACCTTAAAACAACTTACTTTTTATGCATACCTTGAAAAAAACAATACTGTTCCGGAAAATGCAACTCAAATGAGAATACAATCGGAAAACAATAAACTTATAGAATATGTTTACAAACAGGAAGTCCTTGACAGGGTTAAAGTTGGTGAAAAAGAAATATATAAAACATACAAAAGACAGAAGACAACAATATGGTCTCAGCACATACTCGTTAAAGATGAAAACCTTGCTGATAGTATTTATTCAATTCTAAAAAGATCTCCAGAAAGATTCGGAGAGATGGCTGCTTTATTCTCTGAAGATACAAATAATAAAAACAATGAAGGACACCTGAGAGAGTTTTCAGGAGGAATGTTTGTAAAAGAATTTGAAGATGCATGCATAAAGATGCCTATCGGAATTATTTCAAAGCCTGTAAAGACGCCTTTCGGTTTTCATATAATAAGGGTTAATAAGCGAGAGTTTAAAGATATGAAGAATTATCAGACGGAAAAAACTGCAATTGAAGCAAACTTGAAAAAGAATCTTATAAAAGAAGAAGTAGTAAAAAGCGAAAAAAGATTAAGGGCACTCGCAAATATGAAAATAAACATGGATAATATAAATAAGTTATTTAGTTCTTTGAAATTTGATTCTTTAGGCGGAATAATGCTTGACTCCCTTCAGGGTGCTCAAAATTTTGTACTCGTTACCTCAACACTCGGCAATTGGAATATTAAAAACATAATTGAAGTATCGGAAAGAGAAGGATTCGGAAAAGTTCCATACAACAGTCCAGACGCTTTGAAGGAACACATAGATAGGATGGTCTTCTTTAAGACAATTTATGAAAAGGGCCGTAGAATGGGCGGAACCCTCAGGAGTGATTTCAAGAAGGAAATAGAACTCAAAATGGCTATAATTATTGAACAGCAGCTTGTTAAAGATTTTAGAGCAAGCATACAGACAGATGATTCTCTACTTGTAAAGTATTACAATGAAAATATAAAGAAATTTACTGAAAAGGGAAGAATTGGAATCTATTTGGTTATAAATGATGACAGCGCAAAAGTGAAAATGGTAAAGGACTCTCTTGCAAAGAAAAATGATTTCAAGCATTTTGCAAAAATTTATTCAATATTAAAACCGAAAGAATTTTCAAAACCTGATTATTACATTTATACTGAAGATGACACTACCGGATATTATCAGATGGCAATATCTTTAGGAAAAGTGAACAAAGTGTCAAATATATTTAAGAATGCCGGCGGATTCAATCTTATAAAGGTCATGGAAATTGTTCCTCCAAAGCCGACAGAACTGACTGATAATTTCAAAAACGGGACACTTAAAAATGATTATTTGAAATTTATTACTGACTCAACAATTGATTATGAATACCAAAAAGCTCAGAAAGAGTTGAAATTTATTGTATATAAAGATAAATACGATAAATTACTTGAAAAAATATTATCAAAAACCAAGGAGATAAAATGAAAAAGAGCAATACAGTTATAATTTTGCTGGCAGTTGCAATAATTTTAATTCTGGCAATTGCCTACCTTCTGACAAAGAGCAATTCACAAACAACCTTCATTACGAGTGGAGCACCTCTTGCAAAAGTCAATGGTGAAATAATTACAGACGAACTTGTCAATCTTGTTATGCAGGGCGGACAAATTACAGAAAAGAATAAAAAAGTTGTAATAGATGAGCTCATAGATAATTTCATAGTTTATCAAGAAGCATTAAAAACCGGGACAGAAAAAGAACCCCAAATAGTAAATCAGCTTGAAATGCAAAAACGTTTGTTAGTCGCAAATAAATTTATGGAAATAAAAATTACAAATCTTCCTCCAATATCAGATGAGGATGTGGTTGCATATTATGCAAATAACAAGGAAAAACTTTCAAAAAAAGTAAAAATAGGAATAATCATTCTCGGACCAAATCAAACTTATGCAGATTCAATTTACAATGTCATAAAGTCAGGCAAGAAATCATTTGAAGCAATGGCAAAAGAGGTCTCAATGGATGCAGCATCAGCAAAGAACGGGGGAACACTTCCGGATTATCTGACATACAAACAGTGGGCATCCAATGGACTGGCAATACTTGATTCTATAGCATTCTCATTGAAAAACAAAGGTGATATATCATTTCCTTTCATGGAGATAAATGGGGCGGTTATGATAGTGAAACTTATTGACTATGTGCCCTCAAACATTGATATCGCTTCAGGAAAAGGATATTTACAGAATCTTCTCTACGCTGAAAGAAATAAGACATATATAGCATCTTTTGTCTCCACTCTTAAAGAGAAAGCAAAGGTTGAATACATTGAAAATAAGAAGTAATCTGCTGTTATTTTGTTTTTTTATTTCAATTTTTAATATTTTGTCAGCATCACAAAAGGGTGCGGACAAAATCTATGCAGTAGTGAATGATTCAATTATTTTGAAATCGGAATATGACGCAAAGATAAAAGTTCTTGATAATACCACTCTCTTTTCAAAAGAGATAGCTGACTCCCTAAAAGAAAACATGCTAAATATAATGATTGATGATAAGATCTTACAGATAATCGCAGAAAAGGACTCAATAATCATAGATATTGCCCTTCTAATAAATGATGTCAATAAGAGAATTGATGATGTTAAACTCAATTTCAAAAGCGATGAGGAGTTTCAGAGTTATCTCAAGCAAAATGGCATAGATGAAAATGAATTGACGAAAAACTATCTTGAACAGGCATTGAAAATCGCTTTGAAACAGCATCTTATAATGAAACATCAAATAAATATTTCAGTCAATGAAAATGAAATAAGGGCATTTTATGAAGAAAACATAGATTCGTTTTTCATGCCTCTTTCAGCAGATCTTTATCATATTTCTGTAGTGGTTCAGCCGGATTCTAATGCCTTGTTTTCTTCACTACAGAAGATGGAATCAATTTTTATGTACCTTAAAGCAGGAAATGATATGGGTGATGCTGCAAAGGAGTATTCAGAAGACAAATCTGCGAAAAACAAAGGTATCGTAGGATATATTAAATACAATGCACTTCCTCAAGAGCTTGCGACTTTTTTATATATGAATTCAAATCAGGAAACGCTTCTTGTAACTCAGTCTAGAAACGGATTTCACCTGATAAAGATTATTGATGCAAATAATGATTCAATAAAATTTCAGCAGATTATAGTAAAAATGCTTGTTACAAGGGCGACTCAATAAAAGCTATGAAAAGGGCAATGGATATAGTGGAAAAAATATCTTCTGGCAGTATGACTTTTGAAGATGCTGCAAAAGAATATTCTGATGATC
>Ga0210051_1006284_pt1 | contig 11207 bp, 9 predicted proteins | sample CryGey092014_all_FD_185464 | JGI IMG/M metagenome (GOLD analysis project Ga0210051, IMG submission 185464) | Groundwater microbial communities from aquifer - Crystal Geyser CG23_combo_of_CG06-09_8/20/14_all (SPAdes) (version 2) | ecosystem: Environmental > Aquatic > Deep subsurface > Groundwater ...
GGAAGCCATCCACACCCAACGCGATCCACCCCTTCAGCGTGTCGATCAGGTAGTCAGCCAGCGCCTCATTGAGGTCCCCGCCTGGCATCCCGAGCCAGTACTTCAGATCGATGACGTCGCTCCAGTCGGGCACCGTGGTCACGAGCGCGCCGCTGGCATCCTGATGGAACCAATCCGGATGGTCGCGCACCAGCACGGAATCGTGGGCCGTGTGGTTGTACACCACGTCGATCATCACCTTCAGGCCGAGCTTTTGCGCGCGGTCGACCAACCGGGTGAAGTTGTCTCGGCTGCCGTACTCCGGGTTGACGGCCCGGTAGTCCTGGATCGAATAGGGGCACCCCAGGCTGCCCTTCTTGTGGAGCTGACCGATGGGGTGGATCGGCATGAACCAGAGCACATCGACGCCCAGCGCCCGGATGCGCGGCAAATCGGCCTCCACGTCCGAAAAAGTGCCGTGGGGACCGTGGTTGCGGACGTAGATCTCGTAGATCACCAGATTACGGATGTTGGTAGGCGTATCGGCGGCCATCGCAACCTCCTAACCCGGACAAGGCCGCTGCGCTTACAAGCCGGAACCAAGAAGGTGACAACTTAGCGCCAGCCACCCACAAAATTCTTGCACAAAAAGTAAGGATCTCGTGGGTTAGGCCCTTCATAGCATCGGTGAAGTGCTGGTCACGAGGACCAGTCATCCCCCAGGATAGGTGAGGAACGCCAGCGCTTTGCCCTCCTCCCCGCTCATCACCAGCTCCAACACGCGGCCGCCGGTCGTCGCGGGCACGTTGATCACCTTGACGTATCCCTCGAAGCGCGCATCATCGGGCAACAAGGCTGGCAGGGCGTTGCGCGCTCTGGTAAAGAATTCCTCTCGGAACGGGTTGCCCTCCTCACCCGGGTAGATCGCCAGGGGGTAGATGTGTGACTCCACCAGATCCTGAAAGAAGTGGGTGCCGTAGGAGAGGGTCGGCCGGTTGTGGCCGCGAGTCCATCCGATTTCGACCAACGCCCGGGTGTTATAGATGTCGGCATAGCCCACTTTCAACCCCAAGTCAGGGTTGGAACTCCCCCACCGCCCCGGCCCCATCAAGATGAACGGCTGCGACTCAAGCCGTTGGTTCAGCCGGCCGATCAGCCGCGCCAACTCCAGCTTCAGGCTCGGATCGGCCATTTGCCCGTAAGCTTGAGGGTCCACGTAGACGATGTAGGCCACGTTGCGCACTCGCCCGGTCGGCACCAGTTTGACAGTGCCGAAGATGATGTCCCGCTCTGGCGCCTGCTCGGGGATGCGGATCGCTTCGTCGAGGATCTGAGAGCTTTGCGTGCGGCACTGGAGCAGGTGCAATACAACGTTTGGCGTCGGATAAGCGTCGTCCACGGAAACGGTGAACTCGATGTCCACCGGCCGGCCGTAGCTGAATTCCAGCGCCTTCAGGACCGTCTTCATGTTCTCGATAAACGTGGTGCGCCCCAATAGCCCATCGAAGGTCATCACCAGCGAGCGCGGATCCAGGTTCGGGTCGTTCACCACCATCGGACTGACGTAGTCGCCCTTGTCCAGAGAAGCCAGGAGCCGCAAACCTGGATAGTCGCCGGCCAGTACGTCGCTGATGCGATAGGTCCCAAATTCGTTGGCTGGCAGGTTGATCGCGTCCAAGTAGTACTGGGAATAGTACCGGATCTGCTGGGCGCTGGTCTCGGGGCGCAACTGCGGATGGCTGAGCGCGACCATCCGCGGGTAGTCCTCGCCGACGCGCTCGACAGCCCGCGTGCCCAGCCCAATCACAATCCGCATGAACCCATCCTCCCGGCGCAGCTTGGAGTTCCAGATGAACGGGTTGCGGCTGTAGGCCACGCCGGCCGCGGCCGGGAAGTAATAGTCCCCATACCGGGACCCCTGGACGACCTGGATCAGCGCAGCCATCCGCTCGTCGTAATCCAACAGCCCCTTCTGTTTGCGATAAAGGATGGCGTCCGGTTTCGAAATGCTGGCATAAACCAGGGCGATCGCCTGGGTCAGCGCCTTCAGGTTTTCGTCCGGAGTGCCCCGATTAGGACAAAACACACTTTCGTACTTGCCGACAAAAGAGGCATCGAAACGGTCCTCCAGCAGGCTGGACGAGCGCACGATCAGCGGCTGGGGGCCGACCTCGGCCAGGAGATCGCGCAGCCGGTCGAGGATGTCGCCGGGAAAGCGGCCGCGGACATAGGCTGCCCTGATCTCCGGGTATTCGCTCTCGACCTGCTCGATGTTCTTGTACTTCTGGTTCATGTAGTTGAGCAGGTTGTTCACGGCCAGGAAATCGTACATCACATCCGCACCGATAAAATAGGACTGGGGCAGGACGATGTCGACCGGCTCACCCGCTTCCCCGTGGTTGGCAAAGGTCTGCTGCAAGATCTTCCACGCTAACATCATCCCTGCGGCCTTGCCGCCGATCTTGCCCCGGCCGATCCGGTGGGCCCGGATCCACTGGAGATCCGCGATGGTCAGGTACTCCTTGGCCACCCGGACAAAGGCCAACTGATCACTGATCATCGCCTTGATCAGCACCACCTTAGTTTCTTGCAGGTGATGCCACACCTTGGCGCGTTCCTCGGGCGGTAACGCCTCGTACTGTTCCCCCTGCTGAAACAGCATGCTCCACGACGCCAACTCCGGGTTGTACGCCAGGAACTTCTCAGCCTCAGACCGCTGCTGAAGCACCTCCCTCACGATCTCCTCGAAACGCGTGTAGGGCACGTTGTAGGCAAAATAGAAGTCCGTCAGGCTCTCGCGGAAGTGCGCCAGGCGTCGCTCCCACACATCGGAGGGCTCCTCCTCATAGGGGCGCGTGATGCCCTCGCGGCGTTGGGAATCGATCGCCTTCTCACGGGCTTCAGTAGCAAATTGCTCGCGGGTGACGATCCCGCGGCGAAGAATCTCCTCGCGCATGCGTTCGCGGATCACGTCACCAAGCACCGGATACTGGCTGAGCTGCAAGTGGATCCGCATGACCTTCGGGATGTAGGCCGCTTCGGTTGTCATGAGGTGCTTTCTCCTGGCAAAGAGCTACGCACCAGTATACTAGTATACCAGTATACCCGTCTCCTGCGCGTCGCGCAAGATCGTCTTGAGAAAATCACAGGGGTATTCTCCACAGCCATGAGAGGGCTGTGGCCGTTCTCCTTGACCGTTCCACGGTGGCTCGGTCGGGGAACGGCCACAGTGCCAGGTCAAAGAACCGAAATCAGCTCGCGTGCCGAGGCCCCGACGTAGGCCTCGGGGAAGCGATCCCGGAGTTCAGGGTTGGCGTTGAAGGCCCGGCCGCCGAGCATCAGGCGGGGTCGGGGTTCAGGCAGCCGCTTGAGCGCGTCAGCGATCGGGAGCAGCTCGGCCGCACTGGAAAACATGGCTGCGGAGAGACACACCAGGGCTGGACGTAACCGCGTCGCCGCGTCGATCAGGTGCCGCGCGGGGACGTTCTGCCCCAGGTGAAGCACGCGCCAACCGTTCCGGCGCAACGCCAGGGAAACCAGGAGAATGCCGACGTCGTGCCACTCGGTCGGCGCGGCGCCGGTGATGGCCAGCGGCCCGGATGCCGGCTGGTCGTACGCATTGAATAGGCTCGTCAAGCGCCGACGCAAAAAAGCGGTGGCATAATGTTCCTGGACGATCGTGACCTCGTCGCGATGCCACCGCTCCCCGATCTCCGCCAGGGTCGGGGCGATGATCTCTTCGGCCACCACGTCCACCGGGAACAGACCGAACGCCTCGCTCAGCACCATCTCGGCTGTGCTCTCATCGAACGCCAACAGTGCGGCCAGCAGATCGCCGATGATCACCACCGTACTGCGAACCCCCGCGCTGACCCCTGTCCCGATCGGCTTCACGGTCATTGCCAACTCCGGGGTCTCGCCTGCTTCGTGATGGCGTTCCAGCAACGCCACCGCGCGGCTGATCGCAACGCCGTCATCGACCTGGCTTTTCAACCAGAGCAGCGTTGCAATGTCCCGTTCCGAGTACAGCCGATACCCCCCCTCGCTGCGGCCAGGTTCGAGCACGCCGTAGCGTCGCTCCCAGGCGCGCAGCGTCGCCGGCGTGATCCCGGTTTGCTGCACCACTGTCTTGATGGTGTAGATGGGCGTATCGTCGTAGCTACGCATGCGACGCGGGTCGGCCATCGGCAAGCCTCCTGGAAGTGTATGCTGGCCCAGTGCGCTCAGCCTCGAATGCTCAAGCGGCCAACGCGTCAGCGATCCGTTCAGCGGCAGCCAACAGCACGGGCGCCTGGTCGAAAACCGCCAGCCCGCCCTGATCGGCAGCCAACGCGTCCAACGTGAAGGGCAGGCTGCCCAACAGCGGCAGGTCAGGCGCATGCGCGCGGACAAAGGCTTCATCTCCAGCCCCGCGCGTCTTGTTGGCCACCAGATAGACGCGCTTGACACCGATCTCCGCGGCCAGCCCCTGAATCTGCCGCGCGGTCCCCAAACTGCGCAACCCCGGCTCCACGACGATGATGAACGCGTCCATCGAGTCGGCCGTACCTCGGCCCAGGTGCTCGATCCCCGCCTCCATATCCATCAACAGCGTCTGGTTCTTGCGCAGGAGCAGGTGCGTGACCAGCGCCCGCAGCAGGGCGCTCTCGGGGCAGATGCAGCCGGCGCCCCCGCCACGCACAGAACCCAGCCGCAGTAACCGCACCCCGCGGTGGGTGATACTCAGGCTTTCGGGCAGGTCGTCCACCTTGGGATTGAGCTTGAACCAGCCGCCGATGCTGCCGGGCTGCGCGCCCGTGCGTTCGTAGATCAACGTCTCCATCTCGGCGATCGGCTTGAGCTCAGCATCGCGCGCGGCTGGCAGCCCGAAGGCCATCCCCAGGTTGCCCGCCGGGTCCGCGTCGATGGCGATGACATCCTGGCCGCGTTGGGTATAGACGTGCGAGAGCAGGGCCGTCAGTGTGGTCTTGCCGACGCCCCCCTTACCGGTGATTGCGATCTTGGGCATGATAGCTTCTTCCTTCCTCGTGTGATGCAACTATGCTGATGCCGGCATTGTACAATAATCGTCTAATGTCTGCAAACCACGCGGGCATCTTGTGCCCGGCTCGATCCTGGATTCCAGTCTACCACAAACCCGGCGCACCGAAAGCGGGCGAAACTACATTTCGCGCTTGACAGTCGCGGGCAGGCCGGGTATAATGCGTTGGCCGCACCTGGAAACGCCAGGCGGATCATTCCCGTGCAGGTAGGAATCCAGTGAAGAAAGGTTCATCCTTTGACCCGCGAAGAGATTATCAAGCTCACGAGCCTCAGCTCGTGCTCCGGCTGAGCGTCCAAGCTGCCCCCTGAGCAGCTTGCGCAGGTTCTGCGCTCACTGGAGGATCTGTTTCCCGCCGACGCGTACCCGAATCTACTGATCGGGCTGGGATCCCCCGACGACGCGGCAGTGTACCGGCTCAACGAGACGCAGGCGCTGATCCAGACCGTGGATTTCTTCACGCCGATCGTGGATACGCCCTATGAGTTCGGGGCCATCGCCGCGGCCAACGCCATGAGCGACGTCTACGCGATGGGCGGCGAAGTGCTGTTTGCGCTCAACCTGGCCGCGTTCCCGCCCGATCTGCCCGCCAGTCTGCTGGCAGAGATCCTGCGCGGGGGTGCGGATGTGGTGCGATCGGTCGGCGCGGCCGTTGCCGGGGGGCACACCATTCAGGACAAGGAGCCCAAGTACGGGCTGGCCGTGACGGGCATGGTGCACCCGGAGCGCATCCTGACTAAGGGCGGCGCCCGGCCCGGCGACCGGCTCGTGCTGACCAAGCCGTTGGGCACCGGCACGATCACCACCGCGGTCAAGCGCGGCTCGGTGGAGGCGGCCCATCTGGAAGCCGCCATCGCCAGCATGACACAGCTCAACCGGACCGCCGCGCACGCTGCTCAAGCGGTCGGCGTGCGCGCGGCCACCGATATCACCGGCTTCGGGCTGATCGGCCACGCGTCGGAGATGGCCCAGGCCAGCGCCGTGCGCCTGCGCATCCGGTTCGATGCGCTGCCGTGGTTGCCCGGCGCCTGGGAATACGCCGAGGGGTGGATCTTCCCTGGCGGCGCGCACAGCAATTACGCCTTCTACAACGGGCTGGTCACCTACACACGCCCCGTGACCGACTGGCAGGAGACGCTGCTCCACGACCCGCAGACCTCCGGCGGGCTGCTGATCGCCGTGCCCGCGGCGCAAATCGACATGTTCCGGGCATTCTGCGCGGCGCGGGATCTGGCAGTCTGGGAGATCGGCGAGGTTATTGCGGGCGCGGGGATTGAGATCGCGTGAGGACGACCTCCGGCACGACATCGAACCGGAACCGACTGCGAAATCTGCGAAGCACGCGCAGGATGGGGGCGCCGAACAGGAGCAGCAGCAGTGCGTTGCCGCCGGCTCGGCCCACATCCCACCACAACGAAGTGGCTACGTAGAAGGCTGCGTAGTTCCGCAGCGCGGGCCAGATCGACATCCCCGGCTGCCACCCTTGACCGGCCTGCGCGCTACCAGCCAGGAAAGGCCAAAACCAGATGTTCATGATCGCACCGAACACCAACCCCAGCACCCAGCCCCAGACGGCCAGCATCACCGGTTCCCACCGGCGCTGCCAGGGGAGCTCCGGCAGCCAGCCCGAAAGCAGCCCCACCCACCCGGTCGCAAACATCTGATAGGGCATCCACGGCCCCACCGATCCGCCGATCAACGCGGAGACCAGCAGCGATAACGCGCCCAACAGAAAGCCGAAGGTCGGCCCGTAGCAATAGCCGGCCAGGATTGGCAGCAAGAAGATCGCGGAGAAGCCCGCCGGTCCCGGCGCCACACGCAGCACCGCGCTGAGCGCGGTCAGGATGCCGAGGACGGCCACGAGCTTGCTGGTCATCTGCCGACCCGTGAGGCTGGCGAACACCGCGGCCAGGCACAGCAGCAGCAACAGGATGAACAACAGGGGCGCATCGGTCGCGTGAGCCATCATCCCCGTGCTCGGCAAGCTGGCCTGGAAGAAGGGGTACAGGAACGCGCCCAACCCAAGGAGACTGGCGACGAGCAGGATAGCGCCGGATAACAGTTTTTGTGTGCGAGTTTCGGTCATTGGATGGTTGGTTGGTTGAGTTGGTTGGTTTGTTGGTTGGGTTAGTTGGTTGGTTTGTTGGTTGGTTTGTTAGTGATACTCGCCACGGTCATAAAGTGAGGTTTTTTCACCTTGTCACCTTGTCAAGTATAGTTGGTTGGGCCTTCGCCGCGGGTCGCCAAAGCTTGTATGACGTCATCCACCACCAGGTAGCGCGGGTCGCGAAACAGCTTGTTGATCTGGGAGGCAAAGACCTGCGAATCACTCATGACCTCCCGCGCCGGGCCGTCCACAACCACCTCCCCTTCGGCCATCAATACGACCCGATCGGCGCAGGCGGCCGCCAGCTCGACGTCGTGGGTGGCCATGATGATGGTGCGGCCCTCGGCTCTCAGGCCCCGCAACAGGTCGGTCAGCCCGCGCTTTTGGGCGTAGTCCAGCCCGCGCGTCGGTTCGTCGAGCAAGATCAGATCGGGATTGGCGACCAGGATCGACGCCAGCGCAGCCCGCTGCTGTTCGCCTCCGCTCAGGTCACGCGGGTCCCGTTCCACCAGCGCAGCCAGACCCAGCCGCGCCAACAACGCCTGATCTGCGGCCGGGTCGGGTGGCAGCCCATGTCCGCGGCGGGTAAACGCCAGCTCCAGGGCCAGCGTGTCGCTGAAGAGCAACGCCCCCGGGTGCTGCGGCACGTAGCCCACCCGCCGGATGATCTCTTCCATCCGCGCCTGACGGGTGTCCATCTCGAACACGGTCACGCGGCCCTGGTCCGGCTTCAGCAGCCCGACCAACTGCTTGAGCAGCGTGCTCTTCCCGGACCCGTTGCGGCCCATCAACGCCACGAACTCGCCCCGCTGCACCGCCAGGTTTACCCCGCGCAAGGCCCGGTGTCCGTCGTACGCGTAGTGCAGATCACTCACCGCCACTGCACGGGCAACGGAGCCGAAGAGTGGGGGCGCGGAGGAGCCCGGTCGCGACCCTGAAGCTTCCCCCTGTGGCCCAGGTGTGCCCTCGTCCGGCAGCAGGCCGCGATCCGCCAGTCGCCGTGCGTGGATCCGGCCCTCCTTGATCGTCAGCGGCAATGGGCGCCAATCCAGCCGGCGCCCTAACTCGATCAACGGCGGTACCAGCGGCAACTGCGCGGCCACGATCCGCGGCGCATCCAGCACCGACGGCGCGCCCAGCGCAGGCAGATAGAGCACGCGATCCGCGTATTGCAGCACGCGTTCCAACCGGTGCTCGCTGAGGACCACCGTCAGCCCCAGGTCCTCGTTGAGGTGGCGCAGCGCGATCAGGACCTCCTCCGCGGCCTGCGGGTCGAGCTGCGAGGTCGGCTCGTCCAACACCAACAGCTCCGGCTGTAACGCCAGCACGGACGCGATCGCCACCCGTTGCTTCTCACCGCCGGACAGGGTGCTGATCCGCCGGTTGCGCAGGTGGGCGATGTTCATCTGGTCCAGCACCTCTTCGACGCGCTTGCGCATGGTGGCCTGGGGCAGGGCGAAGTTCTCCATCGCGAAGGCCAGCTCGTCCTCCACGGTGTCCACGACAAACTGCGCCTCCGGGTCCTGGAAGACCAGCCCCACCAGGTCGGCCATGCCGCGCGGCGCGGCGACCACCGGGTCGCGGCCGAAAACCTCGGCGCGGCCGGCCCAGCGACCGCCGTAGAAGTGCGGCACCAGCCCATTCAGGCTCCGCAGGAAAGTGGATTTGCCCGCACCCGATGGGCCGACCACCAGCACGAACTCGCCCGGCTCGATGCTGACCGAAAAATCGGCCAGCGCGGGCGCGGGCTGGTCGGGATAGGTGTAGGTGACATGAGAGAGTTGAATCACGTCAGCCAGGCTCTTTCAAAACGTAAAACGCAAGCCGTAACTCTTCCTACATCTCTCGCCATGCCGGCTGCGGATTTCGTTTTTCGTTTTTCGACACTTGCCCTGCTCCTTCCAACCTATGCCTTACGTCGTCATGTGTTGAAGGTCCGGTCGTAGCAACAGCCCCGGCGCCGCCAACGCCAGAATCAGCAACCCCAGGGCCGGCTGGAAGGTCGGCCAGGGGGAATAGGGCGGATACGGGTAGAAGAACAGCCAATCGCCGCGCGCCAGCCAGGCGACCAGCCAACCGAGCGCGGCCAATGCGCTGACGGCCAGCACGACGCGATCGCCGCGCTCCCACCGCCAGCGCCGGTATCGGGTGCGTCGCACGCGGCGCCCCTGATCCCAGAAGGCCCAGATCAGCGCGCCCCCGCCGACGGCCAGCAAGAGGCCGACCAGGACCCGGTGTCCCGGCCAGAATCCGAGGCCCGCAAACCCGGCCCCCAGCGCGCCCAACCCCACCAGAATGGCCAGTTGTTCGGCGATGCGCTGCCTGGCGCTGGCCGCGAGCACCTGGCCGCCAAACCCACGCGCCTCCATCGATTCGGCCAACTGCATCGCCCGCTCTAACGCTGTCACCAGCAGCGGCATGATCAGTGGCAGTAGATCGCGCACGCCACGCAGTCGGTGCCCGCGCACCTGTTGCGCCTCGCGGATCGCCTGCCACGAGGCCACCATCTGCGGCACGAACGCCACCGCGATGGCCGTGACGACGCCGGCCTGGTAGATAAAACCGGGGGTCATGCGCAACAATCGGCCCTGGTCCACCGCCACGTTGAACACCGCGAAGACGAGCAGCAGGGCCAGCAGCGAAAGTCCCCCGGTCAATCCGTAGATCAACGCTTCACCGGTGATAGGGCCACCGATCACCGGCCAGCTCGCGGGCAGGCGAAACAGCACGATCTCACCGTGATGCGCGGTCAGGGCGATAAAGGGGATCGTCAACAGCCACAAGAACGCGCCGAACCGGACAAAGGCGCCCCAGCTCTTCGCCAGCGCGCTCCGCCGCCCCAAGGCCAGATAGCTCACTGCGGCCGCCAGCAGGGTCAGACACAGATAGAAAGGGTTACGCGTAGAAAGCGCCGGCAGCAAGGCGGCAGCCAGCCAGGCGGACCAGGCCACGGGGTGGAAAGTGTCGTTTGACGGCATGTGTGTGTGTTGTGTTGCGTGTTTCGTACGGCGTATTCCGTAATCCGTCGTTCCCGGGCGATGCCTCACGCCCGCAGTGCACAGTACGCAATACGCAGTACGTCCCCCACCTCAACCCTCTCGTCCTACCTGCGCCCGTCGCCGCGTCACTACAAAACCGGCGACCAACAGCAGCGCGGCGGTGAAGAGGCAAGATGCGTAGCCCGGCAACAAGGCAGGGCTGAAATGGCGGTCTGGTGGCACGTAGTCGGCGGCGTCACCATGCCCCTCACCGACCTGCTGCGCCGGGGCGCCCGAGCTGCGCAGGCCGTTCGAGCCAGTCGCCGGTACGCGCGCCAGCAAGATCGGCGTAGAGGTTGGGCGGCCAGTCAGGCCCAGCGCCTGCCTGGACATGGGGGTGGCCGTAGGAATGGCCGTGGGCAAAGCCACAGCCGGCTGTGTGACGGTCGCACTGAGGAGCTCAATGGGCTGGCGTGGTGGACTCGGCGCAACCGCCTCGGCGTCGGCGGCCTGGGCCTGCGCCAGACTCTTGTTTTCGTCTATCGTGATGAAGGCGTTGAGCTTGGGGTTCAGCTCCCGGATGCGCCCGAGAAAGGTCTGCGTCAGCTCGACACTGGAGATTTTCTTTAAGGCCAGTTGGGCCGAGAGTTCTTTTAGAGATGTGTTGATCATTTTTTCGTGAGGCGTTGGGGGTGAGGCGTTAGGGGAAAAGGCGGAGGGGTTCCTCACCCCTCACCCCTCTCGCCTCACCAGTTACTCGATGACTTTGGGGACGAGATACAAACCGGACTCGACTTGCGGGGCGATGGCCTGGAATTTTGCGCGCAGGTCGGGTTCGGTGGCAACGTCGTCGCGTAGCCGCAGCACCAGGTCCTGGGCGTGCGCCATCGGCTCGATGCCGGTGGTGTCGACGGCCTGCATTTCCTCGACCAGGCTGAGGATGTTGGAGAGTTGCTGCAAATAGCCCGGCATTTCGGCATCGATCACCGCAATGCGGGCAAGATGAGCAATGCGCTTCACATCGGCCAGATTCAATGACATAAAAATTCATCCCGAGAACTTTAAAGCGATACACGTAAAATGGTATCATGTTTTATTTAAT
>Ga0210051_1006285_pt1 | contig 11206 bp, 8 predicted proteins | sample CryGey092014_all_FD_185464 | JGI IMG/M metagenome (GOLD analysis project Ga0210051, IMG submission 185464) | Groundwater microbial communities from aquifer - Crystal Geyser CG23_combo_of_CG06-09_8/20/14_all (SPAdes) (version 2) | ecosystem: Environmental > Aquatic > Deep subsurface > Groundwater ...
TGCGTTATTTGCGGGGTTGCCGGGCAAAGCAGTAAAGCTTTTCTTTGTGCGTTGTGCAGCGACCCTGAAAAACTGATGCTGGTTTGCCAATGCGGCCGGCGCGTCGATCTGACGGGCACGGTCGACTCGGGCGTCATCGATAATCTGAAAGCAGTGATCGCCTGGAATGAAAATGACAGGAAAGATCTTCGGCCGGGAATGACGATCTCGGTTTCCAAATGTTTCCCTTGCTCCGGCAAAGAGGCCTTAGAAAAAGAGGCGGCGAAAGATTTGAAGATATATTCTGTAAGATAATAAGACGCGTCGGAGGGTCGACTGGAAAACCGGTCGACCCTCTTTTTTATTGCAACGAATTCGCTACAAATTACCACAAAAGGGCTCCCTAAATCCCTCTTTTCCTCCCTCTGCGGAAAGAGAAGAAGAAAGCCCTTGACAGACTTATATAATCTGATAGACTGGATGGGTAATAAATAATAGAGTTTATAGATGTATAAAACGCAACTATATTTAACACAAAGAAGCGGATAACAGGCCTCTGTTTTTGTGGTTGCGGCGCCGCTTCAGAAAAGAGCGGTTTTTTGTTTGTTCGGGAAAATTATTCTTGGTAAAGCGAAGGGTCTCGCATGCGCGAGAGATTCCTCGCTTCGCTCGGAATGACAACATGGGTGAACCGGTTAGCATTTTGACAACTGAATATCGTAGGTATCCGTAAGTAAAAATTGCAGGGGTGGATTTTAAATCCTCCCCAACCCTCCTTTACGAAAGGAGGGAGAAAGATACGTTTAGTGGTTACAATAGATTAAGTTATTGTCTGCTTTGTGTCAATTTTTTGGCAGAAGGCGGAGCAAGACATAAGGGCGTATGGTGGATGCCTTGGGATGTTGGGGCGATGAAGGTCGTGGCGTGACTGCGATAAGCCTCGGGGAGCTGTCTAGCGAGCTTTGATCCGGGGATGACCGAATGAGGAAACTCTATTGCGTAAACCGCAATAACCTGATGATGAAAGTCATCGGGAGCGCACCCGCTGAAGTAAAACATTTCAGTAAGCGGAGGAAAAGAAAAAAATTGCGAAGCAATTTTTTTAGTGATTAGTGTTAAGTGTTTGGTGATTAGAATTTTTCTTATCACTTATCACTGATAACTTGTCGCTAGGAATTTTGCTTTGCAAAATTCCCCTAGTAGCGGCGAGCGAAAAGGGAGCAGCCTAAACTTGTTTGTGCTTCACTATGTTCAGCACAAACTAAATGAAAAGTTTAAATCTCAAAATGTAAAGTTTTGGTATTCCGCTACGCGGAATTTATTAAATATATAAATTTATCGCGAAGCGATACAATAATTTTTAACTTTGATTTTTACATTTTAAATTTAGTTAGTGATGAGCGATAGCGAAGCACGAACGAGGGTTGCAAGGTAGCGGCGTTCAATTTATTGAAGAAAGTAAATTATGGAATTGTTAGCAGAATCCGCATGGAAAAGCGGAGCCAAAGAGGGTGATAGCCCCGTAAGCGAAAATAATTCTATACTTTTTGTCGCTATTCTTAAGTACGACGGGGAACGAAGGCCCCGTCGGAATCCGGCAGGACTAGACTGCCAAGGCTAAATACTCAACATCACCGATAGTGAACAAGTACCGTGAGGGAAAGGTGAAAAGCAGCCCGTCGAGGGCGGTGAAATAGACCTGAAACCATATGCTTACAAAGAGTCGGAGCCTGCGCTCCTCACTTGCGTTCGGGCGACCAACCCTACTAAATTACAAATCATTACGAATCGTACAAATTTAGAATTCGTAATATTTGTAAAAATTAGTAATTTCGTAGGGTTAGAGAGCGACGAGCGGAAGCGAGGAGCGATGGGTGACGGCGTGCTTTTTGCAGAACGATCCAACGAGTTGATTTATATTGCTCATCTAAGTCCTTCGGGACGGAGATACAGGGAAACCGAGTGTTAATAGCGCGTTTTACCACTGATAAACGTTGACCTAAATTTTGGGTCCGCGTTTATCTGTGGTTTGGTAGTATAAATCAGACCCGAAGCCAGAGCGAGCTTACCTTGGTCAGGATGAACCTTGAGTAACATCAGGGGGAGGTCCGAACGCACGAGCTGTGCAAAACTTGGCGATGAACTGAGGTAAGAAGTGAAAAGCTAATCGAGCCTGGTAATAGCTGGTTCTCCCCGAAATAGCTTTAGGGCTAGCCTCAAGTGTTCCTTGATGGAGGTAGAGCACTGAATGGATGCAGATGGCTTTGCCTACTGCGTCCAATCAAACTCCGAATGCCATCAAGGAGAGGCCATCTTTGAGTTCTTTTTCGTCGCGAAATGAACCAATTTTGAGCGAAAATTTTGAAGAGCGAGGAAATCGTATAATTTATTTTGACTAGCGAGGACGATGCGCCAGCAGGCATATCGTCCGAGTGAAGTCAAAATATAGGGATTGATATATCCTATATTATACGATGACGAGTTCTGAAAAATTTGCAGCCAAAATTGGAAATTGCAGCAGAAAAGAGAATTCAAAGATGGCCTCAAAAGCTTGGGAGTTAGAAAGTGGGGGCTAAGCTCCATTTTCAAAAAGGAAACAGCCTAGATCATCATCTAAGGTCCCTAAATTAAGTTAAGTGGAAAAGGAGGTGAGATTTCTTTAACAGCTAGGAGGTTGGCTCAGAAGCAGCCATCCTTTAAAGAGTGCGTAACAGCTCACTAGTCTAGAGATTTTGCGCCGAAGATTCAACGGGGCTAAAACTTAATACCGAAGATATGGGTCACCGTGTCTCACTTTCGTTCGACACGGAATTTCCAATTTCCAATTTCCAATTTCCAATAAATGCCTCGCGTAGCGAGGCAGGGTTTAGAAATTAGAAATTAGGATTTAGAAATTCCACCGTGGCGAGCGGTAGCGAGACACGTGTGGCGGTAGGGGAGCATTTCTAACCGCTGCGAAGCCAAATCGTGAGGTTTGGTGGAGCGTTAGGAAGAGAGAATGTTGGAATTAGTAACCACAATGCCGGTTAAAGACCGGCACACCGCAAGCCTAAGGTTTCCTTGGCAATGTTAATCATCCAAGGGTTAGTCGGTCCTAAGGATAAGCCGAGAGGCGATTCTGATGGACAGCCGGTTAATATTCCGGCACCACTTTTAATTTTCAATGGGAGGACGCAGGGTTGTAGATAAAGTGTATTATTGGATTTACATTGGTAGGTTGAGGACGCAGCGCAGGCAAATCCGCGCTGCACCAATCCGAGACTCGCCAGAAGTTTGGTTCGCCAGACAACTTTATTGAGCACGCTGCCGAGAAAATTCCCTAGAGTCAAATTAGAAGTGACCGTACCGAAAACCAACACAGGTGGGCGAGGCGAGTAGCCTCAGGTGAACGGGTGAATCCTCGTTAAGGAACTCGGCAATACAACGATCGTAAGTTCGCGATAAGATCTCCCCCGACCCGCAAGGGTTTAGGGGGCGCAGCTAAAGACGTCGAGCGACTGTTTATCAAAAACACAGCTCCCTGCTAACTCGCAAGAGGATGTATAGGGGGTGACTCCTGACCAGTGCTGGAATGTTAAACTCGCCAGTCGTTGCGCGACTTGGCGCGCAGAACCGTGCAGAACAATACGCAGAACCACGCGGAAATTTTCCGCATTGTTCAGCGTAGCTCGCCGTTAGGCGAGCATGTTCTGAGTTGTTCCGCGCCGAAGCCGCGTAGCGGCTGAGTGAGCTAAGCACCAGTGAACGTCCGCGGTAACTATAACCGTGTTAAAGTAGAAGATGCTGCTTTAATAAAATTTGACTATATGCTGGAAACCCTGGAGAGTCCGGTAATACTATGGTATAATTCTACTATAACTAAATAGTAAAAAATTATGCCAAGTGAAAATTTATCCGGCGTGTCCCGTAAGGTAGGGACGCCAGGCAATCAGCAGGAAAGACTAAAAACAATCGGATGGATTGTTGGCTATGTTGACGGCGAAGGGTGTTTTCAAGTCAGCATAGTAAAAAATCAGAGAACTAAATTTGGTTGGCAAGTATTTCCCGAATTTGTTGTGACGCAAAACGAAAAAAGCAAGGAATCTCTTTATCTAATGAAAGATTATTTTAAATGCGGCGATGTTTACATTAATCGACGCAAAGATAATCGCAAAGAGAATCTTTATCGTTACTGCGTGCGCTCAATTTGTGATCTAAACGAAAAAATAATTCCATTTTTTGCCGCCAATAAGCTAAAAACCGCCAAGAAAAAAGATTTTATCTATTTTTCCAAGGCGGTTAAAATGCTTGTTGGGCAAAAACACTTTAAATTAAAGGGAATTATTGCGATAGCTAAAATAGTTCAGCAAATGAATAGAAAACTTCCATCAAAGTTTTTAGAATCCTCAGAGACTATACGTCAAACCTCGCAAGGCGCGGGGAAGATATAGTCCGAACTGCATGGCGACATGCAGATCCGAAAAAGTTTCGGGATCCCGATCTGATGTCGGGATTAACAAACGATATGAAATATATTGAGCAAAATACCTTGTCGGGTAAGTTCCGACGCGCATGAAAGGAGTAACGACTTGACGACTGTCTCAACGAGGGGCCCGGTGAAGATGCAATTCCGGTAAAGATGCCGGATACCTGCAGCAAGACGAAAAGACCCCGGAAGCTTTACTGCAGCTTGGTATTGGGCTTGGCGTTTTAATGCGTAGCGTAGTGGGTAGCCTTTGAAGCCTCATTTTCGGATGGGGTGGAGGCGTCAATGAAACACCCATCTTTAAAATGCTTTGTTCTAACCCCGTGTCTCGCTATCGCGCGGCACTCATTTTAGCATTTTAACATTTAAGCATTTAAACATGGTGCATTTGCATTTTTGTTTGAATGTTCGTATGTTTTAATGTTTATATGAAGTGGCTCGCGTCAGCGAGACACGTGAGAAAGTGCCAGGTGGGCAGTTTTAGTGGGGCGCTAGCCTCCTAAAGAGTAACGGAGGCGTTTATCAAGGTTGACTAGCTCCGGATGGAAACCGGAGCGATAGGGTAAAGCCATAAGTCAGCTTTACTGCAAGACTGACAGGTCGCGCAGTTGCGAAAGCAGAACTTAGTGAACCGCTGGTTCTTAATAGTAAGGCCAAAGATCATCGGCTAAAAGCTACTCCGGGGATAACAGGCTGGTAGTGTCCAAGAGTCCATATCGACGACACTGTTCGGCACCTCGATGTCGGCTCATCTTATCCTGGGGCTGGAGAAGGTCCCAAGGGTTTGGCTGTTCGCCAATTAAAAAGGTACGTGAGCTGGGTTCAAACCGTCAACCAACACATATTGTCTGTTAGGTATGTGTGGCGGCCTATGGCAGCAATGTCGTAGAGTAAAAACAATATTTTGTCATTCTGAGCGTAGCGAAGAATCTCGCAACTTGTTTGCGAATGTAAGCCCGCATTCGCGGGAGATCCTTCACTTCGTTCAGGATGACAGGTATTGTAAAAATCGACTCATAACGGTGAAGCCCGAACGCGCGCTCAACCTGAAGCGCGAGGGTAATACCGTGGGAAGTTAGAATTCTTTTATAAGGAGGATTGGTCATGGAAATAAATCGAGAACAAGGGAGAAAATTGTTGGGTGAAATGATTGCGGAATATTTGCAGAGTCACTGTAATAGCAAAGAAGGGTATCCGCATTGGCTTTTTAATTCCGTAATGGTAGGAGATAAGGAGGTAGAAATTCTGATTCTGAAAGGAACGGCAAAACATACTTTGTTTAAGTTGTCGCTTAATAACGGCACAAGAACATTCCATATGAATCCACAACTACTGAATTTACTCCCTCAGTTACTGGAAGATTCTGTTAGTGGGGAAAATATCGTTAATCTTTTTTCCGTGTTGGATTTTAATATGAGAAGCTTATAAGAATTTTAACCCCGTAGAGACTGAGGTAGGATTAGCAAAAAACTAATCCCACCCGACTTAATTTTAAATCTGGATTTCCGCTGGAGTTTATCCCGCACTTGATGCGGAACGGGAATGACAGAAAATTAGGTAACACGTCGATCCTCTCATAGTTGAGAGGGTGGTATAGTCCATACACTTAGTAATAGGTGACAAATTACGATTTTAATCGTAAATAATATGCGTGAGACAGGTTAGTCTCTATCTGCTGCAGGCGTGGATATTTGAGGGGAGTTCTCTTTAGTAGAATTTGCTACTTCATGGAGTAATCCATGATGACAATGTGGCTTATAACGGAGAAACCTTAAAAAATTTGGTCTGTTGATAGCCATGATCATCGGCGGTCCGTTGGTTATGGTACAATTTACTTGAGGACCAGATAATTTTTAAGACAACACCGTGGGAAGTCGATCTAAAATTAATTTGGCATATATCGCCGGATTTCTTGATGGCGATGGCAGTTTAATGATCCAGGTTAAAAAACGGAAAGATGGCAGGATAAAAACCAGAATCATGCTGACCATTTGTTTCTATCAGGATTCTCGGCATGAAAAACCATTATATTGGATTCGTCGTATTTTGGAAATAGGATATATTTTCAAAAGAAACGACGGCATAACCGAATTAAGAATTAATGGTTTCGCGCAAGTTTTTAGAGTTTTGAGCGAATTAGCGCCTTTCTTGAAGTTTAAAAAAATTCAGGCAAAGACGATAATGAAAGCGGCTGATCTTTTGATGAAAAAGAAAAGCGCGGCTTTAACAAAAATAGATTTGCGCACGTTGGTTAATTGCATAATTTTAGTGCAAAACGAAAATTATGTGGCCAAAAGAAAAAAGACGAAAGAGAAATTGCTAAAAATTTTAGGTTTGACCCCGTAACGACTTAGCCCTTAAGGGCTGGAGTAAAGACGCGGTCTTTGCTAAGACGCCACCTTCCTGAATAAAATCAGGAAGAAGATATAGTCTGCACTTCTGGTGACAGAAGATAAATGTGACGAGAGGACCGAGAGGAACGGACCTCTGGTGTGCCAGCTGCACTGCCAAGTGCACCGCTGGGTAGCTATGTCCGGATCGGATAAGCGCTGAAAGCATCTAAGCGCGAAGCCGACCCCAAGATTAGATATCATAGATTCCTTGTAGATTACGAGGTTGATAGGCTCTAGGTGTAAGCGCAGTAATGCGTTCAGCCGAGGAGTACTAATAATCATTCTTGCTCTGCCTTGTGCCCGAAAAGGCCGTAAGGTACGTCCCGCTTAGCGGGATTAGTACGCAAGCAGAACCGCTAAACGTATAAAATAGTTTTACCTACGATATTCAGTTGCCAAAAGCATGCGAATAGCGAAAATTCATGCGAATTTCGCCCATGCGAATAAATAACAATTTTAAAAAAGACATTGTCTTGGTACTCTAGGCAGCCGGGCAACACCTCTTCCCATTCCGAACAGAGCAGTTAAACCGGCCAGCGTTGATGGTAGTTGGGGCTTAAGCCTCAGCGAGAGTAGGCGAGTGCCAAGACAATGTCTTTTTTTATTGGACCTTGTTTTTTTTCAAGAATAGACATAATCTGGGGGTATAGAGTCCTTTTTATAAGCCCAAGCGAGCCCTTAGCCGTGTGGGTTAAAACTACAACAAACCAAGATTATTTGAGGAGGATTTATGACAACAACATCTGAAAGTACAAGGGAAATGACAGTGGTAGAGGCGATGAAAATCGGTCCGAATGTGTTAATGGAAATGATCGAAGCTTTTTTTAGAAAGTATGGGAACGCGATAGCCGATGACGATACAGCATTCGTTGAGACCTCTAAGGAAATGCGCGGGGATGAGATCGTTATAAAAGTATCGTATGTAGAGCCTTCGTTTGCGAGTAGCAATAAAACGATTCTTTTCGAAATATCCTTTTCTCCAAAACATGGAAGAACCGTAAGGTTCAATCCTTGGTTTAAATCAGAGAACGAAATAAGGATGTTGCAAATATATTCCGTTTTCACTTTGTTGGAGTTTAACTTTACAGCCTTAGATGTTTAAGGATCTTTTCATGAAGCATAGTCGGATAAAACAAATTTCATGAAAGGGGGAATCGTTATGACAATAGCGGTTGAGGTCGCGAGAGTGGCGGGGTGGCGGGAAACACATTTTCCCGGAGTGAATTGCCGTGATATACCTGCGCCACCGGAGCCAACATTGCAGGAACTCTTAGACAATACAACGGCTTACGCCAGAAGAAGGCAAAAAGAACTCTCGGCGGAACTTGGTTTGCCGCGCGAGCTAACGTTGATGGAATTGCTGGACGATACGTTAGCTTGGGCGCGAGCGACGCAAAAGAGGCTTCTGGCGGAGTTTGCCGAGGAACGGCGAAAACGCAAGAACAAGAAGTAGTGCGAAAAAGGCATTTATGCCTTGGGTCGGAACCAACCGGCCCTTTTTTATTTTTATAAAACTGGTATAATACCGGTATGGATTATCGCCGGAAAAAACAGATAATAATCGTCCTGATAATTTTAGCCATTTTAGGTTTGCTGGGAACAGGCGCGTATTATAAATGGTTCTATCGGGCGCCGACTTGTTTTGACAATAAGCAAAATCAGGGCGAGACTGGCGTGGACTGCGGCTCTCCCTGCGCGATGAGCTGCGAACTGCTGACTGTTAAAGATCTGCAAGTTGAGTGGGCTGAGGCAGTTTTTTTGAAGGATGGGCTTTATGACTTAGCCGCCAAGGTGGATAATGTTAACCCAAATTACGGGCTGGGACATTTTGACTACACTTTCAAGCTACTGGGCGCGCAAGGCGAACTGATCGCTCAAAAGCAAGGCTCAAGCTTCATTCTACCCGGCCAGAAAAAATATATCATTGAAACTAATGTGGCGGCCGGCGCTAAGCCCGTTAAGGCGGAGCTGGCGATTACCTCGGCCCAAAAAACAGACTGGCAGAGGCTAACCAATGATTTTGCCACGCCGGATATTTTTGTACAAGATAAGCAATTCAAATATTTGGAAAATCAAGCCGGGCAAGCGGCTTCGTTGGCCGGGGTTGCCCAAGCTTCGGGCGTAGTTAAAAATAACAGTAATTTTGATTTTGATAAGATCGTCATTTCCGTGGTGCTTTTTGACGTCAATAAAGAGATCATCGGCGTCAATAAAACCGAGGTTTATACAGTGCCGACAGGGGAAGAACGGTATTTTTCCGCTCTTTGGTTTTCGCCGCTAAGCGATGAAGTTAAATCGGTTGACATGCTGGCCGATACCAATCTATTCTCCGACAGTAATTTTATGAAGCGCTTTGGAACGCAGGAGAAATTCCAGGAATACTAAATTCAAAGTAAAAATTAAAATTTAAAAAGGAAAAGTTTTGGTATCCCGCCTTGGCGGGATTTATTAAATAAGTCCCGCACAGCGGGACACATTAGTTTTTACCTTTTCATTTTTATTTTTTAAATTGCCATGCTTTCGCACTTAAAAAAACTCGATTGGCTCCTCATCGGCGCGGTGCTGGCGCTTTGCGCCATCGGCCTGCTGGAGCTCTGGAGTATTGATGTTGGCGCTTCGGCCTCGGGCCAAGCCAGCAATTTTTTTGTTAAGCAGGGTATTTTTTTACTGGTGGGGCTAGCCGCGATGTTCGTTCTGGCTTTTATTGACGCCCAATTCTACCGTAACTCTTCTTCTTTCCTGGTGTTTTTGTATTTTTTTTCGCTGCTTCTGCTGGCGGCGGTCGTCTTGCTGGACCGTAAGATCAGGGGGACGGCCGGCTGGTTCCGGTTTGGCGAGATCGGTTTTGCTCCAGTTGAACTGGCTAAATTCATGGTAATTCTGGTTTTGGCTAAATATTTTTCGCGCCGGCACATTGAAGTTTACCGGGTGCGCCATATCATCGCCTCGGGAATCTATGCCGGCTTGCCGATATTGCTGGTTTTGCTACAGCCGGACCTGGGTTCCGCTCTGGTGCTGGCGGCGATCTGGCTGGGGATGGTTTTGCTTAGCGGGATGAAGCAACGTCATTTATTTATCGTACTGCTGGGCGGGGTGGTTATTTCGCTTCTGGCCTGGAGCTTTGTGCTCAAACCATACCAGAAAGAAAGGGTTTTGACTTTTTTAAATCCGGCCAAAGATCCGCTGGGCTACAGCTATAATCTCATCCAGTCAAAGATCGCCATTGGTTCGGGGGGCCTCTGGGGCAAGGGGTTGGGTCATGGTTCGCAGGGCCAGCTGAATTTTTTGCCGGAAAAGCACACGGATTTTATTTTTTCGGTCTTTGCCGAAGAGTGGGGGTTTGCCGGCGTTCTCCTCCTTTTTATTCTGTATTCACTATTCTTTTGGCGGCTGATGAGAATCATTATGTCGGTCGGCAATAATTTTTTCCGGCTGTTCGTGGCCGGCTACGCTATTATGATCTTCGCGCAGGTCACGGTTAACGCCGGGATGTGCCTGGGCTTGCTGCCGGTGACCGGCATCGCCTTGCCGTTTTTGAGCTACGGCGGCAGCAATTTGTTGATAAATTTGATGGTCCTGGGGGTCGCGCAAAACATCGTCTCTCAAGCTAAAGCCGGGCAGACAAGAGGGGAGGAATAAAATGTTTATTAATATTCGTGATGTCAGACATCATGAATATGATATACTATTTATAGATGGCTGATTTATACCATGTTTTAAACAGGGGAGTAGATAAGCGCAAAATTTTTATGGACGATAAGGATTATTTGCGTTTTATCCATGATCTTTTTGAATTTAATGATGAGCAAAAAGTGGTGGACAGCTCGTATTATTTTAATATTCGTGATGTCAGACGTCATGAAATGAGCAATACAGAGAGAAGGCCAAGAAAGCTGTTGGTAGATGTTTTAGCTTTTTGCTTGATGCCAAATCATTACCATTTGTTATTGAGTGCTCGCGTGAAAAATGGGATTTCGTTATTTATGAAGAAATTAAATGGTGGTTACGTGAAGTATTTTAATGCGCGCCACGAGAGGACCGGGACACTGTTTGAAAGAAGATACAAGTCGGTTGCGATTGGCAGCCAGGCGCATTTTATCCATTTGCCATATTACATTCATTTAAATCCTTTGGACCTGTTCGCGCCGGAGTGGCGGGCGGGCGAGTTGAAGGATTATAAGGGTAGCGTTAAATTCTTAGGCTCTTATCGTTGGAGCAGCCACTTAGATTATTTGGGTGATAAAAATTTTCCGTCATTAACGAATCGGGATTTTTTATTGGAGATCTTCGGCGGCGAGAAAGGGTATCGGAAGAAAATAAGCGAGTATTTAAAAGATTTGAATTTGGCGAGGGTGAAGGGTTTTACGCT
>Ga0210051_1006286_pt1 | contig 11206 bp, 16 predicted proteins | sample CryGey092014_all_FD_185464 | JGI IMG/M metagenome (GOLD analysis project Ga0210051, IMG submission 185464) | Groundwater microbial communities from aquifer - Crystal Geyser CG23_combo_of_CG06-09_8/20/14_all (SPAdes) (version 2) | ecosystem: Environmental > Aquatic > Deep subsurface > Groundwater...
GAGCTTTTCCATTGATAAAAAATAGAGTGATGAAATGCGTTAGTCGCGGTGGTTCTTTTTTACTTAGATGGATGAAATATCATAAGAAAGAAAACTTTCTTTACGAATCTTTTGACGAAATTTTAGAGATTGCTAAAAGATACGACGTGACATTAAGTTTAGGAGATGGCTTAAGGCCCGGCTGTATTGAAGATAGCACCGATAAAGCTCAAATTCAGGAACTCAAAATTTTAGGAAAACTTGCTAAGAAAGCAAAAGAGGTAGGCTGCCAAGTAATGATTGAGGGTCCCGGCCACATTCCTTTAAATGACATTGAAAACAACATACGATTGGAAAAGAGATACTGCGCTAAGGCCCCATTCTATGTTTTAGGTCCATTACCAACCGACATAGCTACCGGCTATGACCACATTGTCTGCGCTATCGGGGGCGCTTTAGCTTGTTGGAAAGGAGCAGATTTTCTTTGTTATGTTACGCCAAAGGAGCATATTGGCTTGCCTAGCATTAATGATGTTAGAGAAGGAACGATTGTTACTAAAATTGCTGCCCATATTGCAGACATTGCTAAAGGAAATAAAAAAGCAGTTTTTAGAGATTTAAAAATGGCAAGAGCAAGAGCGAGAGTAGATTGGGAAGATATGCTAAAATATGCAATTGACCAAAAAAAGTTTATTGAATTAAGAAGACAGGAATGTAGAAAAAATCCGAAATTGCGCAAGGCGAAATATTGCTCTATGTGTGGTCCATTTTGTGTTTTTAGAATTCTAAAGGATTAAATTGCAAATTGTTTTTTACTGGGGCGATTTTTTGGTAGAATAAAAATGCGATTAAAAAAGGTCGCCAAGTCAAAAAATAAAAATTAAATTATCAAAATTATGAAAGGATATACAACAAACATTGAAAAAGACACTTTAGAAAACAATAATTTTCGCAAGGTACTCTATACCGGAAAGCATAGTCAGCTGGTGTTGATGTCGCTTGCACCAAAAGAGGAAATTGGTATGGAAGTCCACGAGGAAAATGACCAATTTTTCCGTTTTGAAAAGGGGCAAGGCAAATGCGTTATTGACGGCAATGAGTATGAGTTAAAAGATGGTGTAGCTGTGGTCGTCCCAGCGGGAGCAGAACATAATATCATTAATACCTCTACCACTGAGGAATTGAAGATTTACACGATTTATTCTCCAGCGCACCACAAAGACGGGATTATGCGTGCGACCAAGGTGGAAGCCGAAGATAACGAAGCGGAATTTGACGGCGTAACTACCGAATAGCTAACTTAAAACCGCTCTATGCATTCTTGTGTTGGGCGGTTTTTGATTTGTGGATAATATCACTTGACAAGGGTATGGTTATGGGTGTATATTCATAATAGATAGTCGCAATAAAGGTCGGGCTATTAAATAATTATTAATTATGAGAAATAAAACTATGCCAAGATTTGACGGAACAGGTCCTGGAGGTTTGGGCGCCGGCACTGGCTGGGGCTTAGGTCCTTGCGGCGCCGGAATGGGCTGGCGCAGAGGCTGGGGTCGTGGATATGGAAGAGGATTTGGTTGGGGAAGATTTGGGGGTTACGGACCATATCAGCCGTATCAACCTCAGATAACTAAGAAAGAAGAAACGGAGATATTAAAAGAAGATGCTGAAGCCCTAGAAGAAGAACTCAAAGCGATTAAAGCGCGTTTGGACGAACTTAAAGGACAAAAATAAATTAAAAAATTAAATATGAAAATAGCAGTAAGTTCAACCGGAAAAAAGCTTACGGACAATGTCAGTGAGGTATTTGCCAGATGCCCTTATTTTGTCATTGCGGAAATTGAAAATGAGAAAATTCAAAGAGTTGAAACGATAGAAAACAAAAGTGCAAATCAGTTGGGCCAAGCGGGCATTTCGGTCGCTCAATTAATGGCAGAAAAAGATGTTAATGCTGTGATTACAAAAAATGTCGGACCGAGAGCTCTCGACGTATTAAACCAATTTAATATAGGGATTTATTACGGGGACGGCAGGATAAAAAAAGTTTTGCAAGAGTTTATTGACGGGAAACTCGAAAAAATGAGTCGATGAACTTCGTTCATCTTCACCCTTCGCTTCGCTCGGGTAATTGATATGAAAATAGTGATTCCGACAGATAACAAAAAAGGGATAGAAGATACAGTAGCCGAGCATTTCGGTCGCTGTTTGACATATACCTTTCTTAACGAAAAGGGCGAAGTTTTGGAAATTATAGACAACACCAGCGAGCATATGGGTGGTGTTGGTTTGCCGCCGGAATTGATGAAAAAACACGGGGCAGATATTCTGTTATGCAAAGACCTTGGTCCAAGAGCTTTAGCTTTATGTAGCGAGTTGGGAATTGATGTTTATGTTTGCCAAGCAGAGACGGTCAAAGAAATGTTTGAAATGTGGGAAAATGATAAAATTAAAAAAGCAGGCGCGGAAGATGTCTGCGAGCAACATAAAATATGAAAATTGCAATTACTGGAGGAAAAGGCGGGGTGGGGAAATCAATGGTCGCGACTTCGCTGGCGGTAGAATTTGCGAGGCGAAATAAAACGATGTTAGTTGATGCTGATGCGGAATGCCCAAATGACCACCTTCTGCTTTCCGTAAAAAGAAAAAAGTATACTACCGTTTATCAACCAATACCCAAATGGGATTTTAAAAAATGCACAAAATGCGGCAAGTGCGCTTCTGTTTGTAAACAAAATGCCATCGTTTCTGTTAAAGGGAAATTTCCGGCTTTTGTGAAAGATGTATGTATTGGTTGCAAAGCCTGTATTGTTGCGTGCCCGACTGGCGCGATAACCGAAACTAAAAAAGAGATTGGGAAAATTTATACTGGAAAGAATTACAATGTCAATTTGGTTTCAAGCGAGCTTAAATTAGGAGAACTGGCTTCTGGTGAAGTGGTGGCTGAAGTAAGGAAATGTTCCGATAAGATTAAGGAAAAGATAAAAGCTGATATAATGATTATTGATTCTTCGCCAGGAATCGGCTGTCCGGTGATTGCTTCTTTGGTTGGAACCGATTATATAGTAGCTGTGACCGAACCGACTCCCGCAGCTCTTTTCGATTTAAAAAGGGTTTTATATCTTGCCAATCATTTCGGGATTAAACATGGGATTATTATCAATAAATTTGACCTTGCGAAAAATTTTTATAAAGAAATAGAAAAGTTTGCAAAAGAAAAAAATATCCCGATTTTGGGGAAAATTCCTTACCAAAAAGATTTTATTAAATCAACGATAAAGATGAGACCGGTTGTTGAGATAAATCCAGAGTACAAAACATTATTTCAAAAAATTATTAATAATATAAACGAAGAGGAAAAAATATGATTTACATCATCTATCTAATTACCGGTCTTTTGGCCGGAGTTATTGGCGGGCTTTTAGGCACTGGCGGTTGTGCTTTAATGATGCCGGTTATTCGTTTTGGTTTTCATTTTGACCCAGCAATTGCCGTTGGCACCACCTTAACAGCTGTAGTTTTTACGGCCGCCTCGGGTGCTTATCAGCACTTTAAAATGAAAAATGTGGATAAAGAGACGGCGCTTTTAACCGGTTATTCTGGGATTTTGGGAGTGATTATTGGTTCAATCGTTTTCGGTTATATCAAAAACTATGGCGATTTGATTGATTTGATTATCGGTATTGCTTTTATTATCGTTTCCTTGCGAATGCTTTATGAAGGATTATTTACCAAAGCCAAAGCGACTGGACCGGTCCCGCAAATTCCCGGCAAGCCATTATCTAAAATAATTTTAGGTTCGGTTATCGGCACTTTGACCGGCATTATCGGTTTAGGCGGCGGTTACGCGCTGGTCCCTTCTTACATTTATTTTCTAAAAGCACCGGTGAAATTGGCAATCGGCACTTCAATGGCGGCTTTTGTCTGGATGGCTTTGGTGGGTGCATTCTTTAAATTCTTCCAAGGCGTGGTAAATATTCCGGTAGCTATAACTTTAGGGATTGGCGCTTTGATTGGCGCAATTTATGGAGCGAAATTAGTGGCGAAATTTAAACCAAATGTTTTAAAAACCTTGTTCGGATTACTATTTTTGTATGTTTCTTTAAAGTATATCTTAATTTATTTTGGCGTTCATATATGAAGGAAAAAATCTCCGTTATTTCAATATTGGCAAACATAATCTTAGCGGGAGGCAAAATTATTGTCGGTGTGTTTTCGGGTTCTGCCGCTATTTTAGCAGAGGGAGTTCATTCTTTTATGGATATTTTTTCCTCGGCTGTTGGCTATATTGGAATTAGAATATCTAAAAAACCAGAAGACAAAAAGCATCCCTACGGCCATTATAAATTCGAGGTTTTAAGCGGTACAATCATTACTATAATCCTTTTAGCGACGGGCGTAGGGATTATTTACGAAGCTTATCAAAAATTTTTAAACCCTTCTTTAATAAAAATACCGATTTTAGCTTTCGGAATAATGATATTCTCGGCGGTTGTTAATGAAATAATGGCTCGTCTCAAAATCCATTATGGCAAAAAAGAGAATTCCATCAGCTTACTTTCGGACGGATTTCATTCAAGAGTCGATGTTTATGCTTCGCTTGTCGTTTTTGCTGGTTTATTTTTAACAAAATATTGGGTTTGCGCTGATTCTTTGTTAGCCTTTTTAATCGGCGCTTATATAATTAAAAAATCTTTTTCTTTAGGTAAAGAAGCGGTTGATTCCTTGCTTGATGTTTCGGCAGGTCCGGAAATTGAAGAGAAAATAAAATCGATTGCCCAAAAAGAAAACATTGAAATTGATTCTCTAAAAACTCAAAAGAAAGGTTCGGTTATCACTGCTAATTTAGAAATTACGCTGCCAAACAATTTAAAAGTAGAAGAGGCAACTAAAATTTCTGAAAATTTAAGAGAAAGATTAATGGAAAAAATTGAAAATCTTTCTTATGTAACCATTCAAATTAAAAGTCATGAGGTGGAAACCGGATTTTATAAGCCCGAATTTGGCAAAGGTTTTGGTTGGCAAAGAAAAGGCAGGTTTAGAGGAGAAGTTGAACAAGCGAGAGGAGGAGGGCCGGGTGGCTATTGCGCTTGCCCAAAGTGCGGTTATAAAATTCCTCACGAACGCGGCGTCCCTTGTTCGACACTTGAGTGTCCAAAATGTAAAATTAACTTAGTTAGAGAATAATATGGTTAGACCATTAAAACCAAGAAGAGTATTATTTGACCCAGATGTGGTTTACTTTAAACCGAGAGCCGTGCCTTTATCTATGCTGGAAGAGGTTGATTTGGGTATAGATGAGTTGGAATCCTTACGACTTTGTGATTTAATGAATTTAGAGCAGAAAGAAGCCGCTAAAAAAATGAAAATTTCCCAAAGTACTCTTCAGCGCATTTTGACTTCAGCCCGTAAAAAAGTTACCGAAGCATTAATAAATGGCAAAGCCATAAAAATTAGAAAAATATAAAAAGGTCGAATTATCTTTATTTAAAAATTTAAAAATATGCCAGAAAAAAATTTTTCAGAAGAAGCCAAATGGTTTATACAAAACCTTCAAAAATTACAGGATGATTTTGCCGAGGCTGTCGGAGGCCAAATCGTGACAACAGATAAAGAAGGAAATTTAGTAACTAAAATGAGCGGAGCTCAAAGAGTTTGTCAATTGATTATGGCAACCGAAAAAGGAAAGGAAGAATGCGGAGATGCCTACAAGATGGCGCTTTCTCTGGTTAAAACTATGAAAGAGCCTGCCTTTATGGATTGTTATGCCGGTTATGCTTCCCTTTGGGTGCCCATTGAAATTAACGGAGAAATAGTAGGTTCGATTACTGGCTGCGGAGGAAAATATGATAGAGGAGAGGGTGCAGAAGAACTGCGAGCAAAATTCTCCAAGTTAGCTGATGATTTAAAAATTCAAGATAAGGAGGATTTCTTAAAAGCAGCAGTGGATGAGATTCGACCGGTTACTGAAAAAGAAATGAGAGACAGGGCAACAAAATTAGCGAAGCTGGTTGTAACCTTAGCCGAAGAAGACGTTCTAAAAGAAGTTTTTGGAGCATAAAACAATTTACCCTATAATCGTTCTTGGCAATTTAGCAGAGCTTGCTTTGGTTTTGGTATGAGCTATTAGAAATCGCCAATCTGGCGGTTTTTTGTTAAAATAAAAAAATGAAAGAAGGAAAGGAGTTATTTCTTATTAATATAAAATCAGGCGAAGATGCAGAAATCATTTCTATTCTTGGTGGTCAAATGGTTAACAAAAGATTATCCGATTTAGGATTGACTCCAGGAACTAAAATAAAAGTTTTAAGAAAAGCTCCTTTTTGGGGTCCGATAGAGATTGAGGTCAGAGGATCGAAATTGGTTTTAGGAAGAGGATTAGCTTCTAAAATTTTGGTTAAAAGATATGAATGAGAAAAAATTAAACATAGTTTTAGCTGGTCAAGCCAATGTCGGAAAATCAGTTATTTTTAATCACTTAACCGGACTTCATCAACATATTGGTAACTGGCCAGGAAAGACGGTGGAAAAAGCAGAAGGAACTCTGCATTATAAAGGCCATACTATCGATGTTTTGGATTTGCCAGGAATTTATTCCTTGACTACTTATTCAATTGAAGAAATAATTTCAAGAGAATATATCGCTCTTCGAAAACCAGATTTTGTCGTAAACGTAGTTGATGGGACCAATTTAGAAAGAAATCTAATCTTCAGTCTCCAGATTTTAGAATTAGAAAGCCCCGCTGTTTTAGCTTTAAATTTTGTTAATCTTTTTAAGGAAAAAGGTATAGAGATTAATTATAAAAAACTTGAAGAAATTTTGGGAGTGCCAGTAGTTCCAGTAGCAGCCATTCATGGGAAAGGCATAAGTGAGGTTTTGGGTCGAGGAATAGAATTAGTTAGTGGCAGAATAAAACCAAAATCTCTAAAGTATGGTCAAGAAGTAGAAACCGAAATTAAAAAAATAACTGAATTTCTTACAAGTATCGATTTGCCTTATCCAAAAAGGTGGTTGGCTATTAAACTTTTAGAAAAAGATAGGGAAATGGAAAGGTTGTTTGAAACAGAGCATTCCGAAATATTGAAGAAAGTGAAAGAATCAATTTTAAGATTGGAAGAAATCCACGGACACGATTCAGCTATTATTATTGCTAATGAGCGTTGTCATCTTGCTTCTGAAATAGCAAAAAAAGTAATAAAAATAACTAAACCTTCAAAATTGAGCCTTAACGAAAAGATAGATCTTTTAACTCTTCATAAAATATGGAGTTATCCAGTGATGTTGGCGATTTTTGCCTTAGTGTTTTTAACTATTTTTAAATTTGGGAATTGGTTTTCTTCGGTATTAGAAGGAATAACCGCGGGCTGGTGGATGGGATGGGAAAACATTTTTGGTGCCTCAATTTTGGCTTCCTTTGGTTGGATGGCTATCAAAAGTGTAATTTCCTTAATTGAAATTGCTTTACCTTATATTATTCCTTTTTATCTCATTTTATATCTCCTAGAAGATTGGGGATATTTGGCACGAGTAGCTTTTTTAATGGATAATCTGATGCACAAAATCGGTGTTCACGGAAAATCCTGTATTCCTCTGATGCTTGGTTTTGGATGTAATGTTCCGGCCTGTCTTTCCTGTCGAATTATGGAAACTGAGAGAGAAAGATTTATTACTGGATTTTTAACCACTTTGGTCCCTTGCTCTGCCCGAACAGTGATCATTATGGGGTTGGTGGGAAAATTTGTGGGAATAGGGTGGGCTTTTGGATTGTATCTCTTTGCTATTTTAATGATTTTTGGGTTAGGGAAATTAGCTTCAAAGATTTTACCGGGAGAAGCCACCGAACTCATTATGGAAATGCCTGATTACAGAATTCCTGACCTTCGAACAGTTTTTTTACAAACTTGGTTTAGACTAAAAGATTTTCTTTATGTTGCGGGTCCTTTTGTAATAATTTCAGGAATAATAATTGAGGGAATTCATTTAGCTGGATGGTTACCTTCTATAGCTAATTTCTTAAGTCCAATTACTGTAAAATGGTTAGGGTTGCCAGCAATCACCGGAATTTTGCTTATTTTTGGAATTCTGAGAAAAGAGTTAATTTTAGTAATGTTGGCTGCTCTGTTGGGAACAGCTAATTTTGCCCAGGCTTTAAGCTCAGTTCAAATGCTTACTTTAGCTCTCGTTAGTATGCTTTATATCCCCTGCATAGCTACTATTGCTGTTCTCTGGTGGGAATTTGGCTGGAGAAAAGCAGTAGGAATTACCATTTTCGAGATATTCTTTGCTATCGGGATTGGGGGTATTGCATTTAGATTACTAAGTTTAGCTTAGTAAAGTTTGCTCAAAATAATTGTGATTCTTGCACCCAAAACATTGAAAAACTCAGTTTTATGAATAGTCTTTTATTCTTTTTAATATTAATTTATGTTGCCAAACATATAATCGAAATCTGGCTATTATTTACTTACAAGAAACTAGTTAAAGGGGGAGTAATACTCGGAGCGATGGCGTCAATTGATATACCTTTTATCCTTTATTTAATTATAAAAGGAGGAGTAATGGGTTTTTGGATAGTAGTTTTTGTGGAAGTAACCGAATGGTTAATTATCCCTTATTTAACATTGAAAAGGTAAAATTTAAAAACAGGCCGAATCTATTGAAGAGGGTTCTTTATGAAAATGAAGGTGCAATTAAAAATAAAGATAACATACCACCAAAGCTCGCTTCATCCCACAAGGGCCAAGATAAAAAGCCCATCGCTGAGTAATTTTTATTTGAGATATAGTGAGTAGCAGGGATGGGTAACAAATTCTAAGCTAAATTACCACTAAACAAGTTCTAACGTCGTCCAGCCGGCGGAGCCAAAAAAATCGCCGAGGGGGCTAATTTTTTGGTAGAATAAGAAAATAATCAAAATTTAGGCCGAAGGTTGAAGAAGTGGGAGCTTGATTATTTATTGGCAATGATATATAATTCAACAGACAGTAAGTTTCTTATTTCTCTTTCCTTACATAAAATAATCAAATGTAAGTTAGATAGATAAATAAGATTGGTCGGCTTACTTATAAATTTATTTATGTAAGGAAAAAATTATGGCAAAAAAATTGTTCGTTGGTGGAATGTCTTACAATACCACCGAAGACACCCTAAAGGAGACATTCTCGAAGGCCGGAACCGTTGAATCAGTGACTATCATTATTGACAAAATTTCCGGTCGTTCCAAAGGGTTTGGTTTTGTTGAAATGTCGTCAGAAGAAGAAGCTAAGAAGGCGATTGAAATGTTTAACGGCAAGGAACTTGACGGACGAAACATAACCGTGAACGAAGCTCGGCCCATGGAGCCTCGGCCGCAACAAGGCGGATTCCAGCGAGGTTATGGCGGTGGAGGCAGAGGCAGTCGAGGTTTTGGTGGCGCCAGCCGAAGAAACTGGTAAACGAAAAGTCAAAAATCAAAAAATCGCCAAAGAGGCGATTTTTTGCTTGCCCTGAATTTTTTGAAGGGATAGAATAGAGTAATGAATAACAATAGACCTATAAAACTTTCGCCCAATTCCTTGAACCTTTATTATGAGTGTCCGCTTTGTTTTTGGCTGGAGAAAAAGCAGGGAATTAGAAGGCCCCAGCCCTATCCCTATGCTCTTAATGCGGCAGTGGATTTGCTTTTGAAGGAGGAATTTGACAAATACAGAAAAAAGAGAGAATTACATCCTTTGTTGGTGGCTCATAATATTCCGGCGAAACTTTTTTCAAATCAAAAATTATTAGACGAGTGGCGGAGCAATTTAAAGGGAATACGCTATTATGACCCGACATTGGACGCCACTCTTTTTGGGGCAGTAGATGATGTTTTGGAGTTTTCAGACGGAAAATTAGCACCACTTGATTACAAATCAACCGGCAGCAAGGTGCCCACGGTTTATGACCGTTTTCAGCTGCAAATGGATATTTACACTTTTTTGCTGGAGAAAAATGGATATAAAACTGTGAGAAAGGGCTGCCTGGCTTTTTATGTTGTTGATAAGGAAAACGGCTTTAATGACAAATTGCCTTTTAAAAAAGAAATTCAAGTGATAGATACTGACCCTTCTTATGTCCAGGGGCTTTTTGAAGAGGCGGTCAATCTTTTGAGAAAAGAGGCGCCGCTATCTCACAGCGCCGACTGCCAATACGGCCAGTGGTTTAAAAAAGTCGAAGAAATAATTTAAAAATAAAATTATGGAGCAACTTTTAATGGAAAATCAGTGGTTTATTTGGTTAATACTTCTTTGGATATTACCTTGGAAAGGTTTTGCTCTTTGGAAGTCAGCCAAAAATAATCATAAGAAATGGTTTATTGCCTTGCTTTTACTTAACACAATGGCTATTTTGGAGATTATCTATATTTTTTACTTTAGTCATGAAAAAAGGGACAGAAAGATATAAAAAAGTAGTTATCGGCGGAACTTTTGATATTTTCCACAAGGGACACGAGGCCTTATTAAAAAGGGCTTTTGGTTTAGGGAAGGTAACGATTGGCTTAACTTCCAATGCCATGGCTAGAAAATTTAAAAAGAGAGAGGTAAAAGCTTTTAAATTGAGGAAAAAAGAACTGGAAAATTTCATAAAAAAAGAATTTAAACAAAAACCAAAAATTGTAAAAATTGAAAATAAATTTGGCCTAACCCTGAAAGAGGATTTTGATTATATTGTGGTCTCCCCCAAAACTTATAAGACTGCGGTCTTGATTAATAAGAAACGTCAAACACGAAATAAAAGACCATTAAAAATTGTTAAAATAAAATTTATCTTAGCCCAAGATAGAAAACCAATTTCTTCTGCCAGAATATTAAAAGGCGAAATAGACAAGGAGGGGAGATTACTAAAAAAGAATTATCAAGGTCGAAAGGCTTAATATGAATAAATTTGTAATTGTTTTAATTATAATTTTGGTGGCGATGGCGGGTTATTTAACCTTAAAAAAAGGAGAATTAATGACCGTCAAAGTATTTTTTAATAATGGCAGGTTAGATCCAGAATATTCCTGTAATAAGGTTTTTCCAGTAGAGAGAAAAATTCCAAAAACTCAAGCTGTTGGTAGAGCAACTTTAGAAGAACTTTTGAAAGGACCAACTGAAGAAGAAAAATCAGATGGGTTTTTTACTAGTATCAATTCTGGAGTAAAAATTCAAAAATTAACTATTGAGAATGGGGTAGCTAAAGTTGATTTTGACGAACAATTAGAATTCCAGG
>Ga0210051_1006288_pt1 | contig 11205 bp, 10 predicted proteins | sample CryGey092014_all_FD_185464 | JGI IMG/M metagenome (GOLD analysis project Ga0210051, IMG submission 185464) | Groundwater microbial communities from aquifer - Crystal Geyser CG23_combo_of_CG06-09_8/20/14_all (SPAdes) (version 2) | ecosystem: Environmental > Aquatic > Deep subsurface > Groundwater...
GGAAATTGTCCGGCAAGCCACGGTGATTACTGATGAACTTCTTAATCCTTTCAAACCTTTCCAGACCATGACGATTTTAAACGAGGATCGGGTAACCGGCATTGTGGACGGCAAACGGCAATTCGGATTCCAAATTGAAGTCAGGGCCTGGGAAAGTGTTGACGCCCGTACGGCTGAACCCTTAATACCAACCGAGCATGCTCTTTTGGCTCTTGGCAGACGCATTCCGGCTGAAGTGCCAGGCGTGGTGAGCGTGGTTTATCAGCTTACGCCCAAGCCGCCTTGCACCATGGAGGCCTACTAAGTTTTTTCAAAACAGAAAAAATAAGCGGTCTGATTTAACAGGCCGCTTTTTTAGTTTTTTTCAGTCATAATAATTTTTAGCATGATTAGCGAAGTTTAGGGAAAATCGTTGACAAAAGCCCTTGTCGCTAAAAGGGAGACTTTTGACTTTTAAGGTGAATTAAGAGAAAATAACCTAAGAAGACCTATGAAAGACTTGACAAGGAAATTGTTTAGGTATACACTATATATTAGGCTAAAACATTAATAAAAAACCCATGCTCAACGAAATTAAGAAAAAATTAAAGAAAATGCCAAATTTGCTAACCATAGGGCAGGTTTCTGATATTTTCAGCATTCATCAAGATACTTTAAGAAACTGGGAAAAAGAAGGGATTTTAGTACCCCTGCGAGTTGGCAAAAGGCAAGACAGACGTTACAGACCTCAAGATATCGAAAGAATAACCGAGAAAATGGGCTCTAGATTGACATTACAGCAGTTAGAGCAGTTTTTATGGCGCAGCGCCGATATTTTAAGGGGCAAGATAGACAGTTCGGATTACAAAAAGTATATTTTTGGATTGTTGTTTTATAAACGGATTAGCGATGTCTGGGATGAGGAATATAAACAAATAATGGAAGAATATAATGATGAAAAATTAGCTAAAGCGGATTATAACCACAGATTCCATGTTTCAGAAGATTGTCGCTGGGGAGTAATAACCGAGCAAGCGGAAAATATCGGCCAGAAGTTAAATGATATTTTTGACAAACTAACTAATGCCAATAGTCCTAAGTTAGATAAAATTTTTGACGATTTAGATTTTGCCAACAAAGATCGGTTCCCCAATGAAACGCTCCAACGTTTATTAAATCATTTCTCTCAATATAATTTCGGCAGTAATTACATTAGTTCTGACTTGCTGGGCGATGCTTATGAATATTTGATTAAGCAATTCGCGGCTGACGCCGGCAAAAAAGGAGGAGAGTTCTACACGCCCCGTGAAGTTGAAAGAGTTATAATTAATATTTTGAAACCGCACCAAAAAGATCACATATACGATTGTTGCGTAGGGTCAGGCGGTTTTTTATTGGAAGCTTATAATTATTTAAAAAATAAATCCGGAGAAAAAATTGCCAAAACGCTTTATTTTTATGGGCAGGAAATAAATATCGGCACTTTTGCGATCGCAAAAATAAATATGTTTTTGCATGGGCTTGACGGGGCGGATATTCGCGGGGGCGATACAATCGCTAATCCTCAATTTTTAAAAAATGACGGGAGTTTACAAACTTTTGATATCACCGTAACCAACCCCCCCTACTCGATTAAAGATTGGGAGGAGGGAATATTTAAAACCGACAAATACGGGCGTTTAGAAAATTATGATATGCCGCCTACGAAAAACGCGGATTACGCTTTTGTTTTGCATGTAATAAAATCAATGAACGCTAACGGACGAGCCGGCATAGTCCTGCCCCACGGCGTTTTATTCAGGGGTGGGGCCGAAGGAAGAATTAGAGAACAAATTATTAAAAATGATTTAATAGACGCGGTCATTGGATTGCCGGCAAAACTTTTTTATGGCACTGGCATACCGGCCGCGATTTTAATTTTAAATAAAAACAAGCCGGAGCATAAAAAAAATAAAATTTTAATTATTGACGGAGAAAAGGATTATTCAGAAGGAAAAAATCAAAATACTTTAAGGCAAAAAGATATTGAGAAAATCGTCAAAGCTTATGATGATTATAAAGATGCTGATAAGTACTGTAGAGCCGTTGATCTAAAAGAAATTAAAGAAAATGAATTTAACTTGAATGTTAGGAGATATATTGATTCAAGCGAAGAGGAAGAAAAAATTGATGTAAAACAGGTTTATAAAGAGCTTGAATCTTTAGAAAAAGAAAAAGCAGAGATTGATAATGGAGTAAAAAAATATTTAAAAGAATTAAAATATTAAAATGAATCAATCGGAAATAAGACAATTTATAGACAGTCTGCAGGCAGCGAGCCACCGCAATATTGTCATAATTGATTTTGGCAACGTACAGAAATGGGAAAATAATCTGGGTTGGAAGATAGGCGTTCGCGAGCTTGGTAATTTAACCAAACATTTAACTAAAGGCAACAAATTTCTACGACGGTTTTATTACGGCTCTGATTTAGGGCCAAATGAAAAACAGCAGATTCCGACAATGTGGTCAGCTGCTATTTTAAATAAAGCTCGCATGAGCGGTTTTGAAATTATAACGAAACGGGTAAAATATATTCATGATAAAAATTACGCAACCGGATTTGTAAAGAAATGCGATTTTGATTTAGAGATTATGCTTGATTTAATAAAAGAGCAGAAAAATTATGATACTATTTTTTTGTTTTCCGGAGACGGGGATATGGCCTGCGCGCTTGAGTATTTGCATAGTGTGTACAACAAAAAAATTTATATATTTGGCGCGCGAGACCACACGGGCCGAGAAGTCTTTGATGCTAGAGCAAACGGCATAGTAGCAAATGTTTTCTTTGCGGAAGATTTTGAGTATCGTTTACGATTTAACCGTTTCAATCCCTAAAAATCAAAAATCCGCCTCTCCCCAAGGGGGTTAGCGGATTTCGATCAAAATCAAGTAAGCCTAAAGCCTACAATTACAGTATAGCAAATTTATTAAAAAAGTCAATAAGTTATCCACAATGCCAAATATTTTAAAAAAACTAGTAAATAAAGCAAAAAATAAGCTTAATTTAACAAAGTCGGGATTAATTATTTATAAATTTGTTTGCGGTCATAAGCATTATGAAATTAATGTTTCAGAAAAAATTAAACTTTGGGAATGCGTAAAAGGAAAAATGAGAACTGGCGATAGTAAGCCGGACACTATATTTTTGACTAAAACGGAGCCGGGCAAAAATCCTGAATCAGTTGACGGTGTATCAACTAACTGGGCTGCTGATAGAAAAAACAATAGATGGAAGCATATTATAAAAGATATCAAAACTGGCAAAATTCTTCACGAAGAAGATATGCCATTAGATCAACATAAGTAAAATATATGACTACATTTTCGGAAAGACAAGGAATTATAAAAGACTTAAGTTTAGATCCAAAATCAATGCCGAATGAATTAAGGAATAGACTTTGGAATAAAATTCAAGATTATATTGATAATGATTTTAAATATGGTAATCCAAATCGTGAAGATGTTATTGGGTCTTTATGGGATAAATTTTTTAAAGAAAATAAAAATAGTTTAAAAGGCTGGACGAGTTATAAATAAATATATGCCTTATTATATAAATCAAATACAAGAAAAATTTTATCAGTTAGAGTGGAATAAAGTTTATGATTTTTTAGAATTTTTGATTTCCCTTGATGCCTATGATCAGAATAAAAATAATTTTATTTATAAATTAAATCAAGTTTTTATTGACGAAAGAGTGCCATATAAAATTATTGATGGCTTGGTTGTTCCGCTGATTTCAGAAATAGAGGCAGAGGAAGTTGAAAAAGCGATTAACAGCAAGTATGAGGCTGTATTGGGCCATATTAGAAAGGCCTTAGAATTATATAAAAAGAGGCCGACTGCCGATTATGAGAATTCGATCAAAGAGTCAATCAGCGCCGTTGAGGCTTTAGCTAGAATAATTTTAAAAAAACCATCAGCAACGCTCGGCCAATTAGCCGATCAATTAAATATTCATCAGTCTTTTAGAGAAGCCATTAAAAAATTATACGGTTGGACTTCCGACGAGGGCGGTATTAGGCACTCTGATAATAATAAAAAATTAAATGTGGACGAAAAAGAAGCTAGATATATGTTGGTGCAATGTTCAGCCTTAGTAAATTATATTATTTCTAAATATGAATAGCGCTAAAACAATTCCAAAAGAATGGAAAAAAGTAAAATTAGGTGATGTAGTTAAATTTAGAAATGGTAAAGCTCATGAAGGAGAAATAAAAGAGACTGGTAAATATATTGTTGTCAATTCAAAATTTGTATCAACTGATGGTAATATTAAAAAATATTCTGATAGTAATTTAGCGCCTTTGTTGACGGGAGATATAGCCTTAGTTATGAGTGATATTCCTAATGGTAGGGCCATAGGAAAATGTTTTTTAGTTTCGGAAGATAATAAATATACTCTTAATCAGCGCATATGTGCCATCAGGCCTATTCAAGGTTCAAGCCAATATTTTTACCAGATGTTGAATAGAAATAAGTATTTTTTATCGTTTGATAACGGTGTTGGGCAAACAAATTTAAGAAAAAAAGAAGTTCTTGATTGTCCATTAATTTTGCCTCCGCTTCCAGAACAAAATAAAATCTCTGAAATTTTATCTACTGTTGACGAGAATATAGAAAAAACTGATCATATCATAAAAAAAACAGAAAAACTGAAAAAGGGTTTAATGCAAGAACTATTAACCAAAGGGAAGGTGTTTAAACTTGATGACATTTCAAATATAAAAAGAGGCGCTTCACCAAGGCCAATTGGTGATCAAAAATATTTTTCAGATCAAGGACGAGGGTGGATAAGAATATCTGATGTCACAAAAACATATAAATATTTAAACAGAACTAGTCAATATTTATCAAAACTAGGTGAGTCATTAAGCGTTAAGGTTGATAAAGGAGATTTAATTATGAGTATATGCGCGACTGTTGGTAAACCAATAATTGTTAATATTCCCGCATGTATTCATGACGGATTTGTATTTTTTAAAGATTTAGATAGTAAAAAAGTTGATAAAGAATGTCTGTTCTATGCTTTATTGAAAAATGAGCAGAATATACAATCGAAAGGACAAACCGGGTCACAAAAAAATTTAAATACAACTATTGTCGGAAATACTCAAATTCAATTGCCCGGGGTAGAAGAACAAAAACAAACCGCGGAAATTTTATCAGAAGTTGATAATAAAATTGATATTAATAAACAAATTAAAAATAAACTTACCGAACTTAAAAGAGGTCTTATGCAGGATCTTTTGAGCGGGAGGGTGAGAGTAAAAAACCCAGCCATAAAATGGCAGGGTTAAAGAAAGCAAACCCCATTAATGGGGTTTAGGAAATTAGCCCCGCGGTTTCACCGCCGGGCTAATGGGAAATTGGGCAAATCGTTATTTTTAATATTTTTTCCGTGCCACAACACTATGTCGCAATCTTTTTATAAATTTTATTATCATATAATTTTTGGGACAAAATATAGAGAGCCGATTATTACTCCGACAATTGAGAAATTATTAAAAAAATACATTCCTAGAAAAATTAAAGAAAAAGAGGGCTTGGCGATAGAATTAAACATGGTTGAAGATCACCTCCATTTGCTCGCCAGCATACCGCCAAAAGTAAGCGTTTCGGAATTTATCCATAAAATTAAAGGCAGTTCTTCGCATTTTATTAATGTTAATTTTGACAAGCAATTTTTTTACTGGCAGGCCGGCTATGGCGCGTTGACCTTATCGGAAAAAGGCATTCCGTTTGTCAGACAATATATCGCGAACCAAAAACAAAGGCACGCTCGCAATGATTTATTAAATATTTTAGAATATATTCCTGAAGACAATGGAAAATAAACACTATGAAAAAGACAGTAAAATACACAAAACAAATGTATGAGTATCTGGCTTGGCGGTTGTTTCGGGAAATGTATGGGGCGATGGAATGGGCAGAAGCGGAAAGCAAGCAAATTGATAAGCTGGTAAAAGAAGCAAAAAATAGATTAACAGAAGATGAGATTAAAATTGTGGAAAATCGGGTCAGGCGAATGAATAACGATTATGAGGAATGGGCGCTGGAAAGCTTGAAAAAAAGATATTGGCGCGAATTTGATGATGACGACGATAATGATGACGATGATTTTGATTTTATTTTTCCGGAAGTTGATTATAACGAGGAGTTCTATGAAATTTGGAAATCGGCAGTGGCAAAACAGCAAACCGTTAAGATAAAATATGATTCAACCACATCCGGCATGTCAGAACGTTTGGTTGATCCATATAAATCAAGCGCGCCTTACGGCGAAGGATATTGCCATAAGCGCAAAGAAGTGCGAAAGTTTCGATTTGATCGGGTAATTAATATTGAAATGACCAATAAAAAATTTAAAAAGCCGAAAGATTGGAAAATAAAAAACAACTTTTCTGATTTTAAAGATTTAGAAAATATTGTTAAATACTAAATTTTTATGAAATTTAACGAACAATTTACGGTTGAAAATTATGTGATTGAATATTTAAAGGATAAACTTGGGTATGAATATATTAAACCCAAAGAATTTTCTAATTTAAGAGAATTTGAAAATGAATATTTAATCGCTTCTCATCTGGCCGAGGCCGTTAAAAAGATAAATAAAATTGATGATGAAACCGAAGTTTTAAGCGTTATTCGCGAGATTAAAAAACTTGATACAAACGAGGAATTTTTAGAGGCGATGAGAAACGGCATTAATCTGGTTGACGCGGTAACCAGGCGAACAAAAAATTATAAAATTGTTGATTTTGAAAATATTGATAACAATTATTTTATAGTAACGAATCAGTTTTATTTTGAAGGCAACAGCGAGAATGTTCGCCCTGATATTTTAGTTTTTTTAAATAGTTTGCCAATCGTGGATATTGAAGCCAAAAGCCCTACGGCCGGCAGCGGGGTAAATTTTGAAAACGCTATCGGACAAATTAAAAGATACGAAAAGAACGCCAGGAAATTATTTTTAGCTAATTGCTTTAATATCGCAACCGATGGGTTGAAAACATTTTATGGGACAACTTACGCTTCTAAACAATACTTCTTTATCTGGAAAGATGAGAATAATAAAGAATCTTTAGAAATCACTTTAAACGCATTATTAGATAAAGATAATTTATTGGATATTGTTAAGAACTTTATTCTGTTTGAAAAAGAAAAAGAAAAACGAATTAAAAAAATGTGCCGCTACCAGCAAATGCGGGCGTCTAATAAAATTATTGAGAGGGTAAAGAGCGGCAAAGTAAAACGGGGCCTGATCTGGCACACTCAAGGCAGCGGCAAAAGTTTAACAATGTTTTTCACGGCCTGGAAGCTTCGTTTTATGGCCGAACTAAAAAATCCCAAGGTGTTTGTTTTGGTTGACAGGCAGGATTTAGACGAACAAATTACAGATACCTTTTTAAATTGCGGCGGGCAAAATGTAATTAGAGTTACCTCAAAAAGAGACCTGGCTAAAAAAATAGTTAATGAGGAGAGAGGCATATTTATTTCTACCATTCAAAAATTTAATGATTTGCCCGAAGGTATTGAGAATAAAAACGAAAATGTGGTTGTTTTGTGCGATGAAGGGCATAGAAGCAATGAGGGTTTTGCTTCAATTAATTTAAGAAGTTCAATGAGAAATGCTTTTTTCTTTGGTTTTACCGGCACGCCGATTGATAAAGTAACATTAAACACTCATCGCAATTTTGGCGAGAAAGGCGAAAGGTATTTAGATTATTATCCAATCCAGCAAGCGATTGATGACGGGGCAACGCTTCCGGTAACTTATGAAGCAAGGTTATCAAAATTTTTTATTGACGAGGAAAAATTAGACGAACAATTTGATGAATTAACAAAAGATTTGGAAGAAAAACAAAAAGGGGAGTTGTCTAAAAAATATGGGAAGAAAGAAGCAATTGTAAAGTTAGAGAAGCGAATGAAAGCCATCACCCAAGATATTGTTGAACATTATAAATTATATGTTATTCCTAACGGGTTTAAAGCTCAAATTGTCTGTTTTGATCGCGAGGCGACGGCAAAGTACAAAGAGATGTTGGATGAACTTGTGCCTCATGATTGGTCCGAAGTTGTTTATTCTCCCGGGGACAGAAATACAGACACGGATGATTTAAAGAAATATAATACTAACAAAGCCAAAAAGGACAAAATTATAAATAAATTTAAAGATTCTAATAGTTCGTTAAGGTTTTTAGCGGTTTGCGATATGTTACTTACCGGTTTTGACGCTCCCGTTGAGCAGGTGATGTATTTAGACAAACCTTTGCGCGATCACAATTTACTGCAAGCCATAGCCAGAACAAACAGAGTTTATCCGAACAAGGGTTGCGGTAAAATCATTGATTACTACGGGATTACGAAAAATCTATATGACGCTTTGAATTTTGATGAGAGTGTGGTTGAATCGGCGATGATTGATTTAGACAGAATAAAAGAAGAATTTGTCAAAGTTTTAGATGAAATAATGGACATATTCGTGGGCGTGAACATTGAAGATCCTTCGATTGATAATCTGAGACGTTGTTTAAAGATTTTTATTGATAATGCGGACAAGCAAAATTATTTTTCGGATAGGTACGCAAGATTAAAGTTGCTATTTGAAATATTATCGCCTGATCCATTTTTGAAAGAATATTTAAGAAAATTTGAATGGATTACATGTTTTTATCTGGTCTTTGTCAAAGAATTTAGGAGTGAAGAAACTGATATGGCGTTATTTGCCGAATATGGCGAAAAAGTGAAAGGATTAATACAAGACAAAATTGATTATGAAGGAATTACGAAAAATTTTAGAGAGCTGAAGGTTAATGATCTTTACGTTATGGAGAGGTTAAATAAGATGGAGGACGAAGAAAAAGCACTGAACTTAGAGAAAATGTTAAAGCAGGAAATTTCAATTAATATTGACACTAACCCGGCTTTTAAAAAATTTAGCGAAAGATTGGCGGCTATCAAAAAGCAGTTTGAACAAAATCAAATCGACTTGTCAGAAAGGATAAAACGATATTATGAACTTTTGAATGATATAAAAAGCAAAAACGAAGAAGCTAAGGGGCTGGGGTATAATTTAAAAGAATATGGTTTGTATGTTATTTCTGAAGAATTTATTGATGTTGAAGACAAGGATTTAATCAGGAAATTTATTAAAGAAGCGACTTTAAGGGTTGATGATGTTCTTGATACTGGCTGGCAGGAGTCATCTAAAAGAGATCAATTCTTAAAGGAGGTTAAAAGAACTTTGCAGGAATTAATTTTGAAAGACTATAAAGAGAAAATTAAGGTTAATGATTTTCATAAATATTTAAATCGTCTGGTTGATGTAATTATTAAGAAGTTTTAACATGACTAAACAAACCTGTCCCGAGCAATGTCGCGGGATTAAACTTCACAATAAAAAAATTGATTATACTTTAAAAACAAGTAAAAGGGCGAAGAGAATGCGTTTAGCCGTTTATTGCGATGGCAGTTTTGTGGTTACGAAACCCGCGGGACTAAGCGAGAGTATCGTTGAGAGATTTATTATTCAAAAATCCAACTGGATATTATCAAAATTGGATTATTTTAAGCAATTCGGAGCAGAAATTTTTAAAAACAACCAGCAGAAATATTTAATACATAAAGATGAAGCTTCTGGGTTCATAGAGGAAAGAACTAGATATTTTAATAAAATCTATAATTTTAAATTCAATAAAATTAATATTAAAAATCAAAAAACACGTTGGGGCAGCTGCTCGAAGAAGGGCAATCTAAACTTTAACTACAAACTATTATTTTTGCCAGAACATATCGCAAATTACATTATTGTTCATGAATTATGCCATTTAAAAGAGTTCAACCATTCGTATAAATTCTGGAATTTAGTCGCGAAGGCTATCCCAAGTTATTTAGAAATAAAAAAAGAATTACAGGTTAATGGGCTGTATTTACAATAGTAAAAAAAATTTTAAAATACCTATTTAAATAAGAATTTAAATTTATGGCCAGAAGAAAAACCGAGAATGAAAATATAAGCCCCGCCCATACAAATAGGCGGGGTAAAGAAACTAACCAAAATCGGCGATAAAAGTATCGGCTCGACCTTGCCAGTTGCGACGAAAAACTCCACCCCCTAAGAGGTGGTTTTTTATTTAATTTTTTTAATAACAAAAGCCGCGCTTTGGGCGTGGCTTTTGTTTAAGAAGTATATTAACTGATTGGTTTCAATATAATATTACTCTTTATTTAGAATCGTCTCGGACGATCCTGCACTTTCTGCCTGTGGCAATCACGGCAAAAAAGTGGCCTGTCTCCGCTCGGTTCGAAAGGTAATTCGGTAATAGCGGCCCCGCATTGTGAGCAGGTCCAGTTTCCCTGGTACATCTTCCGGTCGCCGGCGTTGTTTTGATACGACATTCGTTTGTTCGTTTGTTTTACGTAGATTTACTTAGCGTAAAATGAACGTAAATATTATTAAATTATGCTACCAGCATAGCAAAGATACGGATTTTTGTCAACCCCATCGGAAACCTTGTTTCTAATGGGGTCAACCGGCTTAAAATACCGCCCCGGGAATCCGCTCTCTTAAGAAGCGGGTTTTTTGATTTTGGAGGAGAATATAGCTAACCATAGTCATAATACGTGGCTAATTTTAGCTGTATTTTTATATTTTTGACAACCATTGACACGCAGGTTGTCATATGTTTAATCTTTGCCGTCGGCTTCAATCTGCAACAGAACCTCACTTCCTAAAAAGTGTTTTTTTGTTTGATTAATTATAATTTGCTATAATTGAAAGTACGTTTACAAACTAAAACTAAAATCCCGCACCTTTTGGCCCGGACAGAAAAAATGCTAAAAATCTATAGTGCGGAACAAAAGGCGCGGAATAAAAATTTATGCCGAATAAATCCATCAGCGAATTATTTAATTTAAGCGGGAAAACCGCGGTCGTAACTGGCGGGGCCATGGGCATTGGCTATGGCATTGTCCGGCGGCTTTATGAGGCCGGCGCCAATGTGGTGATCGCTGACATTGATAAGAAAGTCGGAGAAGAAAAAGCCAAAGGACTGTCTGGAAAAGAAAATAGGGCTCTCTTTATTAAAACCGATGTAAGTTCAGAGAGTGATGTAAAAAATTTAATAGCCAAAACCGTGAAAGAATTCGGCGGACTGGATATTTTTGTTAATAATGCCGGCA
>Ga0210051_1006289_pt1 | contig 11204 bp, 12 predicted proteins | sample CryGey092014_all_FD_185464 | JGI IMG/M metagenome (GOLD analysis project Ga0210051, IMG submission 185464) | Groundwater microbial communities from aquifer - Crystal Geyser CG23_combo_of_CG06-09_8/20/14_all (SPAdes) (version 2) | ecosystem: Environmental > Aquatic > Deep subsurface > Groundwater...
AAGCGAAAGATTATTTGGAATTCGTTGGAGAAATTGTCAGCAAGGCCGAAAAATATTTAAAAAATCAAAATTCATTATTTTAAAAAATTAAAAATGTCTGATTATTATAAAGCGAAAAGGGAAGACCGAAGATATAGTCCGGGTCAGCCGGGGGTCTTTAAGGTTAGCCGTTCAAAAATTGGCTTGTTTATGGAATGCCCAAGGTGTTTTTATATGGATTGTCGGTTGGGCGTAAGCCGTCCGCCGGGCTTTCCTTTCACCCTGAACAGCGCAGTAGATAAACTCCTGAAAAAAGAGTTTGATCTTCATCGGGTGGCTGAAACTGCCCATCCTTTAATGGAAGAATATGGCATTGAGGCCGTGCCCTTCCAAGACAAAAGAATAGACGAGTGGCGGGATACCAGAAGAGGAATCCAGCACCTTCATGAGCCGACCAATCTTTTGATAATGGGCGCTATTGATGATGTTTGGGTTAATCCGAAAGGGGAGCTGCATATCGTGGATTACAAGGCAACCTCAAAAAATGGGGAGATTACTTTGGATGCGCCGTGGCAGATTGGATACAAGAGGCAGATGGAGGTTTATCAATGGCTTTTCAGAAAAAATGAATTTAAGGTTTCTGATACCGGGTATTTTGTTTATTGCAACGGCAAGACGGACACCGAAGCGTTTGACAAGAAAATTGAGTTTGAGGTTTCGGTTATTCCCTACGTCGGCGACGATAAATGGGTAGAAGGGGCGCTTGCGGATATTAAGGAATGCCTTGAAAAAGACGTTATTCCGGAAATGGCGCCGGACTGTGATTACTGCAGTTACAGGAAAACAGCGGCCCACGAAACCTACAAATTTATGAAAAAGAAATGATAAGGATTTCACCGAATTCGTTGAATCTATATTTTGAATGCCCGCTTTGTTTTTGGCTGGAAAAAAACAGGGGAATCAAAAGGCCGGCGCCTTTTCCTTACGAGCTTAATTTGGCAGTTGATGAAGTTTTGAGGCGCGATTTTGACAAACATAGAGCAAAGGGCGGGGAGCATCCCTTGCTTGAAGCCAACAACATCCCGGCCAAACTTTTCCCCAATCAGAAACTTTTGAACGAATGGCGCAATAAATCCAGGGGATTGGAATACTATGATGAAAAAATCGGGGCTGTTCTTTTCGGGGTCTTAGACGATGTCCTGGATTTTGGGAAAGGCAAGCTGGCGCCGTTTGATTACAAATCAAGCGCGAGTGCAGTACCCAAGGTTTATGACCGCTTTCAGCTTCAGATGGATGTTTACACTTTTCTCCTGGAGAAAAACGGCTATGCCACTCCCAGAAAAGGCATTCTGGCTTTTTATATCATAGATAAGGGGAACTCTTTTGAAGACCGCGTGCCTTTCAAAAAAGAAATTCATATTATTGAGACCGACCCTTCATATATTTCCCGGATTTTCAAAGAAGCAGTCAGGTTTTTGAAAAAGCCCGCGCCTTTGGCGCACAGCCCGGAATGCGAATTCGGCAAATTGGCAGAGCTTATAAAATAATTTTTTCTAAAAAATAGAAAGATATGAATTTTTTGATATTTTTTTTAATTCTTCTGTTAATTTTTTTGCTGATTGTTTGTCTTTTTGTTTTTTCAATGTCTTTTCTAATATTGCCCACTTTATTTTGGGGAGCGATTTATGTGCCCACAAAGCCGGGAATAGTTAAAAAGATGATTAATCTTGCGGATATAAAGCCCGGGGATAAAGCCGTTGATTTGGGCTCCGGTGACGGGAGATTGGTAATCGCTTTGGCCAAAGCCGGCGCCGAAGCCCACGGATACGAGATAAACCCTTTTTTAGTTTGTTTGGCCCGAAAAAATATTCGTCAAGCCGGCCTTTCAGACAGGGCCTTTATTCTTTTAAAAAGTTTTTGGGAGCAAGATTTTTCAAAGTTTGATATTGTCACCATATACGGCATGAGCCACATTATGAAAAAATTAGAGTTAAAATTGAAAAAAGAACTTAAGCCCAATGCAAAAGTTGTTTCTAATTCATTTACCTTTCCGAACTGGCAACATTCTAAAAAGGAAGAGGGAGTTTATTTATACGAGAATAAAAAGGAAACAGGGTGAGCGCCGAAGCGTTCACCCTATGACGCGCGTTGTGCCAAATGGCACAGGTTGACGTTGTGCCGGATGGCACAACAGATTGACAAAAGAGCGGTTGAGTCGGTTGCCTTTCCAGAAGAGATAGAGAGGAGGAAGTGTGGGACTTATGGTAAGGCAGGAACCGATTCAATTATATTTTAACTTGTTCAATTATTTTGTCAAGCCGAGTAATCCACAGGCCTAACCCGAAGTGTATTTTTGGGTTATTTTTTGTTAAAATAATAAAATAATATTATTTATCACCGGGTAAGGTGAAATTCATGTTCGATGATAATTTCAGACAATTTTTGAAAGAGCAAATCGCTTTGCCTAAAGAAAAATGGGACAAGGTTTTTGTTGATTATATCCAGAAAAAGTTTCAGGAGCCGGCGGATGAAGCCAGGGAATTGTCTCCGGAGCAGGAGATGGAAGTGGGATTCCAAAGATATCTTCGCTGTTTAGACATTGAGAAGGAGAATTTGGCGGGCAAGCGCATTCTTGATTTAGGTTGCGAAGAAGGGCTTTTTGTGAAGCACTGTCTCGGGCAGGGGATTAGCGGAGAGGTTTATGGCTTGGATATTTTGATTGAGCCGGAGAAAATAAATCTTGGTTACCGCCAGTTTTTTCTCAAAGGAGATTTTGAGGAAAAAATTCCCCTTGATGATTTTGATTACATTTTCTCCGTGGCGGCGATTGACGCCATTCCTTCAGAAGGGGACCAGCGGAAATTGAGGAGAGCATTGCTCTCGGCGCTGATTGCCCTGAAGCACGACGGGGAGATAAGGATTTTCCCGGTGCGCAAAGCTCCGTCGGCAAGCGGGCTGGCCGGCATTGATTCTTCCCGCCGGCAGTGGATAAAGCTTTTGGACGAGCTGAAAGCAAAAGAATGGATAGATTACGAGTTAAGGCCGATTGACATCACAGTAGTTGGAAAAGACCAGCCAGAGGGGTGGCTTGACGAAGCGTTGATAATCAAGAAAAAGTTAGTTGAAATTAATCTCTAAAGGCCGATTGGAGGAAAATCACATTTTATTAAAATATAAAAATATCTTTCCTAATCATTCCATTGGTCGCGGCAATCGTGGCATTGTCCGGAAGCTTTGCGACCAGCAGGGGAATGGACTGGTACGACCAGATTAATCTGCCTGAATGGACGCCTTCAGGCGATATTATCGGCATTGCCTGGACCCTGATATTTATTATGGCCGCCTATTCTGCCATTCTTTTTTGGAATAAGGGATACAGAAACAGGAAGTTCCGGATAACTATCGCCCTGTTTCTGCTTAATGGCGCCTTGAACGCGCTTTGGTCATTCCTTTTCTTCGGGCTTCATTTTGTCGGCGCAGCCATTTTGGAAATGATAGCGCTGGAAATCTCAACTGTCTGCCTGCTTGTTTTGGTCAGGCCGACCTCAAGATTGGCTTCTATCCTGCTCTATCCTTATGCCATTTGGGTTGCTTTTGCCGCTTATTTGGCTTATTCTATTTTAATGCTTAACTTATAACCGAAAGAGATGGGAAAGAGGATTTACATTTTTTTCATTGTCTTGTTTTTCGTTTTGGTCATTGGTTCTATAATCTGGTTAATCGTATCAATGAACTCTTTGAAATGCGGGGAGGGGAGGGCAAGGGAGATTGCCAAGGATTGGATTTTGGAAAATTCTCCCACTTATGTTTTTGACGGATACGGCTTGGCCCTTGACAGCATAAAACCAATGGATTGCGATAAATGTTATGAGTTGTCGTTTTGGTTCAACTCCCGCCATGCCGGCTACGGGGACAGGGTGAATATGGTTTTGGCCCAAGTGATGACGGCCCACAAAATGATAATTAGAATTAATAATTGCGAAATTATGGAGGCAATTACAGACGGACAATTTGACGAACTCAAAAGCGAGCCGATTATTCCTTCCTCGCTGGGCATAGAAATCCTGGTCCCGGGAAGCGGAGAGGCGGTAAAAATCGGGGACAGGGTCAAGGTAAATTATTCGGGCAGTTTTTTAGACGGGGAAGAATTTGATTCTAACTGGAACAAGGGAAATCCCTTTATTTTTCCCGGGGGAGCGGGATATGTTATCAAGGGGTGGGATTTCGGATTAATCGGCATGCGCGTTGGAGAGAAGAGAAAATTGACCGTTCCCCCGGAACTCGGCTATGGAGTAACCGGAACTCCGGGAGGCCTGATACCGCCCAACGCCACCCTGGTTTTTGAAGTAGAGCTTTTGGGAATCAATAATCAATAATTAATTTTTTATAAAAAATGAGTGATAAAAATTTATTACTATTGGGGATAGCCGCGATTATAGCGACTATGGTTTTGTCCTACGTTCTTTTTCCCGGCCTTGGGCGGTTCGTTCCTGTTAATGAAAACAGCGATGCTCTTAATCCGGCAAACCAAAGGGCTTCTGCCGGCGATGTTCTGACAACGCAAAAAAAGGAGATAATCAAGGAAACGCCTGATTACTCGGAAAATGTTTCATATCCGGAAATCGTTAATATGCAGGATGCCGATGCGCGGGAAAAAACGAATAAAGCGATTGAAAAATTTGTCCTTAATCACATCGCCAAGTTTGAAAAACAGATTTTATCAGAAGAGAGGGCTGGAGATTTTCAGGATTATTTGCAGATACAATATCTTGTTATGTTTTTGAGTGAATCGTTAGTAAGTATAAACTTTTCCGGGTCAGAGGACTTTGGCGGAGCGCATCCCAGTAGCTATCTCATGACTTTTAATTACGATATTTCAACAGATAGAGAAATAAAATTAAGCGATATCTTTAAACAGGGGACCGATTATCCGGGCATTATCAGCAACATCTGCCGCGAGAAATTATCAGCCCAATTCGGAGATGATGAGGCCTTAAAATCATGGGTAGAAGAGGGGACAAAGCCCGAGGCGGATAGTTTTGAGAACTTCGGGCTTACCGGCAATTCATTGGTGGTTTTCTTTAATCCCTACGAAGTCGGGCCTTATGCTATGGGCATCCAGACGGTAGAAATCACTTTTGACGAAATTAAGCAATATCTGAACGCGGGAGGCGCGTTGGAAGGGTTAATCTGAAGAGATGTGGATAGGAGAATATATGGACAGGAGGTTTTATGACCAATGTCTTAAACTTGTTTCTATCACATAACGTTTCCTGGTCTGTTCTGTGACTTCTTTGGGAACCTGTTTTTGGAAACCGGTTTTTGGAAACCTGGTTTCCAAAAAGATTTGGAAACCAGGTTTCCAAACCTCACTGGTTTCCAAACCTCATCAATTCTTTCAATGGGTGTGGATATTACCCCCGAGCTATTGACGCTCGGTATTTGTAATGTTATAATAAAGGATTCTGCTAAGTTCAGGGTTAAAACATAAGGAGGGCTGAACCTTGGAAATCAGCAAGCTTGTTAGTGAGGCACTGGAGGAGGCATTGGAGCAGGTCCTGGATGACCAGGATTTGTTGAAAAAAGCGCTGATGGCGTTTCTGAACAAACAAGGGCTGGTCGCCGAGGCGTTGTCTGCCTTGTTGGAGGCAGACCCGGAATTACGGGAAAAGGAACCAATGCTGGAAGCGCTGTTGTATGCGCTCAAGCACGGCGAGGCGTTGTTCAACGACCCGCTGACAGGGGTCAGAGACCGCCGGCTATACATGGCAGAGGTGTATGACGGACTGGTGGCTGATGCCATACGGCACAAGCGTCCCATCAGGGTGATGATGATTGACGTTGATGGACTGAAGCTCGTCAACGATACCTATGGTCATCTGGCCGGGGATCAGATACTGCGAAAGGTCGCTTACACCCTTGGCCAGAAGACCAGAGGCGCGGATGTTGTTGTCCGTTATGGCGGAGACGAGTTCCTGCTCATTCTGCCTGAAACGGATATTGCAGGCGCGATTGCCTTGGAGGGACGTTTAGTTGAGGCCTTGGCGCCCAAGATTTCAATCAGTTGCGGGACTGCCTGCTGGGCCCCGGGGATGGCAGAGACGACCTTGGGGGCGTTGGTCGGGGCGGCTGACCTCGAGATGTTGTCCAACAAACTCGCCAAGCGAGCCGCCAGCAAGACGGAGGAGCCGGCGGCTGGCTGAATCAGGCATCACAAACGGCGGGAGACACACCTTCTCCCGCCGCTTTTCTATTTTATTTTAGCGTTTTTACTCTTTTAGCGGATGATACTTTCTGTGTATTTTTTCAGCATAGCGGTCAGAAGTATGGACATAGCGAGTGGTGGTGTCAAGGGATTCGTGTCCCAATAAAATCTGGATGGCGGCCGGGTTGGCTCCGTTTTCCGCCAGATAGGTGGCAAAGGCGTGGCGGATTCCGTGAGCAGAGATAGGAACATTTATTCCCAATAATTCCCGGTATTTTTTTATTCTCTCCTGCAAATAATTGGCAGAAATCTTTTTTTCTTTTTCGTGAATATTTTTCCCGCCGTAAGGAATGAATAGATATGAAGAGTCGTCGTTTTTCGAGGCAGACAGATAATCGTTCAGGTATTTTTGCGCTCTGGGGGTCAGGTAGACGAATCTTTCCTTTTTTCCTTTGCCTCTTATAAAAATTCTGCCTGTTTTGTCTATTTGGACTTTTTTCAGGTTGAGCAATTCAGAGATTCTCAAGCCTGTGGAAAAGAGAATTTCCAGCATAGTCCTGTTTCTGACAGCTATGTCCCGGTTTTTTTCAAATTCGCTCGGGGATTCAATAAGTTTTATGACTTCCTCAAGCTCGGAAACCCTGGGATGTTTTCTTGGATTTTTGACTAATTTGATAACCTCCGGGGCAATAGGGGAGCCGTAGTCCATATCTATCAGGAATTTTATGTAAGAACGGATGCTGGACAACACCCGGTTGATGGAATAGCTGCTTAGCTTCTTTTCTCCGATATGTTTTTTCGGAGTCATCCTGTCTTTTGAATTAAGATACGCCTTATAGTTTAATATGGTTTTTTTATTGACATTTTCGAAATCAATTCCTATATCGTTCAAAAAATTTTCAAATGATTCCAAATCTCTTTCATAATTATAAAGAGTTTCCTCGGAATAATTATTGGTCTGAAGATTTAATAAAAAATCATCTAAATTAGGAAGTTGTTTTTTCATAAGTTTTATTATTTTATCAGGGGAGAGCCCGCATATCCATCGCCCCTCTCCGGGCGCCCCCTTAGGTATGAGTGTAAGGGATATTATACTCATACCTATATTTTATAATAATCCCTATCATGGGGCTGTCAAGACCAACAAACCGCCAAACAAGACCGCTCCCCCGAAGCGCTTCACTGATTTATGGGGGATTTAATTTATTCTTATTTCCTGATTCAGATAATTATTCAAATTATACCAAAAATTATTAATCCATGGCCTTGTTTGGAGAGACCACCAATCATTGATTTTTTGTCCGGTATTTTCAAAAAAGGGCTTAAACCACCCATTCCCCTCTCCAAACCGCCTTATGGCGTCAGAAGTTTCTTTAAGACCCTCTTTTATCCTTTGCCAAAATGATTGGGCGTCTTCCACGCTCGGCAAGATAATGTTAGGGCCGCTTGTCGCCGGGTCCCGGACAGAGGCATAAACAAAACAAAAATTGCCAAGCAGCAAGGTTATGCCGCACCATCCGCCAAGAGCAAGCTTTATGATATACTCCCCTTTCATATTTTCCATATTTGTTTTTATCGCAATTTTTCCTTTGCTTGTTTTAATCTTAGCAAAGTTTTTTCTTTTCCCAAAATTTCGGCTATGGCAAACGGCGGAGCGGAAAATTTTTTGCCGGAAAGGGCTGTTCTCAAAGGCCATAAAAGATAGCCCCTATCCCCGGCCGGGCCCATTTCTGCCGCCCTTTGGACCAATATTTCCTCAAGATGTCCTCTTGCCCAATCATTGGGCTTAACCGCCCCCATCACCCCTTCTAAGCCCCCTAACGCCTTCTCAATGTCTGTCTGGCTCATATCTTTCCAGAAAAGGAGTTCTTGGGGATAGTCCAGTTCGTTCTTAAAGAAGAAATCAACCAGTTCAGGCAATTCGGATAAATATTTCAGCCGTTCCTGATAAAGAGACACAATATTTTCAAGAGTGATTATATCTATCTTTTCTTTGGTTTCAGGAATGAGATACGTTTCCCCTAATTCTATTCCCCCTATGCCTGCCAAGTGCCCGCCGGTTTCAAAAATCGGCTGGATTAAGCCCGCTTCTATAAGATATGGGACGCCCATTTCCGCCAATTTTTTTATAGATTTATTGCGGATATAAAAGCCGTTTATCCAATCAAGTTTTTGGAGGTTGAAGACGGCAGACGATTTTTGGCAGCGCTCCAAGGAAAATTCTTCTATCAGGTGGTTGATGGCGTATATTTCCCTGTCATTGTCGGGATTCCATCCCAAGAAAGCCAAAAAATTAATCATCGCCTCCGGCAGATAGCCCTTTTCGCGGTAATGATTAACCGAAACAGCCCCATGCCTCTTGCTTAATTTGCTCCTGTCGGGGCCCAGTATTAACGGCAAGTGAGCGTACTCTGGATGAGGCAGGCCAAGGGCGTCCTGCAGGAGAATCTGTTTCGGAGTATTGGCAATATGGTCTTCGCCTCTTATGACATGGCTGATTTTCATTTCATAGTCGTCTATGACAGCGGCCAGATTGTATAAGGGCGTGGAAGGATCTTTGGCAATGGCAATATCTCCCAAAAGAGCGCTGTTAAACTCTATCCTCCCTTTTATCAAATCCTGGAAAACCACGCTCCCTCCTCCTGTCCTGAATCTGATGACTGCCGGTTTCCCCTCTTTCAAATATTTTTCAACTGTTTCTTTGGGCAGATTGCTGCATTTCCCGTTATATTTCGGCGCCTGACCGATGCTCATCTGATACTGACGCTGGGCCTCCAAATCTTCCTTGCTGCAAAAGCAGTAATAAGCAGTCCCCTGGTCCAGCATTTTTTTGATGTATGATTGGTATATTCCGGCTCGTCCGCTTTGCCTGTAGGGACCGTAATCGCCGAGATATTCATCTCTTGCCTCCGGGTTAAGACCTTCGTCCCAAACGATTTTTAACCACTGCAGGCCGTCAAGGATGTCATTTTCGTATTCCCTTTGCGAGCGCTCTTTGTCCGTGTCTTCTATTCGCAAAATGAAACTGCCGTTGTATTTTTTGGCAAAAAGATAATTAAAAAGCGCGGTCCTTACAGTCCCAATGTGCAAAAGGCCGGTTGGTGAAGGCGCGATTCTCACCCTGGGATTTTCAATTTTTTTGGCCGTGGCCTCCATCTTAGTATTACTTCAGAATACCCCAAAGTTTTTATATTTTCAAGAAGCTTAAAAGGATTAGGGACGAGCCGCGGGCTCGTTCTTAATCTGCAATATTTGTCTAACAATGTCTTCTCCTGCGTTTGGCTTGGCGAATTTCAGGGCCGCCTGGCTCATTTCCCGCAATTTCTCGGGCTGGGAGAAAATAAGCATTATTCTTGAGAACAAAAGACCCGGGGTCGGATTTTTTGGTTCCATAACAATTGCCGCGCCTGTTGAGGCATAGCTTTGGGCGTTTCTTGCCTGATGATTTTGGGACGATTCCGGCAAAGGAATAAGAATGCTCGGTTTGCCTAAGGCGGCAATTTCAAAAATGGCGCCCGAGCCGGCTCGACTGACTATCAAATGGGCTGCCTTATAGGCCTGTTTTATCTCGTCTTCTGTCAGGAAATCAAAGAGATGATATCTTTTCGCCGCCTGCTGTTCTTTGATTATTATATCAGTCATCACCTTTGTTTCTTCATAATTTTTAAGCCCGCATTGGTGGATAATTTCAAAATTTTTGAGCAAATTCGGGAGAATGGTGATGACCAGTTCGTTCATTTCTTTGGCCCCCTGCGAGCCGCCCCAAATAAAGAGGATTGGTTTGTCTCCGGACAAGCCGAATAATTGTTTGGCTTCTTTCTCTGTGCCGAAAAGCAAGTTTTTTCTTATGGGATTGCCGGTGCAGACAATTTTTGACAAAGGCGCATTGCCAATTTTTGTTTCCGGGAAAGAGGTAAAAATAGTTTTTGCGTATTTGGCAGACAATCTTGTTGTTTTGCCCGGGACGATATCTGATTCATGCAGGAAAAGCGGGATTTTCAATATTCTGGCGGCGATATTGACCGGCAGGGCCCCATAACCGCCCTTGCTGAAAATGATATTCGGGGATGTTTTCAGGAGCCAGGTTAGCGATTGGATAAATCCAACCGGAATTTTAACCAGCAAATCAAAGATATTCTGCAAAACGCTTTTAGGCGTGACATATCCCCTCATTTTGCCGGCCAGAATAATCTTCATTTCAACCTCTTCTTTTTTCAGGAGCTCCCGGGTTACTTTGCCGTCAGGCCCGATAAAATAGATTTTGATTTTTTTATTTTTTAGGTCAGGGCTGTTTTTGATTTCCCGGATAACGGCGATTATCGGAAAAAGATGCCCCCCGCTCCCGCCTCCTGTAAAAACTATTTTCATATCTTTGATTTAAAAATTATTTTTAGATTGTTTTGATACATTGAGCAGTAATCCTATGGCAATCAGCTCTATTAATAAATGAGAGCTTCCATAACTGACCATAGGCAGCGGAATCCCTGTCAGGGGCAGGATTCCGACCATAGCGCCGATGTTGATGAATGCCTGGAGCGTTATCCAGAAAGTAATGCCGATAGCCATAAGCTTGGAGAATATATCTGAAGATTGTCTTGCTGTTTTTAAGCCCTGCCAAGCGAAGATCAGAAATAGGGCTATTAAAATAACGGCTCCGATAAATCCTGTTTCTTCGGCAAAGACGGCAAAAATGCTGTCAGTCATCGGTTCGGGCAGAAATCCGGCTTTCTGGATGCTTAAGCCAAGCCCCTGGCCCATAATGGCGCCGGACCCAATGGCGATAATGGCCTGCTTTAGCTGGTAGCCCATCCCCAACGGCTGGGCATCGGGCCTTAAAAACACTAGCAATCTGTTGAGCCGGTAAGGCGCTATTTTAATCAGGGTGGCCAGGGCTCCGACTCCAGCCAGAAAAAGCAGGCCTGTCTGCCAAAGAGGAGTGCGGGCGTTGAAGTACATTACCAGCGTAACAGCGGCGATGACAGCCAAAGTGCTTATGTCCGGCTGGCATATCAGCAGGACG
>Ga0210051_1006295_pt1 | contig 11197 bp, 16 predicted proteins | sample CryGey092014_all_FD_185464 | JGI IMG/M metagenome (GOLD analysis project Ga0210051, IMG submission 185464) | Groundwater microbial communities from aquifer - Crystal Geyser CG23_combo_of_CG06-09_8/20/14_all (SPAdes) (version 2) | ecosystem: Environmental > Aquatic > Deep subsurface > Groundwater...
CCCCAGGATCGTCCCCAGCAGGGTCGCGAGCGCCGTCGCCCAGAGGCTCAGCTTGACCGTCGTCAGGAATCCCTGCGCGAGAGAGCCTGCGGTCCATGATCCGCCGTCCATCCGGACGAGGTACTGCAGCATCACGGGCCACTGCCAGCGGTAGTTCATGTCCACGCCGATCCGGCGGACGAGGAAGAGCCCGGCGGCCAGCATAAGGACGATGAGGACGGCGTCGAGCGGCGTGAAGCGAATCTTGTTTTTCGTCAACGGATCACTCCCGGCTACTTCAGCAGACGCTCCCACTCCTTCGTTTCAAACCAGTGATGCTTGCGTTCCTTGAGCCATCCCTCGGCCTCCACCACGCGGATCCAGTTGTCGAGGAAGTTCAGGCTGTCGAAATCGCCCTTCCGGATGGCGAAGCCGATCGGCTCCCGGGTGAAATCCTCCTTGAGAGGGAGGAAGAGCTTGCCTGGGTTGGCGATTGCCTGGAAGGCGGGGAGCGGCGCCGAGGCGATGACGGCGTGGACCCGCCCGAGGAGGAGCTCCTGGATCGCCTGGGATTCGTCGTCGAAGAGCCGCAGTTTCGCCTTCGGCATCCACTGCTTGGCGGCCGCGGCGGCGGTCGTCCCCGTCCGGACGGCGATGGAGACGTTTGCGTTGTTGAAATCGCCGAGTTTCCGGAAGCCGGCGGCCAGCTTCTTGTGGGCGACGATGGACATCCCCGTGTGGTCGTAGGGAATCGAGAAGTTGACCTTCAGGTTCCGCTCCGGACGGATTCCCATTCCGCCGATGATGATGTCGAACTTCCCGGTCAAAAGCGCAGGGATAATCCCCGACCACTTCGTCGGGATGAACTCCGCCTTGACCCCCATCTCCTGGGCGAGACGGTTGGCGACGTCGATCTCGAAGCCGACGAAGTTTCCCGCCTTGTCCTGCATCGCCCAGGGGACGAAGGTGGACATCCCCACCCGGAGCACGCCCCGTTTCATGACCTGCTCCAGCATGCCCTCCCCGGCCGCCGGGGCCGTCTGGGCGATCGTCTCCCGCGCCGCGAACAGGGCGAAAACGGTGATCACTGTGATCGCGATCCAAAGATGGTTTCGTTTCATCGCTTGCCTCCTTTCAATTTGCTACAGGATCTGGCCGAGAAAGGCGTGGGTCCGCTCTTCGCGCGGGGCGGCGAAGAAGCGTTCCGTCTCTCCCTCCTCGACGATCCGTCCGTTTTCCATGAAGACGATCCGGTCGCCCGCCTCCCGGGCGAACCCCATCTCGTGGGTTACGACGACCATCGTCATCCCTTCCGCCGCGAGGGTCCGCATCACATCGAGGACCTCTCCGATCATCTCCGGGTCGAGAGCGCTCGTCGCCTCGTCGAAGAGCATCACCTTCGGGCTCATCGCGAGCGCCCGGGCGATGGCCACCCGCTGCTGCTGGCCACCGGAGAGCTCATGGGGGTAACGGTCCGCCTTTTCGGTGATCCCGACCTTCGCGAGCAGACTCATCGTTGTCTCCGCGGCGTCGGTCCGTGTTTTCTTCCGGACGCGGATCTGGGCGAGGTCGATGTTTTCCCGGACCGTCATGTGCGGGAAGAGGTTGAAGGACTGGAAGACCATCCCCACCTCCTGGCGGATGAGGAGGCGGTTCTTCCGGTGGTGGTCCAGTGGAATCCCGTCGATCACGATGGAACCGCCGTCTATCTCCTCCAGGCCGTTGAGACACCGGAGGAAGGTTGATTTCCCGGATCCCGACGGGCCGATGATGACGACCACCTCGCCCCGCCGGACCGCAAGCGTGAATCGGTCCAGCGCAACGACACCGCCGGGGAAGGTCTTGGCGATCTCCCTGGCCTCGATGATCCGTTCGTCCGCGCTCATGCGATCCCTCCCGCCCCTCGAATGGGAAAGCCGTTCATCCGGTGTTCCAGCGCCCGGACGGCAAACGACAGGCCGAAGGTCATGACAAGATAGATCGCCGCCACGGTGAACCAGATCTCAAAGGCGAGGAAGGTCTCCGACACGATCTTCTGCCCCTGCATCGTGAGGTCGTAGATGGCAATGGTGCTGACCAGCGAGGAGTCCTTGATCAGCGAAATCCCCTGCCCGGCAAGCGGAGGCAGGACGCGGCGGACGGCCTGGGGGAGGATCACGTCGCGGTAGGTGTCGAAGAGACCGAGCCCCAGGCAGTGGGCGGCCTCCCACTGCCCGCGCTGGAGGGAGACGATTCCCGCCCGGAGGATCTCCGCGGCGTAGGCCCCTTCGAAGAGGCTGAGCGCCAGCACCGCGGAGGCGAAGGCGCCGATATCGAGGACCGGGGAGATGACGAAATAGACGAAGAAGATCTGGATGAGAAGCGGCGTGTTCCGGATCAGCTCCAGATAGCCGCGGGCAAGCGCCCGGGCGGTGAAGGAATCGGACAGCCGGAAGAGGGCAGCCGTCAGGCCGAGGATCAGCGTGCAGAGGAGCGAGAGGAGGGAGATCTCCAGCGTCACCCAGAGTCCCTGGAGAAGCGGTCCGGCCGCCCAGACGCCGCCCTCCGTCGTGAAGAGGAAGCGGGGGACGCGGTACCACTGCCAGTTGTAACCCATCCCGCGGGTTCCCAGGGTCAGAAGCCAGACGGCGAGACCCGCCAGCAGAAAAAACTTCCCGTAGTCGATGAGGGCCGCCCGTGAAGCCGCTGCCGATCGGAGATGAAGGGGGGTCATGCCTCGTTTCACCGTAAGATTCCTTTATAAGGTGGCCGCCTTTTTCATCTGCCGTCGGGCGTAGATCCAAGCCACCGCCGCCGCGGACCAGTTGATGCCGAAGATCCCCCACCAGACGCCTGTGAGCCCGAAGCCTAACAGTCGCGTGAGAAACCAGAAGAGCGCTGCCGGGGCGACGATCTGCCGCCAGAGGCCGATCCAGAGAGCAAACATCGGTTTCCGGATACCCTGCAGGGCGGCCACGTCAACCGATAATACCACATATGCGTACAGAATGAATGCGGAAATCTTCAGGTAGGAGCGGCCGACGGCGATGACGGTGGGATCGGCGGTGAAGACCGCCATGAGCGGTCCGGAAAAGAGGAAGAGGGCGACGGTTCCGCAGAGCATGATGATGCCGCCGTAACGGAGCGCCGTCCGGATCGTCTCGTCCATCCGGGCAAAAAGCCCCGCGCCGCTGTTTTGGGCGACGATCACAAGCGTCGCCGTGCTTAAGCCGATGGTCGGGAGCAGGATGATCTGTTCGATCCGCATGGCCGCCCCGTAGGCGGCGACCGCCTCCTTCCCGAAGCCGCTGACGAAATAGGTGATCACGAAGATTCCCAGGCCGATCGTGAACAGGTTGGCCGCGGCGGGGACGCCCTGACGGGCGATCTCCCGGAAGGCGGCAAGGCGCGGGCGGAGGCTTCCCAGGCTGCAGGCGCTCCTGAGCTTTGTGCGCCGGACCCTCGAACAGAGGTAGAAGCAGCCCATGGCCTGGATCAGGACCGTCGCCAGGGCGATTCCGGCGAAACTCATGGGCGGGACGCCGAACCCCCCGTAGATAAACCAGGGGTCGAGGAGCGCGTTGAGGAGGCAGCCGACGGTAAGGAAGTTCCGGAAAGGCCTCGTGTCGCCGAGGGCGTTCAAGATCGCGCCGAACATGTGGTTCACGATGAAAAAAATGCCGCCGGCGAAAATGACGTTCATGTAGGCGAGGCAGATTCGGAGATACTCCCCCGAGGCGCCGAGGAGAACGAAGAGCGTCCGCGATCCGGCCAGGCCGACGGCGGTGAGGAGGATCGAGATGAGGACGCCGAACGAGATCCCCTGAGCGGAAAAGGTTTCCGCCTCTTCGCGGTTCCCCTTGCCCAGCGCCGTGCCGATCAGGGCCGTGGCGCCGCTCGCCAGGCCGCTTCCCACGGCGATGATGATGAAGAAAACGGGGAACGACAGCGACAGCGCCGCCAGCGCCTGTGTCGAGATCTGCCCGCCCCACCAGGTATCGACGGCGTTGAAAAGCGTGTTGAAGAAAAAGCCGACGCTCGCCGGAACGGCGATCTCGCGGATCAGGGCCGGGACCGGCCGGGTGGTCAACGTCTGCGTCATGCGGGTTCCTCTTCAGAATCGGACGGCTGTTCTTAGCAGGGAACTTTTCGGCGTGTCAAGCGGCGATGGATCGGTTCCGGTCATTTCTCCACCCTTCCTGCGCGTGCCGGGCCTGAAAGCAGGCAACGATCGCCAATGCTTTATCGAGGGGATTTCTCTTCCCCCGCCGGAGGTTCTCGATCCGTCATAAAGTCATTGACAACCGAAGGATAACGTGATTGAGTCGCTCAGCTTTTTGGCTGATCGATTTCGAGCCGCATCACGAGTTCGCAGGTTTTTTCCTGCACGCTTCAACAGAACTATACAACTGAGGAGAGCATCATGGCAGACGAGATCGATCGGAAGACACAGGAAACCGCGAAGAGGCTCTTCGGCGGCGGCGTCAAAATGGATCCCCCTTACCGGATGTGGAAGGCGTTCGACCGGGAGCTGGCCAACGATTTTTCCCGCTTCATTACGGGAAATCTCTACTCCCGTACCGTCCTGACCCCCCAGGAGCGGCAGATGGTCGCCTGCGCGGTCCTCGCGGCAACGCGCTCCGGTGAAGAGCTGAAACTCCACGTGAACGCGGCCCTCAATGTGGGGTGCGATCCAAAGAAGCTGACCGAACTCTTCTTCCAGGTGGCGACCTACGCCGGCATGCCCGCCGTCAACGAGGCATTGCAGGTCTATCGCGATGTCCTCACAAAACGGGGCGAGTGGCCGATCCAGGAGTGAAGTTGCGCGTAATGTGGTATAGGAAAGAACAAAAACAATGGCTTTGACGGTGATCTATGGTAGAGGACGGACCCATGAATGGCAACAATCGATCCGACATCGCACCCGGCATGCGGGTGAGAGTGGTCCGGAAAGAGGATCAGCGAAGCGGCGCCCTCACGGAAGGGGTCGTCCGGGATCTGCTCACGAAATCGCCCCACCACCCCCACGGCATCAAGGTGCGCCTGGAGGGCGGCATCGTCGGCCGGGTGAAAGAGATTTTGGGCGCCTGAAGGGCGCCTTCGCCCTGAACCCCCGGGGCAAGCTCTATACGGAGGAGAACGTCAAGGACCGTCTGGCCGTGAGGGATCTTCTGAGCGAACTGCGGGACGGCGGCCTGATGACGGGCGGACCGCCGGCCTTCGGGAAAAAGGACTGCCAGGCCTTTGCCGACCAGCTCGATCGTTTTCTGATCCGCCGGTTGAAGGAGGAAAGGTTCTAATTGTTGGACAGTGAGTTTGTTGATCAATGAAAACAAAAAGGGAAAATGATATTTGCCGTTGTCCTTGGGTTGATTTGAGTAAAGCCGATTATGTTGAATATCACGATAAAGAATGGGGTGTTCCCGTTTATGACGACAGGTTGTTGTTTGAATTTATGACTTTGGAATCTGCTCAAGCGGGTTTGAGCTGGTACACCGTTCTAAAAAAGAGAGAGAATTACCGAAGTGCATTTGAAAATTTTGAACCAGAAAAGATTGCCGGATTTGATCAGGCAAAGATTGAAGGACTGTTGCTGAATCCAGGGATCATCAGAAATAGATTGAAAATTGAAGCTACGGTAAATAATGCGCATAAATTTCTTGAAGTTCAGGCAAAATATGGAAGTTTTTCGGAAAACGTTGGCCGTATATGGAAAATCCCGTCTTTCTGGAACTGCGTCGCCGGTGGTGGGAGGTGTTCTACTACCGGACCGCCAACGGCCTGGAGGCGGATTTCCTCTGACGGAAGGGTGGCGAACCGATGCGGCTGATCCAGGTGGCCTGGGAGATGGAAACCGACGATACCCGAAAGCGCGAGTTCCGCAGCCTCGCGAAGGCCATGACGGAACTGGACATGAAGGACGCGATCATCGTCACGCATGAAGAAGAGGGAGAGACCCCGGTGAACGGCGGAACCGTTCGCATCCTCCCCACCTGGCGGTTCCTCCTCGGAATGACGTGAGGAAAGATCTGAGATATCTCCCTTGCAAGAGGTTTTTATCTTGAGTATTTTAAAGTAACGGTTTATAATTCTCATCATGAAATACATCCCCCGATTGATTGAAGCAGAGCTGAAAAAAGCCTCCAGAAACTTTTCCGCCGTCATCCTCACCGGACCTCGCCGTGATACCCATTTCCGACAGTGTGGCGCCCATTAGAGAAGACAACGGGGAAACACCGGGCACGGTGCTCGTCTTTAGGGACATCACCGAACGCAGGCGAATGGAGGAGGAACGCCAACAGGCCATCGAGCGGCTGCGAAAAGCGCTGGGGGCAACCGTTCAGTCTATGGCCGCGGTGGTTGAAACCAGAGACCCATATACAGCAGGCCATCAGCGGCATGTGGCCGATCTTGCCTGTGCCATTGCGACGGAGATGGGTCTTGCAACTGATCAAATTGAAGGCATCCGTACGGCAAGCACAATTCATGATATCGGCAAGATATCCGTACGAACTGGTATCCAATGCCCTGAAGCATGCCTTTCCGGAAGGAAGAGGGGGAGAAGTCAATATCCGTATGGCAACAGCAGCAGACCAGTTCGTGCTGAAGGTTCAGGATAATGGGATCGGATTTCCCGTGGCGGTCGATTTCCTCAACCCCCGATCCCTGGGATTGGAACTGGTGAGACTTTTGGTGGAACAAATTAATGGCGCCATCGATCTGCGGGTCGAAGGGGGCGCCGCATCCACGATCACATTTCCTGCTACAAGCAAGGGAGGTTAAACAAATGGAAAAGAAGAAAATCATGGTCGTCGAGGACGAGAGGATAGTGGCCCGGGACCTTGCCAGGTAGTTGACCGATCTGGGCTACGATGTAGTCTCAACCGCTTACTCCGGTGAGGAAGCCGTGGAGAAGGTCGAGGAGGTCCATCCCGACCTGGTGCTGATGGACATCGTTCTGGCCGGGGCGATGGACGGCATCCAGGCAGCCGAAAAGATCACGGCGCTCTTTGGCACCCCGGTGGTCTACCTGACCTCCTATGCCGACGACAAGACATTCGGGCGGGCGAAGCTCACCGGTCCTTCCGGATACATCCTGAAGCCTGTGGAAAAAAAGCAGTTGCATGTCGCCATCGAACTGGCCTTGCACCGACACGGCATGGATCTGAATCTGCAGAAGAACCACGCCAGGATATATGGATCCATGAAGGGGTTGATCGAGGCGATCGCGGAAACGATCGAATTAAGGGGCCCCTATACCTCAGGCCATCACAAGCGGGTATCGCAACTTGCATCCGCCATTGCTCGGGAAATTGGATTGACGGATTTTCAGGTGGAGGGGATCGACCTGGCGTCAGCCATCTATGACATGGGCATGGTCAACATTCCGGCTGATATTCTCCAGGAAGCGGAGCGTCTGGAGGGGATCAGGCTGACCATTTATCAGACCTATCCCGAGGCCGCTTACGACACGCTGAAAAAGATCGAATGTATCTGGCCGCTGGCCTACATCGTCCTTCAGCATCGTGAGTGTTATGACGGCTCCGGATTTCCGCGGGGGATCAAGGGAGAAGAGATCCTCATCGAGGCCCGGGTCTTGGCGGTTGCCGTTGCCCTGGAAGATCTAACAACCCACAGGAGTTTCAGGAATGCCTTTCCGTTAAGTGAGGCTTTGAAAGAAATTTCATCCCATAGCGGCTCCAGATACGACCCCGAGGTCGTGGAAGTCTTTCTGAGGCTTTTCAATGAGAAGGGCTATAAGATGGAAGGCTGACGCGACTGTTCATCAATATTTCCCATCAATATTTCCCTTGACAAGGTTAATATGAGTATATATTCTTAACAAAATAGATAAGAAAGTGTTCCTGATATGAATCGTGACGCTTGGGGTTCATTAAAGAAAAGCCTGTTTTTCAGCTCGGAGGACGTGGCCGTTCTATTCGGCGTCACGAGGGCCTCGGCTCAGGTGTTTTGCAGCCGCCAGGTGAAAAACGGCGCCTTCATCCGTTTGAAGAAGGACTTCTACCTCCTGGACGAGCGTCGGGCCTACCTGGACCGGCAGGATTTCTTTGCCATCGCCAACCATCTCCAAGTTCCTTCTTATGTCTCCTGTACAACCGCTCTGGTTTATCACGGCGTGACCAGCCAGGCGCCACAGGGCTGGTACGAAAGCGCTGCCCTGAAGCGCTCCATTCAATACGCCGCCGGCGGTGCGACTTTTTCTTATTTCAAGTTGAGAAAAGACTTCTACTTCGGCTTTACGAAAATTGGCCCCTTTTTCATGGCGCAAAAAGAGAAGGCGTTTCTCGATGCCTGCCACCTCAGCGTCCACGGCCGCTACGCTTTCGACCGGGCCGCCCTCGACATGGATCGCCTGGACAAAGCAGTGCTGGAGACCCTGATGGCGCCGTTTCCGGAACGAACCCGCAACAAGGTCAAGGACATTTGGGGGTCAGGTCTTGAAATTTAGCGTTTTGGGGGATCCGAGGGGTTAGAGGAAAGAGATGCGGGATCTGATCAAGCAGGAACAGTTTGAGATGGAGGTGCTGGACCGATTGCGGAGCGGCCGGTTTCTGGACCGACTGGTTTTCGGCGGCGGCGCCATGCTGCGCCTGTGTTATGGACTGGACAGGTATTCCGTCGATCTCGATTTCTGGCTCCTGAACAAAAACGGGGAGAAGGATTTTGATCACACGGCGTGGTTTTCCGGTTTACGGCAGTTTTTGGCCCGCCATTATGAGATTCGGGATGCGGCGGACAAGTTCCACACCCTCCTCATTGAATTGAAATCGCCGGATTCTCCGCGCAGTCTGAAGCTGGAAATGCGCAAAGGGGTGAAGATGACGAAGACCGACCGAGCCATCGCGTACAGCCGTCATTCATCTGTCCAGGTCTATGTCCGGACCATTCCGCTTCCGGAGATGATGACGTCGAAGATCGACGCCTTCTTGCAGAGAAAGGAGATCAGGGATGCCTATGACCTCGAATTTCTGGTCAAAAAAGGGGTGCAGGCTGATATTTCCCCCGAGAAGGGGGATCAGATCCTGACTGCCATCGCCGCCTTGACCCGTCAGGACTACAACGTCAAACTGTGTTCGCTCCTGAAGGCGGATCAGAGACCCTATTACCGGCAGAATAATTTCAGGATTTTGAAGTCCTACCTGGGAAGATAAGGGGAGGGGCGGAAGAAGGAGGCAATCAATCTGGCTCTTGTAGAAATCGCGCAACGCCTCCATCAATTCCTTAACCCTGCTGTTGCCGGCCGCAGTACGACCCTCTACCTTTGGGTGGACAATCGTATTCAGATCATCAACGCCAGGGAAGACCCGGGTGGTTATGACGCAGCATGCGATACAATCCCCTTGACATACAAGACTCCTTTCCGTATCCTTCAATTATCAATTTAAGGGAGGTGGCAGGAAATGGCGGCAACCGTGACCATTGAGCGAATCGATATCAATAAAAGGGATATTGAAAAGGTTAAAAAAATTTTCAGCGTCAAGGATAATGCCGAAGCGGTCATGAAGGCAGTGGATATGGCGGCCGGTAAAATCGAGCTGGAAACTATCTTCGAGAAATTCCGGGGTGTTGAAATCCGGAAAAACTATGCTTAAGAAACTCGTCGATACGAACATCTTCATCGACAGATTCATGAACCCGGAACGCTTCAAGGGGCTTTTTCTGTCCGAGGGGTTGGTGTATCTTTCTGCGGTGGTCCTGATGGAAATCAGGGCTGGAGCCCATTCAAAGGAAGCCCTCAAGGCAGTCCAGGAACTTTCAAATTATTTCAAGCGGGTGGAAAGGATCATCGTGCCGACCCTGAAAGACTATCAGCAGGCCGGTGAAATCATCGCCAAGCTCCAGGAATCAAAAGGATACAACATCAGAAAATCTTCCTCGATCACGAACGACTGCCTGATCGCTTCATCCGCAAAAAACGCGGGGGCAATGGTTTATACCCAAAACAAGCGAGATTTCGAGGCTATCCATACCGTTTTCGATTTCCAGATCTTCTGCGCGTAGCCTAACACATTCAAAGAATTTCAGTTTACGAAAAACCAGATCGCCAAGGTTCTCGGTAGCAATTTGAAGGGATATCTCTTTGCGGCCAACCTCGAAAATCCCGGCCTGATGACCATGGGCTGGATGCCGGATCGGGTCCGAAATGACAATTCATATGTTTAATGGCCGGAGTCATAACAGCAGGAGAAGACAGCTATGAAACGAAAAGAATCCACCAGTTATTTTAAGACAATCATTGCCTTCACTGCCGTCTTCATGCTCTGCGCCCTTCTCTCCTCAACCTATCTGAGTTACCGAACTTCCATTTCCGCTGCCGAATCATTCCATTTGCCCTTTCTTCATCAACAGGACAGAGATATCGAGACATATCTTGACAGATATGCCGATGATCTGTTGTTTTTAACGGGGGTTCCTCCCGTACAGGGGATAATAAGGGCAAAGGAAGGGGGAGGCTATGACCGGCAAGAACAGAGCAGTTACGCGCTTTGGAAAAAGCGACTCAAACAGATATTTGAAGGTTTAGGGGTGAGAAAAACAGAATACATGCAGTTACGGTACGTTGATGAGAGGGGCAACGAACTCGTCAGAGTGGATTTTAAGGATGGGAAAACCAGGATCGTACCGGATAAGGAACTGCAAAACAAGGCCGATCGCTATTATTTTACCGAAGCAATGAAACTCTCCCAAGGCCAGGTCTATTTCTCCAATATTGATCTGAATCAGGAACGAGGGAAAATAGAAGTTCCCCTCCGAATCCAAAACCATTGACTTGTGGAGATAGTGAATCGGTCGATTTGGCGCTCCTGAAAAATCTTAATGAGCAGGTAATTGCAAAATTCCTAATTTTGTCATTCCCGCGACGCTTCTGGGCGGGAATCCGGTTTGTAACTGCCTGAAATCATGGATGCCCGATAAGAGCATTCGGGCATGACAAAACGTTTTGCAATTACCTCGAGGCTTTTTTATGAAGTCAGGGGTGCATGGCTTCCATCGCCGAAAAGGGGGGTCGTCGAGCCCGTCATCGCGACGCAGCGAGGGGATCAATTTATGCTGCTGGCCGGTGAACGGCAGGGAGGAGGCCCGCGGCGGAAAAAACAGGGGCCTCCTCGACGACGGGGAGGCGATTGATGTTTGTCTGCGGCTGTTCAGGGAAAAAGGTTTCGCGTTTTTATAATCCCCCCTGAGCGGCTTTTCCGGGATCAGCAGGTGGGGGCGG
>Ga0210051_1006305_pt1 | contig 11192 bp, 11 predicted proteins | sample CryGey092014_all_FD_185464 | JGI IMG/M metagenome (GOLD analysis project Ga0210051, IMG submission 185464) | Groundwater microbial communities from aquifer - Crystal Geyser CG23_combo_of_CG06-09_8/20/14_all (SPAdes) (version 2) | ecosystem: Environmental > Aquatic > Deep subsurface > Groundwater...
AAACAGATTCGCCCTTAATTGCCGACAAAGCAATCGAGGCTTTTTGCTTTGGTGTGTATGATTTTTTCATACTTTCATTGTATCACATCTATCTAATAGGTTTGTCTGGATTTGCTAGTCCATTATAATCCTCAATAATAAGTCCCCGTTCTTTCAATAGTTCGATTTGCTCATTTATTGTTTTTGGTAGCTTTTTATACTCCATACTTTCTCAAATTTTAATCATTTGACACTATCTTAGCATAGTGTATAATTTAAGTATCAATACCTGTCACGCCTCTTCACAATGCGAAACCGACAGGTTTTTTTATATCCTAACATTCTCAATTGCAATTATAATTTCTTTCTTATAATTTCTCTGCTCTTCCTTTTCTTTTTGCAAATAATCCAATCCCAAATCTTTTTCCAATTCATCGACATCCTTTTCATCTTTAATATCTCCAATTTTTCGCAAAGTATAATCCGGCAAAGTTCCATAATCCAGAATATCTTCCAAGAGAGTTTTCAAAAAATCCAAATGATCGATTATGCTTTCTTTAGGATTCCTAATTAAAAAATTTAGATTAATAATAGCTTTTTGTTCCAAGCTTTGTTCATTAATCGGCAAATTTATTCTCTGAGCTTTTTTTGCTTCCGCATAACTTTCCCAAAATTTTTCACTAAAAGAAATTCTCTTTTCTGTGTTTTTACAGCGAACACTTTCCAGTGATTCTTCAAAAGAAACTTCTTCTGTTTCTATTTTTTCTCCCTCACCTAATTTTACTTTTTTCACATATAAACGACCTTTTTTGAAAAAAACTAAAAGTTCATTTTCCTTGCCATTTTTGGAAACTTTAATCATTGGCGGATAATCCTTCAGTTTCTCCATTAGATCTGGATTTTCGGTTTTGATTTTTTCAAACTCTGCCAGTATTTTAGTATAAAAACTTTCTTCTTCCATTTTTTCCGGGTTCTTTTGAAGTTGTTGATATAATCCGGCAGGAGTTGGCTCTTCTTCTCCGTCAAAAATTTTTGCGTCTTCACCTAGTGTGTTATGAATCAAAAACATTTTATTGCTGGCAATTTCTCGTGACCTGATCAATTCTGCTCCTTTTTCAGTTGGAAAAAAATTGACAATAAAAAGTTCCTCAAAAACTTTCTTGCTAATACGATTAATACGCCCTACTCTCTGAATTACTCGCACTGGGTTCCAAGGAATATCATAATTGATAATCATCCCCGCTCGATTAAGATTAAACCCTTCTGAAATTTTATCCGAAGCTAGCAAGATATCAATTTCATTCTCTTGATTTTCCAAAGAAGCATCAAAATTCTTATTGATTGTTTCAATTTTTTTCGTTGATAAATCCCCCGCCACTATCAGCAGTTTGCTTCCAAATTCTTTTTCCAGATATTTCTCCAAATGCAAAACAGTATCCACATATTCGGAAAAAATAACAATTTTTCTTTTTGGCTCTCCATTTTTTGGTTTTTCGCTAAATATCTTTTTGATATTTTCAATCAAGCAAACGGCCTTAGGATCATTCTCTGCTAAATTTAATTCTTTTATTTTACCCAATATTTCCCTGAATAATTCCAAATCGGATTCAATATCAACAAGAAATTTTTCCTTAAATTTAAAATTTGCCAATTTATATCTTTTGTGATTTTTAGGATATTCACCTTTCTTTATCTTCTCTTCATATTCAACTAAATATTTTTCAATTTCATCTTCATTTAATGTATAAATTTTTTCCAATAAAGCTCTATCCAAAATATACTCATTAGTTTTTTCAATAAATTCTTTGACATCTCTAGTTATTTTTTCAAAATTCTTAATGCTCTGTTCAAATGATCCAAAAGAACTTTCAAAGCGCTTTACAATCATGCGTCGCATAAAATCAAACAAGTTGCGTTGCTGGGTAAATTGCCTGTTATCATCTTCATTCTTTTCTTCCTTGAGTTCTTTTTCATATTCAAACGGACGATAAATCGCCCCCTTAAACCTTCCACTTTCTTCAATTTCACCAAAATAACTGCCGACTATTTCCTCATAAAATTCTGACTGTTCTTTTGACAATTCAAAAAACCATTCTTTGGGATCAGCAATTTTAGACAACTCCTTAATTTCTTTTTTATAATTTGGATTGCGCAAAAGATCCAACCTATTACGACGAATCGTTACGGGCTCAATAACATTCTTTATCTGCCTCGAAAGATATTTAATTTTTTGTGAAACTTTTTTTAGATCAATCACATTTCCCTCAAAAATTGCCTTGTAATAACTTATAGCTTTATTTTTCTTGATATTATCAATTGAATTATAATACTTTTTAATATACGCCAATCGATCAAACATCCCTCTGAAAATCTTGAATTGATCAACTAAATTATTTTCCAAAGTTATGTTGGATTTTTTTGGAATAATAAACAATTTCAGTAAGGACAAAATATCTCCCGGTCGATTATTGAAAGGAGTGGCCGTGAGCAAAATTACCTTCTTCCCACGGCAAATATTTTTTAATAATTCATAGTCCTTGGTGTCTTGATTCCTGAATCGATGAGCCTCATCCACAATAACAACTTCAACATCTTTCGTTTTTTTCACAAACTCACCGGCATTTTTCAAGTCCCCCAGTGACCAAGCCTCCCAATCATACAATTTGAATTCTTCCAAATATTTTTTCCAACCGGAACTTTTTTTGTTATCACCTAAAAGACCCGGTGGACAAATAATCACTCCTCGTTTTCCAATTTCTTTGGCAATCGAACAAGCGATTATGGTTTTTCCCAATCCAACCACATCAGCAATTATCACTCCATTATTTTCTTCAATTATTGATAGTGATTGCCTAACCGCATCAAGTTGATATTGATATGGGATATAATTATTTTCTTCTAGAACTTTAATCAGAGATTCTCCAATTTCTTTTTGCTCAAAAGAATCCAGATATGTTTTTAAAACTAAACAAAAAGCTTCAAATGGAGAAATTTCCTTGACTAGTGTTTCTTTTTCAATTACTTCAATAAGCTTCTTTTTTAAATCTTCAAATTCTGAAATTTTAACTGCTTTTTCCCAAAGACTCTCAAAATATTGACTAGCCTCTTCCACTCCATAATCACCTATTTCCACATTAAATTCATTTTGTGTAGAAATTCCAGCCTTGGTTAGATTGCTACTGCCGGTGATAAACAGGTTTCTTTTTCCAACTTGACTTTCATCTAATTTAAAAATATACAGCTTTGAATGATTTGGTTCAAATGTTTTTCTGATTATTAGTTTATTTTCATTAATCAATTTTATAAAATAAATTATTTGTTCATAAAATTCCTTAGTATCAAAATTTTCCGTGTTTAGGGATTTTTTTATTGAATCAAAGAATTTATGTGCTTTTTCTTCATCGGAAAATTGTTCTTTTTCTGCATATTCTACTAGTCCATAATTTTGCACATCCACACTCAAGCCAACTAAAACTTTCAGTGAAACATCAGGATTATTTTTTAGACCTTCATACAATTCACGAATGCCGGAAAAATAAAAAAAGCCAACTAAAAATCTCAATTCCTGACTTTTTGAAATAAGCTCAATTAATCGTTTTTTTAGAGTTTCAGCTCCCGTATTACTAATAAAGTTTTGCATAAAATTACTTTTAATCTAAAATTTTGTATACACCTATATTATCACTAACCAACCAATAATTCAAGCCACAAAAAAACAGGCTTTAACCTGTTTTTCGCAATTTCATTTTCTCCAATCCTCAATTATAATTTTCTTGCCGGATTTTTTCACGATTACTTTTTGTTTCTCCCGCCAACCAAATTCGCGGATTATTTCGATTGGGATGGTGACGCAGAGACTTTTTTTGCCAAGTTTGGTTAACTTTCTTATTTGTGTTTCATTTTGTGCTCGTTTAGCCATAAATTTTTTATTACATACCGAATTACATATTAAAATATTTTCCTTACTATCTTTATTTTACTGCTAATTAAATTAAAAGCAAAATCTTGCAATTGACTAATGAGGGATGCATAAGTTATAGTTAAAATATGATTATTTTAGGCATTGAAACATCTTGCGACGAAACTGCTTGCGCCATTTTGGAAGAAAAAAATGGCAGTTTTTCGGTTTTAGCTAACATTGTCTCTTCCCAAATTGCTTTGCATTCCGCTTGGGGTGGTGTCGTGCCAAATTTGGCTGCCAGAGAACATTTGAAAAATATTTTGCCCGTGATCAATGAAGCATTAAAAAAAGCTAAGCTATCATCCAGCGAGATTGATTTAATTACTGTTACAAATGGCCCTGGACTTATTCCCGCGCTTCTAATTGGAGTAGAGACCGCCAAAACATTATCCTATCTTTGGCAAAAACCTTTGCTTGGAATTCATCATATTGAAGGACATATCTACGCTAACTTTATTGACTCTTCTACTACCCTCTCCTTAATAAGGAGAGGGGCTGGGGGTGAGGTGAAATCCGCCTCATCGGCTCGCCTCGCTAAAGCTATGGCGAAGCGGGCGGACAAGTTTCCTGTTCTTTGTTTGGTAGTTTCCGGCGGGCATACGCAATTAATTTTTATGAAAAAACATTTGCATTATGAAATTATCGGGGAAACACAAGATGATGCCGTTGGAGAAGCTTTTGACAAAGTCGCTAGAATTTTGGGTCTGGGTTATCCTGGTGGCCCTGCCATTTCAGCGACTGCTGAAATGGCTGCAGACAAACGCGGACTGAACGCGGAAAAACGCGGATTAAAGAAACTTTCGAGTGAGCCAGCGTGGCAATTGCCAAAATTGCCAAGACCAATGATAAATTCCAAAGATTTTAATTTTTCTTTCTCTGGACTCAAAACTGCTGTTTTATATTTAGTCAAAAAAAATGAAAAATTGCTATCCGACAAAAATTTTGTCAGTGCCGTTTGCCAAGAATTTCAGCAAGCCGTTTGCGATGTTTTGATTTCCAAAACCATACGCGCAGCCAAAAAATATAATCCCCAGACTATTATGCTAGCCGGCGGAGTGTCTGCTAATACCCAGTTGCGCCAACAACTTGGCGCATCAGTGAAAGATGAATTACCCCATGCTTTATATATGATACCTGATATTTCCTACTCCGTAGATAATGCCGTGATGATTGCCGTGGCTGGGTTTTTCCGCTATAAATCAGAAAAAAATAAAAAAGGCTTGCGTGATAATTGGAAAAAATTAGCCACCTCCGCTAACCTTAAACTCAAATAAATTAAAATCACTAAAAAATTAAAATGATGACTAAATTACAAATATTTTTTGTTGGAACTCTCACCGCTTTTGGCGCGTTGTTTGTCGAAATTTTAGCGTCCATAATAGCGCCTGAAATTCTAAGTCGCGAAAATATTTTCCCGCTTGAGTCAGCGTTACTGCTGGCTATTTTTGCGGAAGAAATTTTAAAACTTATTTTTTTTGGAAAAATTTTTCTTCGCATTAAAGATAAAAGTAATTTTTTTCTACCAGCAATTTTTTTCGGTAGTGGCTTTGCCATTGTTGAAATATTTTTAAATATCCTAGCTAACCCAATTTTCCACTCGGAATTATTTTTCTCTTATTTAGGCTTATTTCTAATTCATATCCTTACCCTATCCATTTATTCCTTCTATTTCTTCCACCAGGAAAAAGTTTATACTTTCAAAATTATTTTGCTTTTTGCTTTAGGCCTTTTTATCCATTTCATTTTCAATTTTTTTGTTTTTTATGAAATTAGCCCAATTTTACTGGATATTGCCCTGCTTTTTCTGCTTATTATTCCGGCCAAAATAGGTTTCCTTGCCAAAAACAAAAAATTAAATTAAAATTAAATTAAGTTAACTAAATAACATTATTTTATATCATTATGACTAAAGTAAAGAAATCTTTTTTTGAAAAATTAACTGGCTCACGAAGCATCGACACCAATGAAGAAAGCGAATTTGAAAGAGAACAGCCAATGAATATGCCCCGCATCTATTCAGAGGAAAGTGAAGCGGAAATGATCATCAATTCTTCTCCTCGCCAAATAGAACGAGAAGAACCGCGCTTGTCCCATCCCCAAGAAGACGGTGAGGGACAACTTACTATTGATGTTTACCAAACTGACAACGATATCGTGATCCGCTCAACCATTGCGGGAGTGAAACCGGAAGATTTGGATGTGAGTATCAACAATGATATGATCACTATTCGTGGAGAAAGAAGAAAAGACGAGGAAGTTATCGAAGAAAATTATTATTATCAAGAATGCTACTGGGGAAGCTTTTCCCGTTCCGTCATTCTTCCTGTGGATGTCTTGGCTGATAAAATAGAAGCCTCTATGAAAAACGGAATTCTAACTATTCGTTTGCCCAAAGCCGACAACACCAAAACGAAAAAAATCCAAGTCCGCGGATTCTAAACTTCAAAAATATTTTTTCAACTTTCCAACCAAAAAACACAGAAAATTTCTGTGTTTTTTTCTTAATGCAAAACTTTTCAGTTTTGTTTTTTTGAATCCCAAATGATTTTTGCCAGACTCAAAATGACAAAAAGCGCACCCATCCAAATAGAAACATCTTCTTTGCTAGGACCACCAAAAGACAATATCCCTCCAGAATGGCTTGGAGTTATAGCAATGGCAAAAATAGAAAGAATAATCCAAACTCCAGCAAACCGAAGCCATTTGAGAAAAATTTTATCGTTGATGAAGAAAAGGAAAATGGAAATAATTAGAATAGTTAAGCCCATAATAAATAATGGCCCACTAATTATCTCTAGACATAAAAAAGATTTTCCGTTCATAACATATGCCACACCCAATAATGAAACACTCGTTAAAACAATTAATGCTCTCCACCAATAAGTTTTCTTATCCATATTTTTTTTCTTAATTTATTATAGATTATTTTTTATCCATCTTAATATTACATTATACCAATCGATGACATGTCTATAGCAATTATTGCTATAATAATGATAATGATTATTAGTACCGCCAGTCCTACAATCCATTTTTTATTCATACATTTATTATAAATTATTTTTTATCCACTTTAAATCTTCGACAATAATATTTTTTATCGTCAAAGCATAATTCTTTTTGTCTTGGCTAATTCTTTTGATCATAAAATCAAATTGTCGATCTATCTCATTCTCGATAAGCTTTATCAAAAGATTTCTTGTTTTTTTGTGCAAAAATGGATTGTTTTTTATCATTTCCAAAAGTCTCAATTCATTTTGAATCAAGTTAGTTTCGGCTAACAATTTATTTTTTTCGGCTTTGGTTTTGATCAATCTCGCTTGATAATATTTTTCTACATTGTTTTGGAAAATATTAAGATTCATTCCCACTGAAAATTCCACTTCTTTTTCGGCCTTGTTGTTTGCTTCATCCACAGCCGATATTTTGAGAGTGTGTTTTCCGGGGATGAGCCTTGAAAGATCCAATACTTTGGCAGAAATTTTCTCATTATCCAAATATATTTCAGTTAAGATGTTTTCCGGCTGGGAGATATTATCACTTACTGAAAAAGTAATTTCTAAATTTGCATCTCCTGGATAGGTTTTGTTTTGCGGGCTGGAGATTGTTATTTCTGGCGAAATTTCATCACTGTTTAGTGTCGCTTCGCCATTAGGAACAGGTGCCACTACATAATCAATTTGTTCATCTCCATCAAAATCAGCTTGGAGTTCTGAAAGGTTGACTAGTCCTGTTTCAGGAATTTCCAATTTGGCACTAGTATCTTTTGAAGCCGGAAGATTGACAAAAGAGGTGTGCGAGACAATTTCTTCACCTGCTTCGGCAAAAGCGACATATTTTCGCTCACCAAATTGTTGGTAATAACTATTAGGAATTCCTTCTTCAAAAATTATTTTTTTATTGCCATTTTCATCCGTGATTTCTTTTGGTCCCGTATGATTTTCATCTTTATCATAAAGATGAATGTCGAGCGGTGAATAGAGGGACATTCGAATCCTTGGCTGGGCATCATCATAATCTTCTGGACGAGAAGTATGCATATAGTCAGGCAATGAAGATGTATAATTTTTATTTTCAATAATGTTTGAAATAAACTGTTGCAGGGAATCTGTTTCGAGAATATTTCCGTGATTTTGATTGTTATTAATTATTGGATCACTATTATATCTATACAAATCCACCCAATACTTCTCCACACTATTATCCTTTTCTGGCATCATCAGCGCGCTGGGAGCGGTCACCACTTCGTCTCCATCCACCGTCCATTTTGGTTCATAAATTGGTTCATACTCGCCTGATCCAGTACAAGAAGGCAATTTTCCATCAACCGAATAGCAATTGATCTTTTCTTTCTGGGAATACTTGATTCCGCTTATAGTATCCAATCCCCACCCAGCAATTTGAATTGCTTTCACATTTTCCGGCGGTTCCCACTCATCCAAATTTTCGTGAGTGAGCCTAGCTTGCTCCAAAAGATTCTTGCGCAAAATATTTTCCTTTTCCACCTCATCCTCATTGGGCTTTTCTCGTCCATCAGTTTTGCCAGTCAAAAAATCCTGAAACTTTTCAAAGTCCCCTTTTCCAATACTTTCTCCAGAAAAAAAATCAATCAGTGGTTCTTCCAAGCGATTGAGATATTCTTCTGATGGCAAAAGTCCATAAGCTCCTGGCATATTTTCTACTAATTTTCTTGCTTCTGCACGACTCATAAGAGATCCAAATGCCAAATCTTCATCATAACCATATAGCAAAGAAAGGATAGCTCGCGGAGTCCCCATCTATGGCGTACCTACGAAAATAATTTTGTCTATTATATCCGTTCTTCCCATCTCTTCTAATTTTCGCATCACATCTTTCGCCAGCAACCCACCATTTGAATGGGCAACAATAGTCACTTTTTTGTTTTGGGAAGTTACGACAAGTTTTTCAATTTCTTCTATCACTTCAATATCTTCCACATTTTTTCGCCAATCATAGGCGAAAAGATTGTAGTCATTGATATCTCGATTTTCTTTGAGCTCCGCCAGTTTTTCTGCAAAAGATTTGTAGATATTTTTTCCGGTAAATGGAAGCTGTTCAATGATATCTTTTGTATAAACATCCTCAAGGCTTTCTCCATTTTCATCCAAAGCCAATTCCGACACATCATCTCCAAAATAATTTGGTGGCCACAGTTGATCTTCTCCCAAAAATCCATTTTTATATAAATAACTAGCTTTTACTCCTGGTAAAAACAAAACATTAGCATTGCCATCAGGAAACAGTGCCCAGCGAGTCGAACTAAATCCGCCAACAGCAGAAGCTCCGACTAAAAATTCTCCTTCTCTATCATCATAAAGACTTAGTTTTGGACCACTCGGACTGCCATACCAATTATTTTGCAAAACAAGCATATCCAAAAGATTGGGATTGGAATTTATCTGCGAACCATGGATATCGGAAACGACAGCTATATTGTTAATATTATTTTCAAAATTCGAATTGATGATTTTCAAACTGTCGTCTTGATTTTCATTTTCTACCCTCAAATCAACTTTGACATCCAGTCCATAGTTGTCAGAAAATTGGCAATTTTCCAAGCGTAACTTTCCGCCTTTAAAATTAAGGGCCGAATCTCCATAATCATCCGCATAAGCAGTATTCACAAAAGAACGAAAAATATTTTGAAAAGCTGGACAAATACCATCAACACATCCTCCACCATCATATGGACTCGTTCCCCCGCCAGAAATTTTTACATAACTAAACATTGATTCGGGTGTAGAAACTCTGCCGTCTTCATCATAAATATCATTGGCGAAATACAGTAAAGTATTCAGATGATTATATCCTTGCCTTGAAATATAGATGGGATTTTCTTTTGTCCCATTGGCAACAATGCGACCGCCCAAAACAAAAATTTGCGTGCTTTCGCCCCAGCAATTATCTACAAATTCAATTTTGGCGCCTGGTTTGATAGTGAGCGTTGCTCCTTCGTATATCCACACTGACTTATTGAGCACTGTGACGCCTTTTTCCAACACCGCATCATCTCTAATTTCCCAAACACAATCATCTGCTTCGCATTCGCCGTATTCTTCTTCCTCGAATTCATCCGCTGTTGTCAAATGATATACACCAAAAGACAATAATATTACCGCCAAGAAAAAAACTAAAATAAATACTTTTCTAAATATTTTGTTTTTTTGCATATTTGTTATTTTTTTTATTTTTGAAACCACTGAAGAATTAAAATTTTTGAGAAATTTTTGTTTGAGAATCCGAATTTCCTCCAAAAATTTCCTTTGGTAGCCTTTGATTGAGGGAAATTTTTGGCAAGGAAATTCAGGGTCCGAGTTTAATTTCGAAAAAATTTTAATTTTTCAGTGACCTAATTTTTACTTTTTTATATTACCACAACTCTAAAAAATCGAAAAGTGTTACTGAACAAAAAATTATTTTCTAATCTCCTTCTCTGCTTTCAAAGCTAGAGTCACCATTTCATTACTACCAATAGTTTTGAAAGAATAAAGCATTAGCCGGTAATATTCATTTGTTCCCGTGATCAAAAAAATGTCATTCAATTGCCCCACTTCATTATAGGTAACAAGATTATCCATAGAAATTGCGTCATTTTTCAAAATTTTCCAACCCTTGAAAAGTGGATGCTCTGTATATTTCTTTTTTTCTTTTTCCAAATCATTTTTGAATTTCCCAATTGTGATCACCGGCGCAATTTTTTTGCCATCAATATAATATCGACAATTGGAACTATCCACCCCTTCTATCGCATAAGTTTCAGCAGTTGTAATGTTTAGACCCGTAGCCGAAGCGACAAACTCCTTGGTGAAAATTCCACATATTCCTTCCGCGGTTGTTGCGTTTGTTTGAGAACCCTTTTCCATCACCACATCAATGTCTTTTCCCCCTTCAATTCCTGTTTCTGTTTTTTCGCCACAACCGGAAAAAATTATCACGACCATAAATAGCAAAGATACCAGAGTGATTTTTTTCATATTTTTATATAATAGACTCGTTGCTTAATAACAGTGCTTTCGCACAGAATCATCCTAATGATTCTGGAATGATCAGCTCGTAGAATCGAGATGGTAATTCCAGAGTCCGCAGGAAATGAGCATAGCTGTGTCATCAAAATCTTTTTTCTTGTTGCGATATACATCCGAAACGATTCTTAATCTTTTGACACCCGCTAAGGCATTTTCAACTAAGACTCGCACTGATGATTTTTTCTTGTTCTGTTCTTTGATAAATG
>Ga0210051_1006307_pt1 | contig 11190 bp, 9 predicted proteins | sample CryGey092014_all_FD_185464 | JGI IMG/M metagenome (GOLD analysis project Ga0210051, IMG submission 185464) | Groundwater microbial communities from aquifer - Crystal Geyser CG23_combo_of_CG06-09_8/20/14_all (SPAdes) (version 2) | ecosystem: Environmental > Aquatic > Deep subsurface > Groundwater ...
AAGGTAGCGCTCATTTATTTTTCTCCATTTTCATTAGCCTCACCTCCCCGCTCATGAGACGGGGCAACAGCGCATCGCGTAGTAGAGCGGCGAGAAAATTTAGCAAGACATCTTCTGGGTAGGATGTAGAGCGGTTCGCCATCGTCAATCACTGATTAGAATCATTAGCTTAAGGCATCACTCACAAGTTAAGCAACTTGGAATCCTGTCAAGAGGCTTTTTACCCGCTCAAAACTGCTGATTTTACCGATTTCACAGGTTTTCGTCTTGCTGCAACGTCAAAACCACGGACTGGATAAACAAATTGGTAAAAATGCTGTTTCTGAAAGCCCAAAAATGCCAGAAAATACCCTTGACGAACCTGAAAAAGCCTTAACTTGTGAACTATGAGCTTAAGGGCTTATAAAGAGGCTGTTTATCTACAACAGCAGCCCTAATCTTTGACTTTATCAATTCCTGCAAACTACTTTGACGCTCCAATAATTTGACCACCTCTTCTAATTCACATAAAACTATGATTCTCTGAGAAAGAGCATCTTTGCATGTAGTAATAGCCGGTTGTGTAAACCCCGAATTGGAGATAAGAATTCCACCTGCATGCCCTCGGTTAAATACTTTCACAAGATGAGGTGAAACGTCTGCCGTCCCGAGCGGTTCCTTCCACCACTTCATCTCAACCAGGTATATAGAACCATCAATTTCTACCACACCATCTATTTGTTCAACTACGCCTTCATTCTCTTGTCCAACAAGTTCGAACGCTTCTCGTATCAAAATGTCATCTGTCTTAAATAAGCGGTTAAGGATGCTTTCTAAGAGTTTTCCTCGTTTCTGGCTTTGTTCGGTAGGCATCCCAAATAATGAAAACAGGTCTTCTTTAATGCTAGCCAATTCGGCCTGTCTCTTTTGTAACGCTTGAATCCGTTGTTGATGTTCGCGTTGATGCTTTTCTTTCTCCTTCTCTACCTCTTGTTTCATCCTAGTAAATGAGTCCTTTACATCCACTACTCGCCTTACTTCTCCTACAAGTCCCCTCGCTTTCAGTTGGTCTGATGGCCAACAAGTAGAAAAGTCCTCAAACTCAGTTACACGTTTGAGCAACTCTCGACGCTCGCGTAAAGTTGCCTCTCCTCGTTCGTTTATACGTGTGAGAACGGTGCGAACAATTTCATACTTGTTGATATTCTCTCTGTCGTTTTCTACTCTTTCCCAAAGGTCACTCATAGCTTGATAATCTATTCCTGCGCCTTTGAGAAAAAGCAAAACGTCAAGTTTTGAGCGGCTCAGCAAAGGAACTGTATCAACAAGCAATTGAAATAATTCAGGAGGGTAGTGAAAAGAAATATCCATAGTCTTCAACTCAAGTATTGATCGGCCAATTGAAACTCATGCTAGACTCGAAGCTTTCACCTTCACCTCCCCGCTCATGAGACGGGGCAGCAGCGCATCCCTCAGCGCAGCCAAGGTGATGGATTTTTTTATCAATATTTCGTCCATACTCGCAACTACTTTTTCTTCTTCGACATTCCTTGCAATAAGGATTTACTCATTTGATTTCGAACTTCAGGGGAATTCAAAACTCCTGAAATCATTCCAGTTACAATATCTCCTCCGAGTTTGTTTTCCATTTCCTTCTGCATCAATTCAATTTTATGTTTGTGTTCGATCTCCATTTTCTCTACTTCCATTTGGTGCTTTCTCTCCAACGCCTCTAAATCCATTTTATGTTGATTCATCAATTTCTCGATTTCCAACTTGTTTTGTTCTCTTAATTGGATTATGTCTTTTTTAGACTTGTTTGTTGCCGCGATGTATGAGCCAATGCCACTAACGACGGGCATCACCACAACACTAACAAGAAGCAAGATTTCACTGAATTCCATAGTTTCCTCCTAACCATCAACAGATACCCTCACCTCCCCGCTCATCAGGCGGGGCAACAGCGCATCTCTCAGCGCCGCCAGGGTGCGGGATTGTCGCAAGTTGCTCAAGATCATTTCCATCATGGGCTGAACTTGTTGATTGAATTTCGCTATTTCTGAAACCGGCGGTATCACAACTTCCGAAGTCTCAAAAGTTCTTGTCGTTACCGTATCAAAAATCGTGCCATAAGCAGCTTGTCTTAGCTGAACGACCAGGTTTGCAAGGGAGAAAAAGACGAAATAATCCGCATCTTTTTCCTTTGCCTTCAGACCATAGTTCGTCTGGTTTATCGCCATTGATTCGTCAAGAATGCAATAGCTCCCGACTGTGCCTCGTGCCGTGACAATTGTCGTAAGTTCTGGCAATATCTTTGTGCTGCTATGTTCTACACCCGCGTGGGTAATTTTTCTTTCTGTATCCAGTACGAAGGTTCCTTGAGCATTACCAACATCTTTAGCTGAGACCCATTTGATGTCGCCATTCCAATATTCGGCAACTTGTGTGCTCGGCGTTCCACCGCTTAGTAACTCGGCAAACTCCAAAATAGAGCCGACCTTCCACCCCTTCGCCTCCTCGTTCTCCACAAACCACGCCTTGAACACCGCCCTCGCCATGGACTCGAGCGTGGCGTTCATGCGGCGGTTGAGCTCGATCTTGTCGTCCAGGGAGCCGAGCACGTCCGCGATGGCGCGTTGTTCGTGTAGAGGAGGAACAACTATCGGAACATTGCTCAAAATTTCAGTATTCAAGGATGGCATAGTAGCGCCAACCGCGATACGTCTGATGTAATCTTTGAAGGCTTCAAGTCCAAAAAACCATGAAAGGAAATCTGGATTGACTTTTTTAGGGTCGGGTCTCACGCGCAAACAACGGCCTGAGAATAACCACCCATCTTCTTGATTACGTACCAGCGAACGGCGGTCAACAGAACCAACGCGGCTAAAAATGATGTCGCCTTTTCGCATGATATAGCGCGAAAGGCGATCTTTATCTTCATCGGAAATGCGAGGTAAATCTTCATGAACTATGCGGTTCTCGCCTAAGTGTTCAACCGTAATAATCGGCGTCCCAACAGGTAAGTAATCTTTTTGATGCAATTGGCTGCCAAAAGGCCCTGTTTGTATTCCGCCAGGAACACACAGGTTTTTTAAGAATTGGATATCCCATCTTTCAACGATTTGACCGTAAGCCGAAGTTTTCATCCCAGATTAATTCGTTTTAGATTATTTCGAATTGTGTCTTCCAACTTCTCACTCTCAGCAAATTGCCCTTCCAGCACTTTTGTCAGCCGCGCCAACTTCTCTTCAAATGGTTCATCGTCTTCATCGAGATCGGCGGCACCAACATAACGGCCAGGGGTGAGCACGTAGTTGTGCCCCCGGATTTCTTCGAGCGTGGCGCTCTTGCAGAAGCCGGGGATGTCCTCATAGACCCTAAAGGTCTCGGAGACCTTTAGGGTCTCCAGCCCCCGCCAAGCGTGGTAAACCGCGGCAATGCGGGCGATATCCTCATCAGTCAGTTCGCGGTGGGTGCGGTCGCGCATCATGCCCAACTTGCGGGCGTCAATGAACAGCGTCTCGCCCCTTCTATCTCTTGCTCCCTCCCGGCCTCCCCCAAATTCCCGCGGAATTTGGGGGAGGTGGCGCGTAGCGCCGGAGGGGGTCTTGTCCCTTGCCAGGAACCACAAGCAGGCCGGGATTTGCGTGCTGTAGAACAACTGTCCCGGCAGGGCAATCATGCAATCCACCAAGTCGGCTTCCACCATCGCCTTGCGGATCTCGCCCTCGCCCGAAGTGTTGGACGACATCGAGCCGTTGGCTAACACGAAGCCGGCCACGCCGCGCGGCGCCAGGTGATAGATCATGTGCTGGATCCAGGCATAGTTGGCATTGTTGCGCGGCGGCGCGCCGTACTTCCAGCGCGGATCGCCCTCCAGCCGCTCGCCGCCCCACTCGCTCATGTTGAAGGGCGGGTTGGCCAGGATGAAGTCGGCGCGCAGGTCGGGGTGCAGATCGCGCAGGAATGAGTCGGCGGGTTCCGGCCCCAGGTCCGCTTCGATGCCGCGGATGGCCAGGTTCATCTTCGCCAGCCGCCAGGTGGTCGGGTTCGACTCCTGCCCATAGACGGCGATGTCACCGATCCGCCCACCGTGCTCCTGCACGAAGCGTTCGGACTGCACGAACATCCCGCCCGACCCGCAGCAGGGGTCGTATACCCGTCCGTGGTAGGGCTCGATCATCGCCACCAGCAGCTTGACCACGCAGGCCGGGGTGTAGAACTCGCCGCCGCCCTTGCCCTCCGCGCTGGCGAAGCGCCCCAGGAAGTACTCGTAGGTGCGGCCCAGGATGTCCTTCTTCTGGCTCTCAGGGTCGCCCAGGCCGATGGTGCCGATCAGGTCGAGCAGCTCGCCCAAGCGGGTCTTGTCCAGGTCGGGACGGGCGTAGGTTTTGGGCAGGACGCCGCGCAGGCGCGGATTCTCCCGCTCGATGGCGGTCATCGCATCGTCAATCAACTTGCCCACCTGCGGACTCTTGGCCTGCGACTGGAGACGGTCCCAGCGGGCCTCGGCCGGCACCCAGAAGACGTTCTCGGCGGTGTATTCGTCCCGGTCTTCCAGGACCTCGTACCGAGCCGCCGGTTCCCGAACGTATGCCGCGCTGGACGGGTCGCTCAGGTCGTGCTCGAGGGCTGAGTGGCGCGTCTCGAAGGCGTCCGAGATGTACTTCAGGAAGATCAGCCCCAGGACGACGTGCTTGTACTCGGCGGCGTCCATGTGGGCGCGCAACTTGTCCGCTGCGGCCCAGAGTTTTTCCTCGAAGCCGAGGGTGGCGCCATTGGTTTTGTAGGGGGAAGTGCGTCTCTTTGTCGTGGACATCAGCACTCCTTTGGATGAAAGTATGTGCTCTTTATAGTTTAGCACAAATTCAGGGAACTCTCGTAATAAAACGAAAACCGTGTGAATGTCCGTCGCCTCGGCATAGGCCATCGCTTGATAGAGCCGCCAGCATACCTTCGCCCTCATTTTCTCGCGGGAGGAATGTCCGCTTTCCACTTCCAAAAAGAATTTGTTTCTCTGATTCCTCTGGTGTATAATGACAGTGTAATAAAACGGTTCGACCGTTTTACTCGCCGCCAGCGACAAGGCAGCCAAGAGAGGCTGCCTTCCATCCCAGGAGGATGGATAGCCGGGGGTGTTTTATTTAACGTACCACAGGTCAACCACCTGGCTAGAGAATGTCTGGTAATAAACGTGGGTTTTGTTCCAGTCATATTCCCGCACGGTGCCCGCGATCATATCGGCCAGCCGATATCCAGCGGGGAGGCGCGCAATGTCAGGCGGGTAAACAGATCAATGGTCACTTTCATTCCGCTAAAACCTTTGAGCCGCACCGGCAAGTCGGTTTTGAACAAAACAGCGGCGGTCGGCGCGCCGCGCACGCCTGATCTTGTGCAGCCTTGAAATCCAGTTTGACGTTGCTTTCCTGGGTCGGCAGGCATTGCAGGAGATTTTTCACATCCGGGCCAGCAGCGCCAGCAGTTGGCGTGAGTTTTAATCAGCTTGACACTAGAACACATGTTCTATATAATATTATCAGCATGTCTTTTATTGACCGCTTATTCTACCTTCTTGGTCACAGTCAAGACGTTGGACCCAGGCGTTACGAATTGGACGAGCACCTCCAGACCGTGCTTGAGGACCTCGCCCTGCAAGAACAGCGCCCCATGGAGGACGTACACGCGGACCTTATCTCGTCTGCACTCGCGCACCGGCACAGGTCCAACATTCTCTGGGATCACTGGCGATCCCTTTCGCCTCGTGAGCAAGATGTCACTGCCCTGACCTGCCAGGGTTGCACCAATCCCCAGATCGCAGCCCGTCTGCATATCTCAGTCGAGACCGTCAAAATGCACATGCGCAATACCCTGGTCAAGTTCCAACTGTACAGCAAATCTGAACTACGGCTTATCTCTCACAATTGGGGTCTTGGCACTCTCATGGATACGCTCATCGAACCCAAAACCGGCGGCTGGATCCTCCTGGCCGGCCCGTGCAGCATGAATTCCACCATGCTGACTGCCATCGCCCATCTGGGAGAGCGCGGCGCTGTGCGCGTCCTGGATGGCGGCAACCGCTTCAATGCCTATACGGTGGCACGCGCCGCGCATGGACGACCAGACATTTTGGAACGCATCACTGTCTCGCGCGCTTTCACCTGCTACCAGATGCTCTCTCTCTTGGAAAGTACACCAGCCATTCCTGCCCCCTTCGTGGTACTGGATTTGCTCAACACGTTCTACGATGAGTCTGTCCAGGCCGGGGAACGGAAGCGATTGCTGCAGGCCTGCATCTCTCACCTGCACCGGCTGGGGCAGGCTGCCGGTGGGGTAGTGAGCATACGTCCACCGGCCGTTCCAAGCCAGGCCGCCCTGGAAATGCTGGACCTTCTCCAATCTTCGGCAGTGGATACTTTCTTCGTGCAAATGGCAGCGCCGGCTCCTGAACCGATGAGGTTATTCTAATGGGACGCACCCTGCCTTCCGCCACGCAGGTCTTCCTGCAAGAGCAAGACTCCTTCGCCCGCTTCCGGCGCGCCCTGCGCCGTTCGGACCAGCTGGCTCTGGACGACCTGTTTACCAGCGCCCGCCAGCACCTGGCTGCCGCGCAGTACGCCTCCCATGCCTTGCCCTTCGAAGTCTTCCTGCTTTCGATGCTCCTGGAAGAGCACAAGGAAGTCATGCGGCTTCGTCAGCAAGTGGACGAACTCATCTCCCGACAAAAATGACTGAGACGATTTACGGTTGGCTGTTCGACGTGTACCCGAATGAGACGAACCTGACCCTCTGGCTGATCGGCGAGGACGGGAAGCGCTATCGCTTCGTTCAGGACTTTGCCGCGGCAGTCTACGCTGCAGGCCCCGAGCGCAGGGCTGAGCGAGTAGACGAAGCCCCACGCCTGCGGGAGCTGTGGAAGTGGCTGGAAGCGCAGGAGGTGCCCGTCCGCCTGTCGCGCACGGAGCGGCGTGACGTATTCCAGGGGATGGTCACCGTCCTGTCTGCCGAAGTCCTGCAGTCCGCAAGATTGGATGAATTGTTCCGAAAAATGGTTGCTGCCTTCCCTGACCTGACCTACTACGATGCCGACATCTCCCTGCCGCTGCGCTATGCCGCAGCCTTCAACGTCTTTCCACTGGCGCGCTGCCGGCTGGATGTCCGGGGAGAAACGGTGATAAGCATTGTACCGCTCGACACCCCCTGGGAGCTCGACCCCGCTCCCGCGCCGCTGCGCCTCCTGTCGCTCGAACCGGACTGCGACCCGGCGCACGGAGAGCCGAAGGCGATCACCGTCGCCTACGAGCGCGTCCGGTATTCCCTGCCGCTCGAAAAAACGACCCCGCTGCTTGCCAGCCTCCATCACATCCTCGGTCGTTACGACCCCGATCTGATCCTGACTTCCTGGGGCGATACCTGGCTGATGCCTTTCCTGATGAAAATCTGTAAAGAGAGCGGGACCACGCTCCCTTTGAACCGAGACGAAAACCAAGCAGTCGTCGAACGGAAAGAGCATACCTACTTCTCGTACGGCCAGATCGTCTACCGCGGCCGGCAGGTGCAGTTGCGCGGACGTTGGCACTTGGATAAGCATAATGCCATGCTCTGGAATGACTATGGCTTGGAGGGTGTCCTGGAGATGGCGCGTGTCACCCGCCAGCCGGTCCAGGATGCTGCCCGGTTATCTCCGGGTACGGGGATTTCGTCAATGCAATTCGTCACTGCCCTCCAGAAAGGCATTCTCATCCCCTGGCATAAGCATCAAGCGGAGACGCCCAAGACGGCTATGGACCTCCTCCGGGCGGACATGGGAGGGATGGTTTATCAGCCAACCATCGGCCTGCACCGCGACGTGGCCGGAATCGACTTCGTCTCGATGTATCCGGGCATCATGGTGAGATTCAATATTTCGCCGGAAGTGCCGAGGGCGGGAACAGATCTCGAACCTGCTCCCGGCGAACCGGGGATCGTCCCCATGACGCTGGCTCCGCTCTTGAACAAGCGCCTGGCGCTTAAGTCGGCCCTCCTGACCCTCCACCGATGGGATTGTCGGAGGACAACTTATCAGGCCTTGGTAAGCGCAGAGAAATGGCTGCTCGTCACCTGCTTCGGGTATCTGGGTTACAAGAACGCTCGCTTCGGGCGGATTGAGGCCCATGAAGCGGTGACCGCTTATGGTCGCGAAGCGCTCCTGCGCGCCAAGGAAGCAGCTGAAGACCTGGATTATGAGATCCTCCACATGTACGTGGATGGGCTGTGGGTGCACAAAGATGGCTGCAAGACCCCGGCAGATTTTGAAGCCCTGCTGGCTGACATCACCGAACGGACCGGCCTTCCCATTTCTCTGGATGGCGTCTACCGATGGGTGGTGTTCCTGCCATCGCGCGTGAATGAACGGGTGCCGGTGCCGAACCGCTATTTTGGCGTGTTCCAGGACGGCTCGATCAAAGTGCGCGGAATCGAGTGCAGGCGCAGGGATACTCCTCCGTTCATCGCTAAGACGCAGATGACCATCATGGAGATCCTGGCAAAGGCCGAGGATGCGGAGCATTTGAAGGAAGTTTACCCAAAGGCTCTGGCTTTTGTGCACATGGAAATGGAGGCGCTGAGAGCCGGGCGTGTGCCTCTGGAGAAGTTACTGGTGTCGCAAAAACTGAGCCGGGAGTTGTGCGAGTATTCTTCCCCCTCACCTGCGGCGCGGGCGGTGCGGCAACTGCAGGAAGACGGGAAAGTGGTGCGGCCCGGGCAGCGCGTACGATTTCTTTTCACGCTGGGAAAACCGGGGGTACGTGCGTGGGATGTACCAGAACCACCGGACCTGCGCTACGTGGATGTTAAACGCTATCAAACCCTGCTCAAGCGGGCGGTCGAGACAGTCCTGGCGCCCATCGGGCAAAGCGTGAACGGCGGGAAAGATAAAGAATGTCCATATCTATTCCCCGTTAAAAACATCAAGCCGCTGGGGGAGGGGGGCACCCAACAGCTCGACGTCCACAATTTATCACCGGATCATAGTTTCCGCAATGCCATTCAAGGAGGTGAACGATGAAAAACGCCCTTTTATTGTAAAGTGAATAACGTATAGACACAGTAGACAAAATCTTGCTTGACAAACGAACATTAGTTCTATATAATAACAACACAGTATTATGGAGAATATGCTATGGAAGTACGGTTATTGAAAGGAAAAGAAGTCGCAGCAATGCTCGGGGTAAGTACTTCTTTTGCTTATCTTCTGATGAAACGCGGCGACATCCCCATTGTCCGAATGGGCAGTGCAGTGCGAGTGAGGCCCGAGGACTTAGAGCGGTACATCAATGAAAAAGCGGCGCAAAATGAAAACCCATTCAGTCTTCGGGCGCGCTAAGTACAATCATGACAATGACAGACAGCTTCTTACGGGTGTTCATGAGATCAGTGCCTTAATCGGGTACAATCTACTTACTCCGTATCTGAACCTTACCAGTCGAATAGCACAAGCATCATTTCTCGTTCCTCCATTCTGGATCTCCAAAGTCACAGAAAGGAGGAATCAATATGGCTAGAAGGCGAGGCAACAACGAAGGTTGCATTTACCATCGTAAAGACGGTCGGTGGTGCGCCCAGGTCAGCATAAGCGGTAGACGCCTGACCAAGTACAGCAAGTCCCAAAAGGAATGCCGGGATTGGATCAAGGAAACGCTGACGAAGATCGGGAACGGGCTGACGTTCCAGGGAACCCAGATAACGCTGGCGAAATTCATTGAAAGCTGGTTGGACGGCAAGGAACTGAGCCGCAGGCCGCAGACGGTGAGCCAGTACCGCGCGCTGACCAAGCAACACATCCTACCGCTGATGGGGGGAATACGACTGCAGGATATCCAGCCGGCGCATTTGAAGCAGTTATACCTGGCGAAAAAGGATGAAGGCCGGGGTGCGCGCACGGTGCAGATGATCCATACGGTAATGCACGCGGTGCTGAAACAGGCGGTGAAGGAAGGTATCCTGGGGCGCAATCCGGCGGATGCAGTGGAACGTCCGAAGGTGGAGCAAACCGAACGGCATATCCTGACCGAGGAGCAGGCCCAACAATTGATCATCGCGACGACGGGCACGCGCTACGGTACGCTCATATACATGGCGCTGATGACCGGGATGCGCGAGGGCGAACTGCTCGGTTTGAAGTGGTCGGACGTGGATTGGACGAAAGGCCATCTGCACATCCAACGGCAACTGCAGGTGAAGAAGGTGGATGGGAGCGTGCTGGTCCCGCCAAAGACGAGGGCAGGCGTCCGGAAGATCAAGCTGGGTCAGGGAACCCTGGACCGGCTGGCCATGCACCGGGAACATCAGGAGCTGCAGAAGGAAGCAAGCAGGGCTCTCTGGGTGGAGAACGATCTTATCTTTCCGAACACGATCGGGAAGCCGATGTCGAGCCGGAATATGTATGCGGATTACAAGCGTCTGCTCAAGGAGAACAGCTTGCCGGATATCAATTTCCATGCCCTGCGGCACACGTCGCTGTCGTTCCTGCTGGATATGGGGATGCCGGTGAATACGGTCCAGAAGCGGGCGGGACACTCTAAGGCGAGCGTCACCACGGATACATACGGTCACTCCCTGGCGCATTCGGATGATGAGGCAGCGGAACGGATCGAAGAGCTGCTTACGCCAGTTGCAGTCAAATTGCAGTCAAAATGATGCCTTCAGAAAGGAACCCCCATATATGGCGGTAAGAGTTAGTTAAAACCCCTATATATGGCGGCAATAGAACTATATGGAAGCAGTGGAAATATCCGGGAACGACTCTTAATCAATCGGTTCGGGGTTCAAGTCCCCGGGCGGTCACAAAAGCCCCCGTTCGGGGGTTTTGCTTTTTTGCCGGCAATTCGCATGGTATAATTTGCCCCGCTCCGAAGGATGGAGCGCACTGGAGAGGTCGCGTAGTCTGGCCTAGCGCGCACGCCTGGAGAGCGTGTTTCCCGAAAGGGAACGCGGGTTCGAATCCCGCCCTCTCCGCCAGAAAAGCCCTCCCGTTTGGTTGCGGGAGGGCTTCACTATTAGATCATGGATAGGTCTGCGCCAGGTAATCAACCAGCGTCTGCTTTTCCTGTGCATTGAGCTGCGCGCCGTTGCCAACCATCTTCTCAACCGTGGCCGTCCATTGGTCAGTAGTTTTATGCGCCGAGGTGACCCGGTCCAGGTTATGGCAAACCGTGCAGCGTTCCTGCAGGAGCG
>Ga0210051_1006313_pt1 | contig 11183 bp, 9 predicted proteins | sample CryGey092014_all_FD_185464 | JGI IMG/M metagenome (GOLD analysis project Ga0210051, IMG submission 185464) | Groundwater microbial communities from aquifer - Crystal Geyser CG23_combo_of_CG06-09_8/20/14_all (SPAdes) (version 2) | ecosystem: Environmental > Aquatic > Deep subsurface > Groundwater ...
TTATTAAACTTTTATTCAGGTATTGAGTTTACACAAGCTTGGACACAAAACAGAAGAAGCTTTAATTTTGACACACAAAGCCAAGACCTAACTAAGCGTTTAGATTTATTGATGGGAGCTAAAATTGGTTGGATGATTCCTTTCTATAGTCGCAAACCATCAAAATATTATTATCATTAAAACTAAAACCTAGTGTTTTTTTACAATTTAAGTATTTGGTTATATAGAACTGGCATATACATTTCTTCTTCTTTTAATGAAAAAGCCCGATTATGGGTACTAGGAAGAAAAAATATTTTTGAAAACATACAATCAAAGCTTAATTCCAAAGATAATATAGCATGGTTTCACTGTGCTTCCTTAGGAGAATTTGAACAAGGAAGACCTGTTTTAGAGCGTTTCAAAGAAGATTATTCCAATTATAAAATATTGCTTACTTTTTTTTCGCCTTCAGGCTATGAAGTTCGAAAAAACTATGAATTAGCGGATTATATTTTTTATTTACCAATAGATACAGCCAAAAATGCCAAAAAGTTTATCAATTTAGTTAATCCACAAATTGTTTTATTTGTCAAATATGAGTTTTGGCTTAATTATTTAAATATTCTCTACCAAAAAAATATTCCAGTTATAGTCTTTTCAGCCATTTTTAGAAAAAATCAACATTTTTTTAAGTGGTATGGAACTTGGTTTAGAAAAGCACTTCGTAAAATCAGCTATATAACTGTCCAAAATATCGAATCTATTGAGCTATTAAAATCAATAGGTGATGAAAATGCCATTATAAGTGGGGATACTCGATTCGATAGAGTTTACCAAATAAGCAAAACCACAAAAAGCTTTCCTTTGATAGAAAAATTTAAAGAAAACTCTTTATTACTTATTGCTGGCAGCACTTGGGGTCCTGATGAAACAATAATTTGTAATTATATCAAAGATAAGAAAAATAACATCAAGTTTATTATTGCTCCACACATTGTAAGTAAAGAGAATATTGCAATATTACAAAAGAAATTAACAGTAAAATCAGTATTGTTTTCAGAATTAACGATTGAAAATGTTAATAGTTCTAATGTTTTAATAGTAGATGGAATTGGCTATCTTTCTAGTTTGTATGCTTATGCTAATATCGCATATATTGGAGGCGGTTTTGGTAAAGGAATTCACAATACATTAGAAGCTGCAACTTTTGGTTTACCTATAATAATAGGACCAAACTATCAAAAATTTCAAGAAGCAAAAGATTTAATCAATAAAGGAGCTGCATTTTCTATTAAAAACAAAGAAATGTTTATCGAAAAATTGAATGAATTGATTGATCATAAAGAAAAGTTGGCTGATTGTGCAACGATTAGCAAAAGCTATGTTTACAATAACAGGGGTGCTACTAATGTAATTCTTCTAAAAACAAAAGAATTCATCAACAAATAGCATTTATTAAGCTGTTTTTATTAAAAACCTTTTGTAATAAAAACAGCCAATCCAATACCAACCATTATACTAAATAATTTAAGAAAATTAAACCGATGGTTTTCGCTCGATTCAAATAAGACTGTTGTAGAAATGTGAAGAAAGATGCCTACAACGATGGACATAGTCATTGTGTAAAACAAATCGTTATTTCCATTAAAAAGATTTCCAACTCGAGTGCTTAGCAAAATGCCTATTGGGGCTGCTAATGCAAAAATTGTTAATAAAGAAAACGATTTAATCTTAGAGTATCCAGAATGCATAAATAAACCAATTAATACGAATGAAATCGGAATGTTATGTATTACAATTCCCAATGCTAAAGCCCGCTTCACTTCCATATTTTCAAACAAATCAGAAAGAGGCATAGCTTCGATAAGCGAGTGAATGCAAACTCCTATTAATAGAGGAAGAGAAGAAAAAGATAAAGATTTATGCTTTTCTTCACCAATGTGATGTTCATGACGGTGTCCGTGATCGGCACCCTTGGTTAGAAAATCTACAAATAATTGAATTAAGAAACCTATCAACATAAAAAAACCAGCAAACATTGATGTTTTGGTTTTGTAAATCTCTGGAATTATTTCAAGAAAAGTGATTGATAAAATAAAAGCTCCACCAAAGGCAAGTAACAAACGAAGTTTGTTATCACTTATTTTAAATTTGAAAATAATAAGCCCACTAAGCAATATAGCAAAAAAAATAATTGTCGAAAAGAGTATATTCATTTGATTTTTTTAACAAAAGTAAAAAAAAACAGGTAGAAATGTAACTACCTGTTTTGTATAAATTATTTAAACTGGGTTTATTTAGCGTATTCAAAATCTAATGACGCGTTTTCTCCAGAATTTAATGTAATGTTCAATTTATAAGTATGTCCTTTTACAAATTCTTTGAGCAAACATCCTTTAATTTTTTCATAATTAACGAAGTTGTCATTATAAACATTATATAACCAGATGGTTTCCACATCGTCTGTAGATAAATCTACAATTAATATTTTCTTTATAATATTATTTTCTTTTAATGTCCATTTAATATTTAAGTCTTCTATTTTGCTAATAGACTTTACATTAAAACCTTCGGTAAAAATAAGAGAGCCAGAGTTTGTTCCTCTAGAAGGGTCTTCAATAAAGTCAATATTTAAAGATTTATTATCATTCTTTTCAGAAGGGTCGCCTAAAGATGTCCCTTTGAAATCAACAGTTGAACTGTTATTGGTTGTGTTGTTATCAGTATTTTGTGCAAATACAGCAATAGTCGAAATGCAAAAAAATACTAAGCAAAGTGAAAATGACTTTTTCATAATAAAAAATTTTTCAAAGATAATACAATTTATAGATAAAACCAAATAATTTGATATATTAATTCAAACTATTTTACATTTTTTATCAAAAATTATTCCATTTGAATAATGTGGTCGTAAATATTTACTTTTGTAAAAAATAAATATTAAATTATGAAGAGATGTTTAATTCCATTAATTATCATAGGTTTGTTAATTAATTATTCTTGTAAGAAGGGTAATGCTCGTTTAAAAATTGATGTATCAAAAATAGTGGTTAATATAAAAATTGAAAGGTATGAGCAAGTTATATTTTCGATTAATCAAAGTGAATTCAAACAAAAAATCCAAGATTTAGAATCAAAATACCCTTTTTTTTTAGAAGGGATAAGCAATGATTCAAATTCCTTGAATAGTCTCCAAAACTTTGTTAAAAACCCTTTAAATATTCAACTATTTAATGATTGCCAAAAAAAATACCCTAATTTAACTAGCTTGGAAACAGATTTAACTTCTGCTTTTAAGCATTATAAATACTATTATCCGGAAATTGCAATCCCATCAGTATATTCATACGTATCAGGTATGGATTTTCAAAGTCCCATAAAGATTAGCGACAATGTTTTATTGATTTCAATTGATATGTATCTTGGTGGTGAATATAAGTCATATAAAGATTTAGGAATTCCTGCATACAAGATGCAAGCATTTACAAAGGAATTAATTGTACCAGATTGTATAAAAGAATATGCAAAAAGTTATTTGCCCAAAAAAGTTGATAATACCTTTCTATCATCTATGATTGAAGCGGGTAAGATAATTTATTTTGTTGATGCAATGATGCCAGAAATTGCTGATTCACTTAAAATTGGTTATACTTCTAGTCAAATGGATTGGTGCATTACCAACGAAGCTAAAGTATGGGCTTATTTTATTGATAACACGTTATTGTATAATACAGATAAAGTTCTTGTAAATAAATTTATAGGAGAAGCTCCATTTACAGCAGCTTTTTCTAAACAATCACCTCCACGCATTGGTGTTTGGGTGGGCTGGCAAATTATTAAAAAATATATGGATAACTTTCCTCAAATTAGCCTTAAATCATTAATGCTTGAAACAGATGCTCAAAATATATTGATGAAATCCAAGTATAAGCCTAAGAAATAGTCAGCTAGCGGTTGCTATACTTGCAACACTTATTTTAATTTCAGGAGTTTTTGATAAAGCATTAACGCAGGCTTCAATTGTAGAACCTGTTGTTATTACGTCATCTACTAATAAAACGTGTTTTCCAGCCAAAGTATCGCTGTCTTTTATAGCAAAAATAGTAGATACATTTTCCCAGCGATTATATCGACTTTTTTTTGTTTGAGTTTCGGAGGCAACGGTACGATATAGTGTGCTTTCATCTAGAAAAACATTCATTGATTTTGACAAACCCATTGCAAAATAACCACTTTGATTATATCCTCTTAATTTTTGCTTTTTAGGATGAAGAGGCACAGGAATAACTGTATCAATTGTATTAAAAAATTGAGATTTTTTTAATAATGCACCATACAAATCACCAAGAAAAGACCCAACTTGTTTTTGACCTTTATATTTTAGTTGATGGATTAAATGTTGAACATTTCCTCCTTTATTAAAATAAAGATAAGCTGCGGCAGATGTAAGATTTACCTTGCCCCAAAAAAGTTGAGCTACAGGATTGTCTTTATGTAAATGGAAATCAGTGATTGGTAAATGGTGTAAACATAAAGAACAAACACAATTCTCGTGATGTAAAAGGGGTTTTCCGCACGACATACATACATTAGGATATATTAAAGAAAAAAAATCGGATAAAAATGACATAAAATTGAATTGTTGTTAGTTAGAATAAAAAAAAAATTAAATTTGCAAAAAAAATATTATAAATGAACAAAAACGACCAATTATTTATACAATTATTATATATTTTTCAGGCTTCAGGTATGCAAGCTCTTGGTAAAATTAAAAATCCTATTTCTAACAAAATTGAAGTCTCCGTAGAACAAGCAAAACAGTCAATTGAGATGATAGAAATGATTAAAGATAAAACAAAAAACAATCTCTCTGATAATGAAACAAGAATGATAGAAGCTGCTTTATCCGAATTGCGTTTAAATTATATAGATGTAACAAGTAAATCCAATTAATTACTCAATTTAATATAAAAATAACACTATGCAAACCGAAGAAAAAAAATCAAAAACTAAAATTTATCTTATCCTTATTATTGTTTTGGCATTATCAAATGTTATTTTACTTTGGTTATTGGTTAACACAAAAGCTGAAGTTAAGACAATCATTGTCAAGCAAGAACAATCGGTAACTAAAAATGTAGAACTACAACACGAACTTGACTCTTTGTTATCGGAACACGAGAAAATTAAGTCAGAATATGGTAGTATGGATAATAAACTTAAAGAAAAAGATAGTATTATTTTGGCAAATGCGAAAGAGATTCAAAATCTTATCAGCAGACAAGCAGATTACAAACAAGTGAAAAAGAAACTTGATTATTTACGAGGAATTACACAGGTTTATGTTTCGCAAATTGATTCTTTGTTAAAGATAAACAATGTACTTACTACTGAAAACGTAAAAATAAAAGGTGATTTAAAAAATGAACAGGACAAAACTATTGAATTAACAAAAGATAAAGAGCAGTTAAACGAAAAAGTTACTATTGCTTCTAATCTGAAAGCATATAATGTGGTAGCCTCTGGCGTTAGAGTTAAAGGAGGTAGCAAAGAAAGTATTACTGATAAATGTAAGAAAGTAGATAAAATTAAAATTAGTTTTACATTAAGCGAAAACCTTATTTCTAGTAGTGGAAATAAAACAATTTATTTGAGAATTGCTGGACCAGACAATGTTATTCTTTATACGGGCAATTCAGAGTCAAGTTATTTTATACTGAATGGTCAAAAGATGCAGTACTCTCTTAAGAAGGATATTGTTTACCAAAATAAAGCAATGAATGTTACATTGTATTGGGACAATACTGACAATTATTCGCCAGGAACTTATAAAGTTGTTGTATATGTTGATTCTTACAAAGTTGGAGACTCAGATTTTACTTTAAACTAAATCGTATTTGCTTTAAAAAATTAAAAAGTCCTTATTGTGATATCACAATAAGGACTTTTTGATTATCGTAAAACCAACTTGCTAACAAGTATTTGATTTATTGCACTTTGGTTTAAGAATCTAAATTCATAGTCTGGCGGCATATTTTATATTTCCTGGTGGTGGTTTCGTATAATATTAAAAATGATTGTAGAAAATGAATTGGATGTAAGCTTGTGCGTTTCTTAAATTCTGATTGGTAAGACTATCTTGTATTTTGACATTTGAATTGTAGATAATCTTTTTTGAATAGTTGTCAAATACAATTTTTTGATCGGGAGTACACCACCCAAAGCCATTTTTTAAATTATAAATTGCATAAGGCACTCTGTTTGCCTTTAATAAATCGTTACTCCAGATGTAATCAGTGTGTTTTATTTGCAATTGTTCAAGTAAAGTTCCAGGTATGTCGCATTGATTACCAATTAATGAATCGCGATAGCCTCTAAATTCAGGTTTTAAGGCATTTCCATAAAATAATAATGGAATATGAAAATGAGATGGGTCAAAATACTCTTCATTTTCTAATAACAAATGATGACCATGGTCTGCCACAAAGATAAACAATGTGTTATTATACCAATTTTCGTGTGAAGCCTTTTCAATAAAATCTCCTATACATTTGTCAGCATAATATAATGAATTTTTGAACATACTATCTGGTTCACTTCCTTGAATTACCGTTTTCATAGGAACTTCAAAAGGTTCATGACTACTAAGCGTTAAGATTGTAGTAAAAAATGGAGACGAACTGTTTTTTAAATCTTTTATAACCCTATTGTATAGAATTTCATCGTGAGCACCCCATTTTGAAGTGGTTTCGTTTGTTTTAAAATCATGTTTTTCAACAATGTTATCAAAAGCAGCAAAAGTGATTAATGCTTTCATATTGTCGAAGTTTATGTTTCCTCCATAAAAAAAATAAGATTTATAACCTGATGCCGAAAGTGTTTTGGTAATATATTCTAATTTTTCGGCTTTAGAAGGAACATTTAATATTGGACCTTGCGGTGTAGATGGAAATCCACATAAAACTGCTGGTAATGAATGTGGTGTTCTAGTTCCATTTGCATAAATATTTGTAAAAAGAAGCCCATTTGAACATAATTTGTTAAACTGTGGTGTTAGTCCTTTTATTCCGCCTAAGGGTTCAATCGCTTTTGCAGTCCAACTTTCAAGAACAATAAGAATTATATTGGGTTTCTTTGTGTTTAGAATAGAGGTTGTTGGATTATTGTTTTCCTTTGGTAGTATATTTATAACACGCAAAAACATTTCTTTCTCAGACATATAAACAAATTGCTTGTCTTTATCTCTCAAAAAGTATTTAATATCATACATTAAGTTCCAAGCTGTATTTAATGAGGCATGGTTTGCAAATTGTTTTGATGAAAAGTAAGAAAAACTTGGATTCATTGGGATAATATCAATACTTCCTCTAATACCTAAAAATAAAAAACCAGCAAGTACAGTGGTAATTGCAATTTTAGAAATAACTATTCTAAATGAATTTTTGATAAACACTAGGTATTTTGAACGTGCAATAAATCGAAATAATACTAAAGCGGCAAGTATTAATAGAACACCAATTATAATTAATAGAACTATTGGTGCAGAACTAACTGAGGCTATGGCTTCTTTTGGGTGTTTTAGATATAAAAAAGCATCTGTATTTACTTTTGTTCCCCATTCTTTATATATTTGCAAATCAATTAATGTTAAAATGCTTAATATTGTTGCAATAAAGATGCTATATACTTTTATTATTTCTGTTAATAAGCGTGTGGTGAAAAACAATTGTATAGTCCATAATAAGAATGGAAAAACTAAAATATATCCAGTTGTTGAAATATCCATAAAAAAACCATAATAAAATACCTTAATTGTTTCTATTATAGTAAGATGGTGAGAAAAGTTATATAAGTATAGCAAGAAAACAATTCTACATAAGACAAAAAAAGCCAACCAAAACAAATATAATCTTGCTAAACTAATTATTCTGTTTAATAATTCTTTAGTTGGGTTATTGGTATTGAGTATTGTTTCTGTCATATTTGTAAAATTGGCAGAACAAAGATATTATAAATTTTCTAATAGTTGTATAACCTTTTAAATTTATATAAGCAGTTTTTTATGGGGCTAACATAAACTTTAAACTAATACCTGCATTGGAATTGGTGTTTTTGTATTGATTTGAGGTATAAGGAACAGAGAATATTCTGTCGTAAAACAAACGTATAGTAAATTTTTGGCTTATCATATAGCCTGCCGAAAAGAAAAATGAATAAACTTTTTGTCCAGTAAACGACAAAGCTGGGTCTCCAGGCTTTCTAATAATAGATTTATTGTTTTTGATAGCAAAACGAGCATCTAAGGTTAAATCACTTTTAAGCGTTTTAGGTTTGCTTCCTGCATTAATACTTATTTGTACATTTTTGATAATATAACCAACATGAACATCAAATTCATTACCTATTACCTCTGTAACTTGTAAATTAGTGAGACTTAACGATACATTACGAGATTTTCTAAATTCACCACCAGCATCAATACTGTTATTCAAAGTTACATCTAAACCAATTAATGGGCTATATTGCTCCACAAATGCTATATTATTAATGTCTTTTTGCGGAATATAATTGTCTATTGTGTTAATTTGATTGGGAAATCCATTGTTTTCTTTGTATAAAATATTATTGGTATAGGCAACATTATACATTGAACTATATTTGTGTTTTAAAGTTACTTTTTTAAAGTATTGTTTTAAAAATTGATTTTTTGAAAGTCCATCATAAGTAATAGCCCAATTAGGTTTTGGTATTTTAATAAAAACATTGGTGGAAGTTGAAGAAGGATCTCCACCAAAATAGGCTGCAATAAAAGAAGTAACAACAACATCTTGCGAAGTGGGTCCATATCCATATAGAAAATCTTCACCAGATTTTGTAATTGTATCATGGATTGTGCCTTCTATGCGGTTAGGGTTTTCATTCCATAATCTTCTTGACACAATTATTCTGTTATTACAAAATTCTTCAAACACCTTATCTCCATTACCCCACGATGTTTGCCAAGTAATAAATGACATACTTAAAGTTCCATTTTCTTGAGCTTGAATTGAATGAGGATCAATTTGTGGAGGAATGCTGTCAACTTGGAAATATTCGGAATGCGTTTTTGTAAAATTTCTAATGGCAGTTAAATCAATTTTTAGATTTGGAATAGGTTCAATTTGAACTCGTGCAGCAAAATCTTTTGAATATTTTTTCGCAAAGGCATTGTTTAAGAGTGTATCAGTAGAAAGCCAATGGTTATATGCTGCCTTCTCGCGAATGTCTCGCTGTCCTCCAAAAATAAAATCTGTGCCAGGAGCCATTGAATTCCAATCTTGACCTAAAGCAACCGGCTGTGGTTTGAATCCCGGCAAAAAAGACCCTTCGCTTTCTGAATATGTAAAATTGGCAGTTCTTACACCCATTAAAAAACGTAAGGTGTTTTTGGCAATGATCGTCATTATTCCAGGGGCTTCATCCTTTTTTATTGAATCTTTCTTGGGATTAGGGATAGGTGGAGGAGTATTATCGCTATCAAAATTATTTTTTTTGCTTATATTTTTTTTGTTTTTACTTTTATCATTGATTTCTTTTAAAAAACCAACTTTATTATACAATGCGACTAAGTTAAAATTACCATTTATTTGTTTTGAGTTTGAATTCTCAATAGTGTTACCCAGTTCCATTGCTGATAAAGGTCATGCTGTCCAGTGGTATTCTCCATTATATGCTATTTGTGAACTCACAAAATCCATCATTGGCAACTTATTGATTGGTAAATTCCATGTACCTGTAATGGTCTGGTTATAATTTGTTATTCTGCCAAAACTTTTAATATTATCTAGTATTTCCTTTTTTTGAGCTTCGTAATCATTGTTTTTTTTATCAACTACACCTGGTAATTCGTCAATACGAGCATTTGCATTTGCCGAATAGGTGAAGTTTATGGCTTTTGATAAGTCGTATCTTAAGTCATATTGCCTAGTCCAAGTAAATGTTTTTACACAGTAGGGCTCAATTTTAACAATACCAATACTTTTGTCTCTTATTAAATTTTCGTTATAACCTCTGTCCATATCGGTGCGGAACGATAGCATTTTGGGGAAATAATAGAAATTTAAATCCTTTACCAATCCCAGAACTTTTGTTTTTCCTAAAAACTTATTTTTTGAAAACGGAGAAATATTTTTAGGATTAGCAGTATAATTATATCCAATAGCTCCTTTGTATGTTTTCAGAATATTATATTCAATATCCACATTTCGTGAAAACACTTCTGTATAAGCATAAGTGATGTCTATATTTTCAACATCATAAATATGAGGCTTTTTGGTGGCACCAACCCTGTCTTTTTTAACATTCATAAAGTTGATGCTTCTTCTACTTACGTAATCTTGTGATATTTTTTTGATTGAATCTTGCTCCTTCTTGGTGTTATATGTTTTTAGGTCTTCGCGGAATAATATGTCTGGATTTTGTGGACTATATTCAGGATTGTTAAACATTTCTGATTTGTCAAAGTGCATTGGAATACGGAGTCCTATTTTTTCAGGGAAAAATTTACCTAATTCCAAATTTGTGGCAACATCATATTGTAATGTATTATCAATTTTTCGCTCTCCCATTGATTGATCAATACTTCCAAACCCAGCTGAGCTATATGAACCTGCTAACATTAAATTACCTAAATCAGCCAATGTAACATTGGCATTAACATTGGCAGCCCATCCGCCTTTTTCGTCAAAATCGCTAAGCCGCAATTCATTCACCCAAATTTCTCCAGATTTACATTTACTGTCGTCTTTTGGGTTTCGAACTCCTATCATAATTACCTTTATACTGCTAATGTTAGGCATTCCTTTAACAGTAATGTTATTATTTCCATCAACAACCACAAAGTCAGATGTTGGTGTAATTAAAGAGCCTGGTGTTCGCATTGCTAAGTTTCTTTGGATTTTTGCATCCATTAACTTACTTAAATCAAGTTCTAAATTATTTGACAGGGGCCAAATGTTTTCAGCATTAGTAGTGCCCCAATCGGTTTTAGTTAGTGGTATTTCGTATTCGTAATAATTCTCTTTAAAATCAGTACCAAGGCGAACAAATAGTTTTAAATCGCCTGAATTTAAATCGATGTCGTTATTCATTGCTTCTGCATGAACATACATTTTCAGTTTTTTGTATCTACGGAAATCAAAATCAGTGGTTTTATATATGGC
>Ga0210051_1006319_pt1 | contig 11178 bp, 6 predicted proteins | sample CryGey092014_all_FD_185464 | JGI IMG/M metagenome (GOLD analysis project Ga0210051, IMG submission 185464) | Groundwater microbial communities from aquifer - Crystal Geyser CG23_combo_of_CG06-09_8/20/14_all (SPAdes) (version 2) | ecosystem: Environmental > Aquatic > Deep subsurface > Groundwater ...
CAGATTGGGAAGATAGTGACCGCTATTTCTGATATTGCTGAGCAGACTAATATGTTAGCTTTAAATGCAGCTATTGAGGCTGCTCGGGCTGGAGAGGCGGGAAGAGGGTTTGCAGTGGTTGCTGATGAGGTAAGGAAGTTAGCTGAGCGGAGTGCTAAGTCTGCTGAAGAGATAAAGAGGCTAATTGATTCTATTCAGGCGGAGACGAGCTCAACGGTGATGGCGATGGAGGAAGGAGAAAAGAGTGTAGGAGAGGGAGTGAAGTTAATTAATGCTACCGGGGAGGCTTTTCAAGAGATTATTAGTGTTGTAGAACAGACCGCGGAGTTATCCCGAGAGATTTCCTTATCGGCGGAGCAGCAGACCCGGGGTAATGAGCAGGTAGGTAGTGCAATGTCCAATCTTTCCCAGGTAGTGAAACAAAGTGAGATTAGTGCTCGGGAGACTACATCAGCAGCTCATGATTTGACGGAGTTAGCTAATGAACTGAAGCAAGCCGCAGCGGAGCTGATTGTAAGTAAGAGTTAGAAGTGGATTAGAAGATTAAAGATTGAAGCAAAATTGTAGGGGTTCAATTTATTGAACCCGCAAAATATATTAGGCGGGCTTGATAAATCAAGCCCCTACAGCCGGGTAGAAGGTGTCAAAAAACTTGACACTTTGATACTCTGACACTTTGACACTTTTTTCGGACACCAACCACCAATCCAGCATCCAGCATCCAGTATCCAGACACCTAACACCTAAGATGAGGCAATAGCCAATAGCCAATAGGGGATAGCCAAGAGGGAGAAGTGGGAAGTAATCGGTAATCGGTAATCGGTAATCTAACACCTAACACCTAACACCTAACAAGGAGTGGAGCGACAATGGCTAAGACCTTTGACCGAGCAAGTTTTTTATCTCGCTTTAAAGATGAAACTGAAAGTCATCTGCGGAACTTAAATCAAGGCTTACTTGATTTAGAGAAGGAGACTGAGAATAAGCAGATTTTAGAAGGGATCTTCCGGGAGGCTCATACCTTAAAAGGAGCCGCTACGATGATGGGGTTTTCTGATATTTGCGATATAGCTCATAGTCTGGAGGATGTATTTGAGCGGGCTAAGAGTCAACAACTTAAGATAAACGAAGAGATTATAGATGTCTTATTTGAGGGAATAGATGTTATTGGAGAACTCTTAAGAGGTAAAGTTGAGGGGAAGGAGATAAAGGTTAATCTTGATGAATTTTTAAAGAAGGTTGCTGAAAGCTGCCAGATTGAAAAAGAGGCTAGGGAGCTCGTTCCTTTAAAAGAGGAAAGACTCACTCAACCCCAGACTCCAGTGAAGATTGAGGAGATTGTTCGGGTCGGGGTAGAAAAACTGGACAACCTAATTAATTTAGCTGGAGAATTAGTCATCAGTAAGATAAGATTAGACCATAAGATGCAGGAACTACAAGATTTTTTTGCTCGTCTGGGTGAGTTGAAAGTTAAGTTGGCTAAAACAAGAGAAGGATGGGAAGAGAGTGAGGAAGTTTTTGAAAAAGAGGAGGTCAAGCAGTTAAGTGAAAGCCTAAAGGATATAAGCGGGCTGGGAGATAGATTAAAAGATAGTTTTGAGGAGATTATCGGAGGACTTACTGAGACAAATTCCCAGCTGGGGATGGCTACTAATAGTATTCAGGAGGGAATAATGAGGGTAAGGATGCTTCCTCTTTCCACTATATTCTCTGCTTTTCCCCGCATGATTCGTGACCTTTCTAAACAGGAAGGAAAAGAAGTAAGCATAAAGATTAAGGGCTCGGATACTGAATTAGATAAGAGCGTGATTGATCGCATGCAGGACCCTTTAATGCATATTTTAAGAAATTGTGTGGACCATGGAATAGAGACACCGAGGGAGCGGGAGATGTTAGCAAAACCCAGAGTGGGGGAAATAAGCCTCTCTGCTTACCAGCAGGGTGATCAGGTAATAATTGAGGTAGCTGATGACGGAAGAGGGATAAACCCTAAAATGGTTCTTAGAAAAGCTTTAGAGCAGGGCATTATTACTCAGAAAGAAGCAGAAAGCTTAAGTAATAAAGAGACCTTTAGCCTTATCTTTTCTCCTGGCTTTTCTACCAAAGGCGAGGTAACTACTACTTCGGGAAGAGGAGTAGGTCTGGATGTAGTAAAGGAAGATGTATCTCGGTTAAAAGGGTTAATTGAGGTGAGCTCGAAAGAGGGCTCAGGAACCAAATTTATTGTTAGATTACCCTTAACCCTGGCTATTACTGATGCTCTGTTAGTTAGGTCGGCCGGGGAGGTCTTTGTCATCCCTCTATCTTCTCTGGAGGAGACATTGAAGGTTAAAAGAGAGGATGTGGAGACGGTGGAGACTAAAGAGGCAATTTTAGTTCGCCAGGATATAATTCCTCTGGTCCGATTACCTCAGATATTGGGGATAAATAAGCAAGGACAACCTCTCAAGGATAGTTTTCCGGTAATAATAGTAAGTTCAGGGGGTAGGTTATTGGCTTTGGAGGTTGATGAATTGGTGGGAAAACAGGAGATAGTAGTTAAAGCTTTGGGAGACTTCTTAGAAAAAGTTCCTAACATTGCCGGGGCCACCATTTTAGGTAGTGGTGAGGTAGTCTTAATTCTTGATATACCAGTATTAATTAGTAATGCTAAAAAGGTATCTAAGGTGGGGGAAGGGAAGAAATTGCCGGAAGTAGCTGAGGTAAGTCCTCCCTCAATTTTAGCGGTGGAAGATTCTTTGACTGCCCGGGAATTGGAGAGGGATATTTTAGAAGCGGCTGGTTATGAAGTAGAGGTGGCTGTAGATGGTCTGGATGCTTTGGAGAAATTAAGAAGAAAGAGGTTTGATTTGATTGTAACTGATATTCAAATGCCAGGATTAGATGGTTTTGAATTAATTCAGAGGTTGCGGCAAAGTGAGGAACATAAGGAGGTTCCCATAGTAGTGGTAACTACCCGAGAGAGTGAAGAAGATAAAAAAAGAGGAGTAGAAGTAGGAGCTGATGCCTATATTGTTAAGTCAACCTTTGACCAGAGAGGACTTTTGGAATGTATTGAAAGGCTGATAAGCTAGGCGACATTCGGAGAATGTCGAATTGTAAATTGCAAGTTGTAAGTTGTAAATTTAACAAACGACTTTGTAAATGACCCTGTAAATAACTTTAATAATAAATGTTTTAAGAGTCATATTCAAGTTAGATGTTAATAAGGTAGATTTGCAATTTAATATTTACAATTTAAAACTTACAATGTCGCGAAGCGACTTAGGGGAGAAGGAAATGCTCAGAAGGATAGGAGTTTTGGTAGTAGATGATTCACCTACAAAGAGGGGGATTATCTGTTCTATGATTAACTCCCAGCCTGATATGGGGGTGGTGGGTGAGGCAGTAAGTGGGGAAGATGCCATGAGGAAGTGCTGGGGAGTTAATCCTGATGTGATTACTATGGATATAAAGATGCCGGGTATTGATGGATTGGAGGCTACCAAGAGAATAATGACTGAGAGGCCTACTCCTATATTGATTGTAAGCTCTACAGCCAAGGTTCAAGTAAAGTTTACTTTGGAAGCAATAAAGCTGGGGGCTTTAGATTTTGTAGGAGTAGTTTCGGATTTAGAGAAGATGAAAGAGGACCTCCTGAAGAAGATTAGAATAGCTTCTAAAGTAAAGGTAGTTAGATATATTGAGCCAAAGAAAAGTTTGGAAAGAACTAAAATATTTAAGTCAAAGGCTTCTCCCTATAAGGTAATTGCTGTTGGTGTCTCTACGGGTGGACCAGCAGCCTTACTCTCTTCCCTTTCAAAGATTCCTCAAGATTTTCCAGCAACTATAATTATTGTTCAGCATATAGTAGAAGGCTTTAGCCGGGGTTTGGCTGAGTGGTTGGATAGCCAGTGCTCAATTAAAGTAAAAGAGGCTGAGGATAGAGACTTTTTATCTCCGGGATTGGCTTTGATTGCTCCTGCCGGGAACAACTTACTTGTCTCCAGTACCCAAACCATTAAATTAAAGAGTATTCCCCCGGATGCTTTATATAAACCCTCTATAGATGAAATGATGACCTCCTGTGCTCGAGTTTACGGCCCTTTGGCTGTGGGAATAATTTTAACTGGGATGGGACAGGATGGAGTGGAGGGGATAAAGGCAATAAAGAAGGCGGGGGGATTAACCCTGGCTCAGGATAAAGATTCCTCTGCCATCTTTGGAATGCCAAAACTTGCTATTGAGTCCGGCTATATTGATAAAGTGGTAGCCTTAGAGAGTTTACCTTCAGAGATAATGAGTTTGTTTTAACCACGAATAAACACGAATTAAGTAAGAAGTGAGAAGTAAGAAGTGAGAAGTGGGAAGTGGAGAAGGGGGGAAGTAATCGGTAATCAGTAATCAGTAATCGGGAGATGAGGCAAGAGGCAGCAGAAAATCCCAAATCCAAATACTACCAAATCCCAAACAAATCCAAAATCCAAATGCCAAATGAGAACTAACAACTAAGAACTAAAGAGAAGGAAAAGATGAAGATCTTAGTAGCTGAAGATTCTCCTACTGTCTTGGCTATAATTCAATTTGCCCTAAATTCAGCAGGCTTTTCGGTGATTACTGCTAATGATGGGATTGGGGTGGTAGAGAAGGCATATAAGGAAGCTCCCGATATAATAATCTCAGATATTATGATGCCCAGAATGAATGGTTATCAAGCTTGCCGCCTGCTAAAGGGAGATTCTCTTACTTCTTCCATACCGATTATAATGATTACTACCAAGACAGCTGAGAGTGACCGCTTCTGGGGACTAAAGACTGGTGCTGATGATTATCTGGTTAAACCCTTTGAACCTGCAGAGTTAGTTGAAAGGATAGAGGGCATTATTGACCGTTTTAACTTAAGAGAGAAGAGGGAGGAGGAGAAGGCCGGGACAGTGCATTTTGATAGTAATCAGATAATCTCTCAGGTGAATGATCTTTTGGACCGGGAACTATTTCGCTCTACTCTGGTTAATGAGGTAAGCAAGATAGCCGCCCAGATTAGGAATTTCCCTCAGATAATAAAATCCATTCTGGATTTAGTTAGATTAGTAGTTAAATATTTAATTGCCGGAATACTCCTTCCTGACCTAGAGGAGGGAAGTTTGACTTTAAGCATTGAAGGTAACTTAAAAAAAGAGGTTATTCTGGAATTTAAAGAAAGGATAATTAAGTCCTATAATGACCAAAGTGAGTTTCCTCTGAATCTTGATTCTTTAAAGACTGAAAGTTATCAGCAACTCTCGGAAGAAGAGATAATTGTGGATACTTACCAAAGAAGAAGTCTAAAGAGCTTCCATACTTTCTCACTTGAAGCTGGGGAGCGAACCCGAGCTATAATTTCTCTAGCCAGTGTTGAAGAGAATGCTTTTCCTCCTGAGGATTTAGAATTACTTTCTTTTTTAAGGAATCAGATGGCTATAATCTTAGATAATGCTCTTCTTCATAAAGAGGCGGCTGAGCGGGCTATTACTGATGGTTTAACCGGTCTTTCTACCCATCGTCGTTTTCAAGAAGCCCTTGATGAAGAGATTAACCGGACTAAAAGGCATAGCTCTTATTTCTCTTTAGTTATGTTAGATATAGATGATTTTAAGAACTTAAATGATGCCTATGGTCATTTGGTAGGAGATAAAGTCTTGATAAGAATTGCCCAGATAATGAAGGAGTATTCCCGGGGAACAGATGTGGTGGCTAGGTATGGCGGGGAGGAATTTGTGGTTATCTTAAGTGAGACAGATAAAGAAGGTGCTCTTATAGCTGCGGAAAGATTAAGGGAAGCAATAGAGAAAGAGGCATTTATGCCCGAAGGTATAGTCTTGCCAGTGACTATAAGTTTGGGGGTCTCTATTTATCCTCAGGATACAGATAGCAAGATTGAGCTAATTAGAATGGCTGATAAGGCTTTATATCGAGCCAAAGCAGAGGGGAAAAATAAAGTCTGTTTCTATCAGGAATAAAAAATAGGGACAGCGACCATTTTTTATCCTAACTTTATCTACCCTTAGCCTAATAAATTGATTTTATCATAAAACTTTTATTCTGTCAAAAATGGTCGCTGTCCCTATTTTTATTGTCCACCAGGGAATCTTAATCAGGCTAATTAAGGCAGGCTTTTTTCTTATTCCCAGAAGGGGGAAGAATTTACTTAAGATTTCCTTAGCATTGAGGGATAAAAAGAGAGGAAGGGGTGAAGGGAGAGGATATAGGACTACTCTTTCCTCCCTTAATTCTTTCTGTAGCCCAGCAAGGTAACTTATGAAGGGATGTTCATCACTGTTGTTCACCTCTTTAATTAGGTTGTTTTGAGCCTCTTTATCTAAAAGCAAAGATAGACGAATTGCTCCTTTTTCTTCATTTTTGGAGTGCATTGACCGTGTCAATGCAACCTGCTTGCATTTTTGGAGTGCATTGACCGTGTCAATGCTTGCAACAACAGCTTTGTTGCACTCCATATGAGGGAAATCCCCTTGAGGTAAAGATTCAATCTTCTTCAGTCTTCCCTGGCTATTGGTGATAATTAAAATAATTTTGATTTGATTGTTTGAAGTCAGAATTAGAAGGATTCGTTCTTCTTCATCCAAAGATAGTTCCTTAAGATTTAGTCTTAATAAGTCAGGATTATTAGCTAAAATCTCTAAAATGCTCTCCAGGGCAATAAGTAGCTTGCCAAGTTTAATTCTTGGTTTAAAGAAGAAAGCAGCTATCTTTAAGGCATCACTCGTCGCTTTGCTCCATTTTAAATTGCAAATTTTAAATTGCAAATTTATTTCTCCTTTACAAAGTCGTCTGTTTAAATTCTATCTTAACCACCCCATACAAAGTAATCTCAGGGATGAATAATGATATTCCCTCCTCCTCTTTAGAAGAGGTGAGCTCTTCCCTCCCCTTCTCGGGAGTAAATAAAGTCGCTTTGCTCCATTTTAAATTGCAAATTTTAAATTGCAAATTTATTTCTCCTTCTTTAAGAGTGATACTAATATCTTTTAAGGGTTCAAAGCTATCTTCCTTTTCAATATATTGACCATTAACTATGTGGATGGTAATTTGTGTAGAGTGCTTATAAATACTTAAAATAGACCCCGGGGGTAGGTTAGTAGAGATTGAAGGGCAAGGTAAGAGCTCTTTTAATCTTTTAGCAAACTCTTCGGTAATACTTTTCCTTGCAGACCACTCATACTTACTACCTAGGTCATCTTTAAGATATAATGCCTCTAAAGATAATCTCTTTTTTCTTTCTTCACCTCTTTCGTTAAAAATAGCAAATCTGCCAATAATTAAGATTTTAGCAGAATATCTATTTAGCCATTCTATTTGCCCTTTAGATAAATATTCAATATTAGGTAAAATTAATACCTTTGGGGATATCTCTTTTGGCACTTCCTCTAAATATTTATCGTCTCCCAGAATTATAATCTTATGGGGAATAAAAAGATGACTTAATAACTTTTCTATCCCTAAGAATGACTTCATATGTCTTCCTGGATAGTTTATCCAGTTAAAGCTCCAGAAATAACTATAGTAGGAACAGACTAAAGAGACATCAGCCAAAGGCTCTCCTTGATAAAATTCCTTGTGCTTGGCTATAAAAGATTGATAGAGAGCTAATTCTTCTACCTGAGGATAATAAGCTCCCTTTCCTTCAATAGTAAAGCCGGAATAAGGGATTTGGTAATTGGCAAGATTAGCCGCTGCCTCGGCAATAAAATATCTCTCCAGGTTAGTAGTAAGATTATATTTAGAACGTTCTCTTAAGTTTGCGGTATTAAAGATGGTGGGCACAGCAGTGACTGGCTTTTCTTTAGCTAAAGCTTTAGATAGGCGATAAAGAGAAGTATTCCTATTATTGGGAGGCATCTCAAACATCATCTCCAGATTAAATATATCTATTAAATCAACCAAGGGGAAATAAAAAGGGGTTACTTCAGCGAAGTTTCCGGCAATTAAGACCTCCTTTGACTTTTTCTGGGAATATTGCCGGGCATAATCTACTAATTCTTTAAAATTATCTCTTATTGCCAACTTCTGCCAATTCTTAAAGTCTAATCCTAAGGGGGCGTCCCTAAAGTAGGTAATTATTGCTCCAAAGCCCTGTCCCCTTTTTTTTAAGGTCTTTTTATAGTCAAAGTTTTGAAACCTTTCTCCGTATTTACCTACCAGATATTCCCTGAATTTATTCATACAATGTTTACAGAACCCGGAGCCCATAATACCCCAATCAAATGGGGAGCCTGTTTCATCAAAGAGTATTCCATCACATCCAGCATCAATTTGCATCTCAATTATCTTTTTGAGGTAATTCTGCCAGTGGGGACTATTCTGGCACATAAGGAAAGTCTTCAGATCAAAGTATTTGTTTGTTTCCTGAGTCCATAAAGCATGGCAGGGCTCACCTTTCAAGTTGTAACAGGTTGTCTCCTTGAGAAAATCCTTTATTGGTCTTTTCTTTTCATCTAATAGAGGTTGGTCAAAATAATCCTTCCAGCCTTTAAAGATTTTAGGATATTTGTTTTGATAGAACTCACTTAATCCCCAGTATTTTTCCTTACCTTTTAGAGTCCGTCCAAATTCAACTAACTTCTCTTCCTTTTTGTCAGTAGTGATTCCAATCTCGTAACCCTGAGCGGTAAAAAGAACGCTGAAGACCTTGATTCCTTCTTGATTACATTCTTTGATAAAGGAAGTGTCATCTCTTCCTTTCTTATCCCAGACTCTCCTTCCTCCTGCTTCTTGCTCTAAGTCCTGCAAACTAATAGCACCAGAGACAAGACTTGCCCACATTAGGTAATCAACTGATAGCTTCTTCATATCTTCTACAATCTTGCTATCTTTACCTAAGAAGCAAGCACAGATCATCCGCTCGTCTTTTGGATATAAGGAACACATAGAGAAGAGGGGATGGGGGTTCATTATTTTCTCCTTTGAAAATTCAAAAATTTTATCTTTTATTTTAAAAATTGGTTTGTGTTTTTGATTTCTTTGGAGTGCATTGACCGTGTTAATGCTGGCAACAACAGCTTTGTGCACTCCATAATATCGGGCATAAATGCCCTCCTACCGGTAGTTAAACCCCGCGGGTAGGTTTCTGCCTCTGCTTCAACCTGATGAGAGCAGAGGCTCTCATCTACCCCTGACCTCTGTTTTCCGTGGACCATGGACCGTGGTCTGTGGACTAATCAATAAATTCTCTCATCGCCTTATTTACCTGCTCCGGCTGTTCTAAGATGGACATATGCCCAGCTCCTTTTATAATCTTAAGGATTGAGCCTTTAATTCCCTTATGTAGTGAGAAGGCATGCCTTAGGTCAGTAAATATATCCAGGTCTCCGACCATAATTAAGGTAGGCTTGTCAATCTCATCTAACTGACTAAGAACATCAAAGGCTCTTATCCCGGAGAGAACTTTCACCACAATCCTATTGGGAACTTTGATTACCTCATCTTTAATCTGTTCTCTTATCTTAAGGCTGGTGAGGGGATGAATAGCACTGAGATCAATTACTCCCTTTTTAATTAAGGGGGGCAGGAAGTGACCAAAGATAACCCCTCCCAAGGAAGAGACATTCTGAAAGATATATCTGGTTAATTTAGCTGAAGTATCTATTAAGATTAAGGCTTTAACTATTTGTGGATGCTCAAGAGCTAACTTAAGAGCAGTCATCCCTCCCAGGCTGTGCCCAACTAAAGTTGCCTCCTTAATCCTTAGTTTGGAAAGGAGGGTATAAACATATTTAGAAAACTCCTCCGGGGTATATTCTTCAATCTCCTCTGAGCGTCCATGTCCGGGAAGGTCAACGGCAATACACTTATACTCTTTAGAAAATACCCTTACCTGGTTTTTCCAAAAAGAGTGATTTCCTGTCCAGCAGTGTAAAAATACTAAAGGCTCACCCACTCCTTTCTTTTCATAATAGACCTTAATTCCTCTAATTTTAATGCTTGGCATTATAGCCACCTCCTTTTAGAGTGTCAAAGTGTCAGAGCATCAATCAGAAGTCAGAAGTCGGAGGTCAGAAGTCAGAAGTTGGAGGTCAGAAGTCAGAAGTCGGATTTCTGTTCTCTGTCGTCTGTCTTCTGTCTTCTATGGACTATGGACTTTTGACTTCTCAACTCCTCAACTCCGCAGGACTAAAGTCCTGCCTCTACTATGGACTATGGACTATGGACTATGGACTTTTGTCTCTTAACTCCTCAACTCCGCAGGACTAAAGTCCTGCCTCTACTATGGACTATGGACTATGGACTATGGACTTTTGTCTCTTAACTCCTCAACTCCGCAGGACTAAAGTCCTGCCTCTACTATGGACTATGGACTTTTGTCTCTTAACTCCTCAACTCCTCAACTAACTCTCTTCTCTTTCTATCTTTTCAATCTCCTCTTGAGAATAGCCGATGCTTTTTAATATCTCTTCTGTATGCTCTCCAAATCCGGGAGGAGGGTTTTTTCTTACCTCCTTTACCCCGGGAGATTGCCCCGCCTTTTGGTCCTGCCCGTGTTTTATAGCCGAGGAGAATTTTATTGGCAAACCAATCTGCTTAATTGGACCTTCGGTGGGATGGTCAATCTCAAAAAGCATTTGCCGCTGCTTAACCTGGGGGTGGGAAAATACTGAGGGTAGGTCATTGACTGGCTCAGAGCAGACTTCCTTGTCCTTAAAAAATTCTCCCCATTCATCTTGAGTCTTACTTTGAAAGAGAGTCTTTAGCTCTTTTAATATCTTTTCTTTTTCCTCTCCTTCAGCAAATTGCTTATCAATTAAGTCTTCTCTCTTTATTGACTGACAGAAATTTTGCCAGAACTTTGGCTCCAGTGCTCCTAAGGAGATGGACTTTCCATCTTTGGTTGGGTAAACATTATAACCTAAGAGCTCACCTGAGAGTTGCATCTCTCCTCTTTGAGGAATCTTTCCATCAGCAAAATATTTTCCAGCCACGAGCACCAGCCAGGAGATAACACCATCAAGCATAGAGACATCAATATATTCCCCTCTTTCCTTGGAGACCAAACTGGCCAGGATGGCAATAGCAGCTAACATCCCTCCCCCAATGTCGGCAATTTGAACTCCGGGGATGACTGGGGGCCCACCTTTTTCGCCAGTTATAGAGAGTATTCCCCCTATCCCGATGTAGTTTATATCATGTCCTACCCTTTCCCGGTAA
>Ga0210051_1006321_pt1 | contig 11175 bp, 9 predicted proteins | sample CryGey092014_all_FD_185464 | JGI IMG/M metagenome (GOLD analysis project Ga0210051, IMG submission 185464) | Groundwater microbial communities from aquifer - Crystal Geyser CG23_combo_of_CG06-09_8/20/14_all (SPAdes) (version 2) | ecosystem: Environmental > Aquatic > Deep subsurface > Groundwater ...
TAATGAATAAAATACTTTCAGTGGTATTTGGAAAAAGCTTATAGTTTTTTGTTGCTCTACCCGAAACGGAACGCATCCCTTTGTCAACTAAAATTTGTTGTCTTAAATCAAGTTCCATTTTATCTAAATGAGGAACAAGTAAAGCCAAGGTTCTAAAATAACCAAATAAATAAAATGTGCCTCCAAATCTAAGAATACGAGAAACTTCATTTATCCATTTTAATGACCATTCAACATAATCATCTTCAGTTCTCCATTGATAATCCCATTTTTCGCCAATAACCTTCCAATATGGAGGGTCGGCTATTACTAAATCGACAGTACCAGTTTGAATACTTTTCAATTCTTCTAAACAATCACCTAATATTATTGTGTTCATAAAATCGCTAATTATAGTATGCAAAAATAATATCTTTTTTTTAATCTCACAAGTTTATTTAAATTTTATTTATTATTTTTATCAACGCATTTGCAAGCACATTTAAAAACCGCACCAGCCAACGCTACAACCAAAGTTTTTAAAAGAGCTTGCAAATCCAGCCCAAGAGAAGAATTTCAAAATTTTTCTCCCACGCTTAAAAGAAAAAATTAAAACACGCCAACACAAGGGCGACACAGACAGAAAGAAAATGAAGTAGAAATTTGACAAGTTTAATATGAAAGTGCAATTTGACTCAAACACACGGACAGACAAGAACCGCCAGTGCATAACAGCGTGTAGCTTCAATTGCCGAGATAGTGCGGGATTCAGCGTTTCTGCATTTAATAAACTTATATGTAACTTGACAGGAAAGTGCCTTGAAATCGGCAACTGAAAGCTACACGCGCACCGTTACCTGCAAGCAAAGCACAACACTGGTAAATGAAAGACCATATTTAGAATTGACATCATTTTTTTTAACTACCTTTAACAAAAATAAAGATAACAATGTTGATATTAAACGCCATACTAAAAGAAATGAAAGATGTTCCTGTTAACAGGCTGGAAGAACTTTATCAATTTGTTCATTCGCTGACATCAAAGACCATACAGAATGAAAATTTGCGCATGAAAATTCTTTCATTTGGCGGTGCTTTTAGCGACATGAGTAGCAATGACTATTCTGACTTTCTTAACTATACAAAAAAAGTAAGGATAAAACTTTTTGACCGTAATATTGACCTATAAAACCATCAATCGTTGACACTGATATTTTATCCGAATTTTACGAGGCAACCCGAAAGTTATTGCTAAAGTCTGACGAATACTTGAAAGAGTATGGCTTCATAAGTTTTAGCATTATCACTCTGCGGTAAAAAATATTATGCCAAAAAAACATCAATATATAAGATATTAAGGTACTACCGGTATATAAATAAATTTTCGTAATTGTTCGAAAATGGCGAAGAATAAGAATTAAAAGGGGACATCCCTTTGTTAAACTGCATTTCAAAATATAAACCCGAATGCTCATTAATATTGTATCCTATGCCTGCCTTACCACCTTTAACATCATTATAAAAAGCAGGATTAATGTTATTTGCAACGTTTGGTCTCATTAAAGAAGTATATACTCCACCAGTTAAAAATATCTTGTTGTTAATTTTATATGTGCCTTGAGTGTAAAAAAATGTTCCGCCAAAAGAATTGTTATACAACAAATTGTCTTCTGCATTTAAAATTGCAGGAGATTGAAATGTACTGAAAATTATTCCTGCCCGAACCGAAAACTTTTTAGTTAAATCCACATTATAATTTGGAGCTAAAAACGAGCCAAAATAACCTTTTCCGTTATAACTTACCCCAAAAGCACCAGCATTAATTCCCCAGTTACCGTGTGCTTCTTTTTGAATTTGGGGTAAATTGGCAGGGTTAAAGTATTCATTTGTACTATCAACCTGACCAATTACAAATTGAAAAATAAATAACAAAGGAGCAAAAAATATTAAGATTTTCATGGCTTTAAATATTTACGCAAATATACAAAAATATATTATTCCAATATTCAATAAGTCGTAAAAAAAAATATCTTCTAAAAAACAGAAATAAAGTAAGTTCTCAATACTTGCGGGTATAATTCTACATTTTACATTCATTATTTGTCTTTGTAAATGTAGAATTATGAACCGCAGAATGTAGAATTAAATATAGCATTAACTGCGGATATTGAGAAGTTACGAAATAAAATATTATTTTTGTTCTTCTCTAAAAAGTTGCATTAATTACTTGAATTTAGGGAAAATAAATTATCCAACAGGGTGAAATTTTACGCTATCTAACGGGGCGGGCTTACGAACTACGAATTTGCTTTTTTCGTAATTCATAACTTCGTACTTAATTCGTACTTCGATGGGGTAATAGTTTCAATCTCCTCAATCATACTAATAATCATTCCCTTGTGTGTCTTTATTTAGTCATGGATGTTTCTTATGTTGTTTATTTCTTTTATTTTTACCTGAAAGTATTGAGAACTTACGAATAGTAGCCTGAAATTAAACATTTATATCTGTTTTAAGTCTAACAAAAAGTTTTAAAACCTAATTTTATGATTAAAAATATTTTACTTTTTGCAGGTCTTTTAATTTCTTTTTTACAAGTTTCATTTTTTCAGGAAAAACGTCAATCAAGTGATTTTCAGGGAGAAATTACAGGCAGAATAATTGACAATACATCAGAAAAACCAATGGAATATGCCAATGTTTCAGTTTTTTCTATGCGCGATTCTGCACTTGCAGGAGGTTCAATAACTAACTCAAAAGGTTATTTTAAAATTGAAAAACTAAAACCCGGTTTTTACAAAATTAAAGTTGATTTTATTGGATATGAGAGATATATACATACCGCAAAAGTAAACCCGCAGAATCCGTTAGCTAATATTGGGACAATAAAATTAAAACCTGCCATTACTCAACTTTCTGAAGTAGAAGTTATAAGTGAAAAACCATTGGTTGAATTTTCTTTAGACAAAAAAGTAATAAATGTTGATAAAAACATTGTTACTGCCGGCGGTTCGGCAACCGATATTCTTCGCAACACACCTGCCGTTTCGGTTGATATGGACGGAAATGTTAGCCTTCGCGGAAGCACAAATGTTACCATCCTTGTTGACGGAAAACCGTCAATGCTTAGCGGTGGCGATAAAGCCGCAATTTTAGAGCAAATTCCTGCCAGCACTATACAAACTATTGAATTAATTACTAATCCATCAGCAAAATATGACCCCGAAGGAATGGCTGGAATTATAAATATCAAAACTAAAAAAGAGAAAAATAATGGAACTAATGGTTTAATTACATTAAATTATGGAACATGGGAAAAATATGGAGCTTCAATTAACTTAAACAGAAAAACAGGAAGTTTCAACTTCTTTTTAAATTACGATTACAAAAACGAAGATAGAAAAAACTTTCGCTCACACGAAAGAACCTTTTTAAACAACGATACTGTTCTTTCATATTATAACATTATATCCAACGGACTCCGTCAATCTCAATTTCATACAGTTAAAGGGGGATTAGATTATAGTATAAATCCAATGAACAATTTTATATTTTCTGCAACCTGCCGTACCGGTGTTCGACCAGTTAAAAATAACACAAATTATGAAATTTACGATAACATACATGTTCTTACTTCAGATTTTGATAGACTTGAAACCTCCGACAAATCAAATAACAACATTGACCTTTCGCTTGGATACAAGAAACAATTTGAGCAAAAAGGCAGAGAACTTACTGCTGACGCATATTACTCGAAAAGCGATGATGATGAACTAACTAATTATAAGCAAATTGATACTATAGAGCAACACTTAAAAGAGGTTAGTATTTTTTCAAATTTCACAATTCAATCCGATTACTCCCACCCTATTAACGAAAAAACAAAGGTTGAAGCCGGTGTAAAATATATGCTGCGAACAACCGACGATGATTACCATTTTTTAAATTATGACCCTGTAATCGTTGATTTTAAGGACGATACAAATTTATCGAACAGGTTTATTTATTCCGACCAGGTTTTTGCATCTTATACAACTTTTTCGAAAGAGTGGAAGAAATTTAATTTCCAAGCCGGTTTACGTGCCGAGCAAACTTATCAGAATGGCGACCAAAAAACTATGCAGGAAAAGTATTATAATGATTATTTTAGTTTTTTTCCGAGTGTACACACAAGTTATTCGTTACCAAAAGAAAATAAATTGCAAATAAGTTACAGCCGACGAATTAATCGTCCCTCAATTCAATCGATGAATCCATTTGTAGATGCTTCAGACCCTTATACTCATCATACCGGAAATCCGTATTTGAAGCCCGAATATATAAATTCTTATGAACTTGGACATATTAAAGATTGGAAAAAAATTTCGCTAACATCTTCGGTTTTCTTTAAACAAACCAATGATGTTATAAGCAGATATAGGATTACAGACACTTCAGGCGTTGTTACTGTAACTCGTATTAATGTTGCAAAAGCTCAATCTTATGGGGTTGATTTTATTGTTTCTTCGCAACCTGTTAAATTTATAAGACTTACAGCAGATTTTTCATGGTTTAAAACGACACTTGAAGGCAGCAACCTTGAGACCGACTTAACAAGTTCCATATACAGTTATAACGGAAAACTAAATGCTTCCATATTTTTGCCTAAAAACTTTTCAATACAAATAAATTGCATATTAGAAGGTCCCTCGGTAATGGCTCAAAATATAAGGCAGGCGTTTTATTTAGTTAATGGGGGAATTCGCAAAGATTTATGGAATAAAAAAGCTTCTGTTTCGTTAAGAGTAAGCGATATTTTTAATACAATGCATTTTAAAGTTACAACTGACGATTCTGCTTTAAAAGCCACAATGCAGTTTAAGCGGGAAACACAAATTGTTTATATCACATTTAGTTATAGAATTAACGAAGGAATAAAACAAAAGGAACGCAATTATCAGCAAGATATACCTAAAGATATTGATATAGGCGAATAATCTGTTATACTTTGAGCGGGACAAATTATCAACGCAAATCAAGAGTTGAATTTATAAAAAATTTTATGTTAAACGATGGTCGTGATTTCTCTCACTGGTTTAGGTTTTTAAGTTCACGAAGCTCAGGACCAGGTGGACAAAATGTTAATAAAGTAAACAGCAAAATTGAGTTACATTTTAATATAAATAAATGTACATTATTAAGCGATGATGAGAAAAATATAATTCTTGAAAAATTGGCTAACAAAATCAATAACGATAATGAACTCATTATTATTCGTCAAACTGAACGTTCACAACTAAAAAATAAAGAAAAAACAATTGAATCCTTATATTCGCTTATTGAAAAAGCTTTAAAACCCGTAAAACCACGTTCAAAAACAAAACCATCAAAAGCTTCAATTAACAAAAGGTTAGACGAAAAACGAAAAAATGCTGAGAAAAAAATTCTCAGGAAAAAGGAACTATGAAAATACAATGAAACGCCGATTTACCCTGTTAGATTAAAGCAATATAAAAACAAACCGTTAGAAAATTAAAGATATTTAACAGGGTAAACTTATTAAAAGGCAAATAATAATTTTTTAAATCTGTGCAATCACTAATTAAACGTAAAAACAAGATTAGCCATAAAATTCCAGATAGTTGTAATTCCAATTGCTATCAGTTTCGAGAAATAGAAGTGAAGTTTAAGTTTACTTACCATTATCCACAAAATAAGGCTGTTAATTCCAAGTCCTATAAGCGAAATTATAAAAAATTCTCCAAATTCTACAAATACTTTAGGATTATTACTTTGAAATGTCCAAACGCGATTTAAAATATAATTTGACGAGGCAGCCAATGTAAAACCAATTGCATTAGATATATATTGATTAACTTTTAGTATGTTACGAAATAAATATGTAAATCCGAAATCAACGAGTAAGCCCGATAAACCCACAACACCAAATTTTAAAAATTTATGAAAAATATCTAAAGTAAAAAATTGCGACATAAGATTTCAGATTAGGGATTTTTAGACATTTATAAAAAATTTAACTTTAAAAACACAACTAATTTACAGTTAACTTATTTAATATTAATCTATTATTATAACTCTGAATTATTGATTTAATTAAATTTTCCATTTCAATCCGGGTATTTTTTAAACTATCAAGAATATTATGAGTTAACATTCTGTCCTTTTTATAATTGAACAAAGCTACACTTGTGTCGCCATCAAACAAAAGGATAAAGTTATTTTGTATAAGCTGGTAATTACCACTAATATAATTTATCGAAAAATGAATTGTTGAAGAATCAAAAGCACTTCTGCCAAAACATATTAAAGTGTCTTTATATGAAAGATAATCTAAAACTGTAGGAGTAATATCTGAGTGCTGAACAATGTTACTATTATTTCCTTTAAGCAAAGAATCGGAAGCGCAATACATTGCAATTGGAACAGAATACATTCCTATGCGGTTGTTGTAAAAGTCATTAATTGCCCAAAAAGTGTGGTCGGCAGTAATAACAAAGAGTGTACTATTGAACCACTTGCTTTTCTGAGCTTTTTTAAAAAATTTGCGTAAAGCCAAATCGGTATAAGCAATGCTTTGCATTATTTCATATTTTCCGGTAGGTAGTTTCGCTTTATATTTTTCGGGAACTTTATACGGATGATGCGACGAAAGCGTATAAACAACAGAGAAAAACGGTTCTTTTTTTACATCAAGTTGTTTAGCAAAATACTGAAGGTAAGGCTCATCCCAAATTCCCCAATGCCCGTCGTAATCGGCAGAATTAGGATATTCATTTCTGCCAAAATAATGCTCACAACCTGCCATAATCGAAAAAACATCAAAACCCATAGTTCCATTACTACCACTGTGATAAAAAGATGTGCTGTAACCGTGTTTTTTTAATATAGCTGGCAAACCCTCAATTCTATTAGTAGAATATTTTGACAAAATATAAGGAGTTTCGCTTAACGAAGGAATTCCAGCAAGAATAGCAGGAAGCGATTCCATGCTTTTTTTACCGTTTGCATAACTGTTCTCAAAAACAAGACTTTTGCCAAGTAAACTATCTAAAAAAGGTGTAAATCCTTGACATTTATCATTAAAGAAGCCAATATATTCTTTAGAAAAACTTTCGAGAATTATAATCACTACGTTTTTATTTTGATTTGAAAAAATTTTCCCTGAAAGAACCAAGTAAATGGACGAAAAATATTTCTCCGATACTTTTTCAGGAAAGTAGTTTCTAACTGTAAGATTATCTTTATTCCATGTTCTGATTATTGAGAAAGGTGTATTTAGCACCAACGGGATTTCACGTGGTGTTGCAAAACGAGCGGCACTTATTATACTTACAGGTCGCAGGTTTGTACCTCTTAAAATCATAAACATAAAAGAACTTGCAAAAATTACTATTATCAGTTGAAATACAATATGTTTGGTTTTTAACTTTTCAATATTAATTGCTTTAAGTTTAATTATTTTATACGATTTCCACATTAATATAATAAGAGCAATCAATATTAATATTATAAACCAAAAATCTTTTAAAAATTGCGGAAGCATAACCCAAGTGTCATCACCGGTATTAATCAGGCTGAATAAATCGGCAGTCGAGCGTTTACCGGTAAATTTAAAATATTCAAGGTCGATGAGATTCGGCATAATAATAATTGAATTTACAATAATAAAATAACACCGTAAAAACTGCTGAACCCCTTTCCTATCATTAAAATTTCCGGGAATTAAATACAAAAAAATAAATATTAAATTAAACCATAAAATAACCCATAAATCAAATCGCGTTCCCCATAAAAATGCAATCAGAATATTGCTAAAATTTGAAACATTAAAAGTTGAATAGTTAAAAATATAAAACAGCAGTCTTGTAATTTGAAATACAATAAGTAAGATACTAAGCCGAAGTGCAAGTATTTTTATGTGTGCTAAATAATTTCTCATAAAAAAAGCTACCGCAAAGGTAGCTTTTGTTTTTAGTACAAATGAAGATTATAAACTTATGTAAGTATCAGTAAATTCAGTGCTTCCAAGTATTATCCCTGACATTGCTATCTTACTGTTACTTGCTATTATATAGTCGGTTAGCTCTATTTTAAAGGGTTTCGTGTTATAGACCATTTCTTTAAACATATATTGAAATTTTTATATGCCCCGAAGTTACTACATTTTTCGTTAATGATAGTATTTTTTTTCACCGATTCAGGTAATATTGAAATGGTTTAAATAAATAATTCATCAATACCGTACGTAAGTGTCAACTACTTCATCATTATGATTTACCTTCCACAAAGAATCATTCCATGATACGGTGCCTAATGTTTGATTATAATATAATTCATTAATTTGATATGTTACTTGAATATTATAATCAATTGCATCTAAAATAATACTTTCATTTAGAACTCCAGAAACTATATACAAGCAACGTGTTGTACCTTCCCAAAAAGCGAAATATTGAGCAGGTACATTAATAGTATCGTTGCCAATAATATCGCCATAAACTTTAATAGTATTGTGTTGAGTATTTATGTAATAACCGAGTTTTGGGAAATATATACGGTTATTAATCCTGTTATCATAAGTTAAATTAACTGCAGTTGGTACTGTAGTATCCTTAACAATATCTTCATTACCAGCATTAACGGTTTGAGTGTATGTTGTGGCATATTTTTCTGCTGAATTTTTAACATAAACTGTTCGTGTAGCTGTTCCTACATTACCGGCTATATCTTTAACGGTATATGTAACTGCGCATGTATCAGCATATTTTGTAATGCCATTACCATTTGCGGGACCGTAAATATTAATATTATGAGTAACTTCAATAGAATTTGTAAGACTGCTGCCGTCAACATTATCATCAGCGGTAGCACCAGGGTCTGTCCACATTGTGCCAAGAGTAACGGTCATGGGATTATCGCCATTAATAATAATTACAGGAGGTTGTTTATCTTTTATTTTACATCCGGTAACAAAAAGACCTGCAAGAAAAACAATTAACAATAAATTTTTCATATCTAAAATGTTTTAAAGGTGAATTTCTTTGGTTACAAAGATAAATAAAATTTTAATAATACAAACGTTTTTTTAGTAATTTTATTTTTTTTATTTATAGTTTATAATTTTGTAATTATCGGGCCGATTAAAGCGTTAAAAAACAAATGTTTGCTACGTATTGCACAAATTATATCAATTAATTTTTATAAATTTTTTACTGGAATAAATTACCAAAAGTAGTTTAAAATCCGTGAACTTAGCGAAGCAATCTCACGAATATCTATAAGAATAAACATAACCAGTAGCTATTAAGACTAACATAGTGGCTTACTAAAATTTTATTTTAAAATTATTTTTTCAATCAACAAAAAAATAATGCAAATTTGTATTTAAAAATAATCTCAATTAAAATCTTATGTCAGGTCATAGTAAGTGGTCAACCATTAAAAGAAAAAAGGGAGCTATAGATGCCAAACGCTCCAAAATTTTCTCAAAAATTATAAAAGAAATAAATATCGCTGTAAAAGAAAACGGAGCAATTTCTGATAGTAATCCCCGACTTCGTATGGCAATTCAGAATGCCAAAGGCGTTAACATGCCTAAAGAGAATATTCAGCGTGCTATAAACAAAGCAAGCAATGATGACAAAAATTATCAGGAAATTACTTTTGAAGGATATGCACCCGGCGGTATAGCTATTTTTGTTGAATGTTTAACAGATAATAATAATCGTACTATAAGTAACATACGCACAATATTTAATAAACGCGGTGGAAACCTTGGTAATAACGGTTCGCTCAGTTTTATTTTTAATCGCAAAGGAGTTTTTACAATTACTAAAGAAAATATTAAAAATCCCGAAGAATTTGAACTCGAAATTATTGATGCCGGTATAGAAGATATTGACGATGATGGTGATGTATTTACACTTTATTCACCATTGGAGAATTTTGGAAAAGTTCAAAAAAAATTGGACGAACTTAAAATTGATGTAGATAATGCCGAGCTAAGAAGAGTTCCAAACAATTATAAAACTCTTGATATTGAATCTTCCCAAAAAGTTTTAAAGCTAATTGAAGAAATAGAAGATGAAGACGATGTGCAAAATGTTTTTTACAACCTCGAAATAAGCGACGAGTTACTGAAAAGCATGGAGTAAGGGCTTATTGCAAATATCGATCATATCACTGACAATGCTAAAGTCAATCTTTTTTATTTTGCTGATATTTACGAGATGTAAAAGGCAAATTAATGTTTGTGCATTAGATTCCTGAATATCTTTACGGTAAAAAAAACAGTTATCCGAATAATACCTTAAATCCGCAACCAAACTGGTATTTTGTTAATTATAATAAGTTTATTTGAAAAATCCTGACAGAGTCTGAAAGACCTGTCAGGGTTAAATTCAATTATTAGTGTTTGTCCCTAATGTCAGAGAAATTCAAAAAATAAAAAAATATCAGCCACAACTTGCCACGAAGGCACAAAGAAACACTAATAATTTTTTGTTAAACTTCGTGTCTTGGTGCCTTTGTGGCAGGAATATACATACAACCTGAATAATAACAAAAAATGTTAATTTATAAAACTGTAAGCAACCATGGCGCAACTTTTGCAGTCTTATAATTGTAAAACATCCTTCCTGGGATTTTTTCCATAGTTTTTTAAGGGTAGTACTAAGGTCTTCGGACCTTAGTATTTTTTTTGTATATGCCTCACAAAGAATAAAAAGACTAATCGACAAAGTTAATCGCAATTGTCAAAATCTAAAATCAATTGAGTGTGTAACATGTCGGGGGCATTTATTTTTTTATCCTTAGTTATTGGTTTTGGTTTTTCAGTTTCTGGTTTTTAGCCCTGGTTTTTCTAATTCGTTAAGGTTTAGAAACCGAATGTAAGCATTTGTACCTCAATTTCCAAATCTTCGGCAAGTTTGTATATCCAGAGATTTTCTAATCCTGTAGCCATAACTATTTAACTAAAACAATTAACTATCAAAACTATAACTAAAAACTAAATGATGTTGTCTATTTTTCCCTCTTTTGTTACACACTCAAATTAATTAGAGTCTGTCTGTAAAGTCGAAAAATTTGAAAAATAATATCAGAATTTTAAAATTTGATATTTCAGGTATAAGGTATAAAGGTATAGGGTATAAGGTAATGTCACTAATTTAAGGATAAATTTAATAAATAACGAAC
>Ga0210051_1006325_pt1 | contig 11171 bp, 12 predicted proteins | sample CryGey092014_all_FD_185464 | JGI IMG/M metagenome (GOLD analysis project Ga0210051, IMG submission 185464) | Groundwater microbial communities from aquifer - Crystal Geyser CG23_combo_of_CG06-09_8/20/14_all (SPAdes) (version 2) | ecosystem: Environmental > Aquatic > Deep subsurface > Groundwater...
TGGTATAGTAATGTCATTGCGAGCCGTTCAAGTGCTTAAAACACCTGAACGCGTGGCAATCTAATAGAATCAATTAGACTTTAAAATCATACTACTTTCAACAGATTCTCACGTTGCCATATTATCTATAATTTTGTATGGCTTCTCAGAATGACACTTAAAAAAATGTTACAAATTTCCAACCTTCATGTTTCCATTGCCGATAAAGAAATTATTAAAGGTTTAGATTTAACTATTAAATCAGGAGAAATTCATGCTCTTTTGGGTCCAAATGGCTGTGGGAAATCTAGCTTGGCTTACGCTTTGGCGGGACATCCAGCATACACAGTTAAAATCCCAATTTCTAAATGCAGAATTGAAAATGTGGATTTACTAGGCATGTCTCCTGATAAGCGTGCTAAGGCGGGGCTTTTTCTGGTTTTTCAAAATCCTGTAACTCTTGATGGAGTAGGTATCATGAACTTTCTACGCAGTATTTATAAACAAGTCTACCCTACTGATAATATGGCCCTATTCGAGTTTAGACAGCTGGTGGAAAAAGAAGCTAAGTTGGTTGGACTTAAACCAGAACTTTTGACTAGAAACGTCAATGAGGGTTTTTCGGGAGGTGAACGCAAACGACTGGAAGTGTTACAACTTCGACTTTTGCGACCTAAATTTGCCGTTGTTGACGAGATTGATTCTGGGCTTGACATTGATGGTTTAAAATCAGCAGCTTTAGCGATTAATCAAAGTGTTAAACAATTCAACATGGGCTGTTTAGTAATAACTCATCATCAAAAATTATTGAAATACTTAAAGCCTAATATGGTACACGCGATGATTAGTGGGAAAATCATAGCAACAGGTAAAGAAGAATTATTAGAAGAAATAGAAAATAAAGGATATAAAAAATTCCAAATGTCATCCTGAAACTGGCTGTAAGCCAATATTCAGCATGACACAATATGTGTCAAAATTTATTTCAAAATTTTCACCAGACAATAAAGATACTTCCTTGTCTAATAACTCTTATCATTATAGTTTGAAAGATAAAACTAACTATATTTCTAAACCAAAAAAAGGGTTGGATGAAGCGGTAGTTCGGATGATTTCGGCCAGCAAACAGGAACCCTTGTGGATGCTTGATTATCGTTTACGAGCTTATCATCAGTATTTAGAAAAACCTCTGCCCTCTTGGGGTGTCGATTTATCAGAACTTAACTTTGATGATATTTATTATTATCTTAAGCCAAAAGTAACAGAGCAAAAGAAGTGGTCTGATGTTCCTGATGATATCAAAAATACTTTTGAGAAGTTAGGTATTCCTCAAGCAGAGAGAGAAATGTTGGCAGGTGTTAAATCTCAATATGATAGTGAAGTTATTTATGGCTCGTTACAAACACAATTAGCAAAACAAGGAGTGATTTTTCTTAGTATGGATGAAGGTTTAAAACAATATCCAGAAATAGTTAAAAAATATTTTGCGTCTGTAGTAGGGATTGGAGACAACAAATTTGCTTCCTTAAATACAGCGGTTTGGTCAGGCGGGTCATTTCTTTATGTTCCGGAAAATGTAGAAGTTGAATTACCTTTGCAAGCTTATTTTCGTATTAATTCCAAACACGCCGGTCAGTTTGAGCGAACTCTAATTATTGTGGAAAAAAATGCTAAGGTTCACTATGTCGAAGGTTGCAGTGCGCCAGCTTATACTGATGATGCCCTACATAGTGCAGTAGTAGAAGTGATTGTAAAAGAAAATGCTCGTTGCCAATACACAACTATTCAAAATTGGTATCCTAATGTGTATAACCTAGTGACCAAAAGAGCCAAAGTAGAAACTCAGGCAAAAATGTATTGGGTGGATGGTAACCTAGGCTCCAAAGTAACTGCCAAATACCCATGTTGTGTGTTGGCTGGAGAAAAAGCTCATGGAGAAATGCTGTCCATTGCTTTTGCCAAAAAAGGTCAAATATTAGATAGCGGAGCCAAAATGATTCATCTAGCATCAGATACCACCAGTCAGATTGTTTCCAAATCTATTTCTATGGATGGCGGAAGATCTAGTTATCGCGGCATAGTACAAGTTACCCCCAGAGCTTATCGTTGCCGATCAAAAGTAAATTGTGATGCTTTGATTTTGGATAATAAATCCCGCAGTGATACCTACCCTACTAATCAGATTTTAAATACAGATACCATTTTGGAACACGAAGCAACTGTTTCTAAAATTTCTCAAGAACAGCTTTTTTATTTACAAAGTAGAGGACTCTCTGAAAAACAGGCAAGTTCTGTAATTATTGCTGGTTTTTTGGAGCCAATAGTCTCACAGCTGCCTATGGAATATGCGATTGAATTAAATCGGCTAATTGAATTGGAGATGGAAGGGGCGGTGGGGTAATTCCAATGAATGTCATTGCGATTCCGACTTGTCGGGAATGGCAATCTAATGACAAAGTTTAGATTCGATATTTCTTTTTTTGCTTGTCCAAAGATTAATTTAGCTATTTTATTTGACAGCAAATAAAATAGCTAAAAAGAAACTGCGCTTTATAAATCGGTCTTCTAAAAAGATGATTTGCTCATAATATATCATCTAAGCATCCCTCAGAGGATTGCAGATGATAAAAAACTAAAGAATTCGCAAATCATTTTTTGAAAGCTGCGATTTAAAAAAGCGTTATGAAAATAATAGAATTAAATTATTATGCGACAGATTGTTGTGCTTAAACCAAATCAGACAAAAATAATTGAGTTGATTCTTGATAAAAATAATCAGAATAAAGAACTCTATATTTTTTTCGTGGGTAGAAATATAGATCAATTTATTCTTTCGACTATATCTAAACACTTAAAACCAAATACCATTTCGATCACAATTGTACGGGGAGTTTTATTTGACCAAGCTCAGGCTAAAATTGACGGTATGATTGAAATAGGAGAAAAAATTAAGAATTGTGATGCTTTTCTGGATCAAAAAATACTATTAATCGGAGATCATGCACATGCTGATGTTAGACCACAACTGGAGATTAAAAATAACGAAGTCAAAGCGTCACACGCAGCTTCTATTGGACGGGTAGATAAAGAGCAACTATTTTATCTAATGAGTCGGGGATTAGATTATGACCAAGCAACAGATGAATTAGTTAGAGGTTTTTTTCAAAAGGTTATCAACAATGTTAAAAATTTGAGATTAAAATCTAAATTGGAAAAAGAACTATTAGCATAAAGTATGAATAATATAAATAATATCAACCAATTAATTTCAAATATAAAAAAAATACTACGCACACCTGAATGGTTAATGCCAATCAATTTTATTGAGCAAAGAGATAAATTTATAAGCGAAGAAATTGATAATCCTCAGTTTATCTACCCACAAATTCCAGCAAATGAGCTAAAAGGACATTTAGAGCAACTAAATTATATTGCAGTTGATCCTGATAATGCTGATCACTATTTTCTTAGTCGCCGAATTGAAGAGTTAAAACTAAAACTAAAAATTTTGTTAACTAGAGATCAAGAGGATTATTTCAAATTTGTTAATATGCTATATCCATGTAAGTTTGATGAAATTACAGTTAGTCAAGCAAAGATTGATAGTCAATTTTATGATATATATGACCAAGAGAAAATTGTTGATGCAAATGAATTAGAGAAAATAATTCGAGAATATCTTAGAAACACTTATCAAATCAATGACTGGGAAATAACGACAATCGAGCGTGATGATTTTACCGTCAAACTTCAACCACTGTATAAAAAGATATTTGTTAGTCAAAATTCGAAACAAAGAACAATAAATATTGAATCAATCTTGGCCCATGAGATTGATACTCATTTGATAAGAGCTGTGAATATGCACCAGCAAAATGGAGTTTTAGCAAAACAATTTCCTTTTTATCTCAAAACTGAAGAGGGTTTGGGATGTTTTTTGTCAGATTATTGTACTCAATATGGGGAAATTAGTCGCAAAAAACATGCTGCAAAATATTTAGCTGGAATTACCGCAAAAGTTGATAGTTTCCAAAAAGTATATGAACAACTAGTAAATTATGGTTTGAGTCCAAAGTTAGCTTTCAAACGTACGTTTAGACTCAAAAGAGGACTTTGCGATACTAGTAAGCCGGGAGTTTTTACTAAAGAAGCGATGTATTATGAAGGAATGCTTGAAGTTAAAAAATTTATTGATGAAAATGGAGATGTTAACAAATTATTTGCTGGGAAAATTGGATTGGAGGATATTGATAAAATTGAAGAATATAATAAAGGAATATTACCAAAAAGACTATTAAATTATTTATCAAGCTATGTCTAAATTAAAATCTTACAATCCAGCGAATAATGAAATGCTTGGATCAGTTAAAATTTCATCTGTAAATGAGATCAAACAAAAAGTAAGCAATGCCCAAGATGCATTTATTACATGGGGAGTATTATCTATCAAAAAAAGACTAGAATTGTTAAAGAATGTTTATATTGCTTTAGAAAAAAGACAGGATGAAATTAGTCAATTGGCCTGCCAAGAAATGGGATTTCCCATTCGCGATCAAAAATTATTTGATATGAGTGACGGGCTTAATTATTTTAAATGGTATTTAGAAAATAGTAAAAAAATACTTTCTCCTCAAACTACTTTAGACAATCAAAGTGAAATTCATCAAGTTTATTTTGAACCTTTTGGTGTAGCTGCAATCATTCAACCTTGGAATTTTCCTTTTTGTCAGTGGTCATGGTCGGTAGTGCCTAATTTAATTGCTGGAAATACAGTAGTTTTTAAACACTCAGAGGAATGTCCTTTGAGTGGTAAGTTAATTGAAGAGATTATAAGCTCCACTGATTTACCCAAAGGAGTTTTTAATGAAGTTTACGGAGATGCTATGGTTGGAGAAATATTAACAGATCAAGATATTGATTTAATTGCCTTTACTGGCAGTTTTAAAGTTGGTCAAAGAATTTATCAAAAAGCAGCGTCCAAATTTATCAAAGCCGTTTTAGAGCTAGGTGGATCAGCTCCGGGAATTGTATTTGAAGATGCAGATATTAATAATGCAGTTGAGAGTATTTTCGCCCTACGGTTTACTAATTGTGGTCAAGCTTGTGACGGACTCAAGAGACTTATGGTTCATGAAAGTATTTTTGATAAAGTAGTCGAAAAACTTACAACTTTGCTAAAGTCAAAAATAATTGGAAATCCACTAGATGAAACGACTGATTTTGGCCCTTTGGTTGCTAGGCGTCAACTTGACTTAATTAAAGATCAACTTAAAGATGCTTTGGATAAGGGAGCCAAAGTTATCAGCGGTGGGAAAACCCCAGATAAGCTTTCAGGATCCTATTTTCAACCAACACTATTAACTAACATTAAAAACGATATGAGAGTCTGGACTGATGAAGTGTTTGGACCGGTTTTACCCATTATTTCTTTCAAATCTGAAGAAGAGGCCATTAAGCTAGCCAATGATACTCAATATGGGTTGGGCGGATATGTTTTCACTCAAAATTTAGAAAAAGCAGAGAGAGTGGCAAAACAGATTAAAACAGGCATGGTGAGTATTAATGGAGTTAATTATGTTTGTCCTCATAATCCTTTCGGTGGTTATAAACATTCCGGTTTAGGTAGATTACATGGACATTTTGGTTTACATGACTTAAGTCAAGTAAAAGTAATTGCAAAAAACAAATAATATGATGAATAGTAATAAACTAAAATCCGACTTCCCCATTCTCTCCCGCCAAATCCACGGGTTTCCTTTGGCATATCTTGATAATGCCGCTACTACTCAAAAACCGATTCAAGTTTTACAAGCCTTAGAAGATTATTACAAACAACATAATGCTAATATTCATCGCGGAGTACATGTTCTATCAGAAGAAGCAACTCAAATGTATGAACAAGCTAGACAAACGGTTGCAGATTTTATAGGAGCTAAATTTGAGGAGATTATTTTTACCCGTAATACCACGGAAGGCTTAAATTTAATTGCCTACAGTTGGGGTTTGGCAAATCTCAAAAAGGATGATGAAATTATTTTATCTATCGCTGAACATCACTCTAATATTGTGCCCTGGCAAATTGTAGCAGCCAAAACCGGAGCAGTTATAAAATACATTGGAATAGATGAATTGGGGAATTTAATTTTACAAGGCAGTGAAGATAGTTTAGAGAGACTGTTAAATGAAAAAACCAAAATCTTAAGCTTAGTTCATATCTCTAATGTAATCGGTATTATAAATCCAGTGGAGCAGTTTTTTGGTAAAGCTAAAAAATACAACCCTGATATTCTCTGTGTTTTGGACGGGGCTCAAAGTGCCCCGCACGTTAATTTAGATGTAGTTAAACTTAAAGCGGATTTTATCGCCTTTTCCGGTCACAAAATGCTGGGGCCGATGGGGATTGGAGTTTTGTGGGGCAGGAAAGAAATATTAGAAAATATGGAACCATTTCTAGGTGGCGGAGATATGATAGGTGAGGTTTATCAAGACCGTTTTACTACCAACGAATTACCTTACAAATTTGAAGCTGGTACTCCCAATGTAGAGGGAGCGATAGGTTTAGCTGCTGCGATTAATTATATTAGGCAAATTGGTTGGGATAATATAGTTGAACATGAAAAAAACCTAACTTCTTATTGTTTGGAAAAACTTTCTAAACTAAATGAAGTCCGCATTATTGGTCCCAAAAAAATGAGTGCTGCCAAAGCTGGATTAATAAGTTTTTATCATGAGCAAATTCATGCCCATGATCTAGCGCAAGTTTTAGATTCAGTTGGTGTAGCGGTTAGATCAGGTCATCATTGTGCCATGCCTTTACATGAATATCTTAAAATTTCTGCTAGTTGCCGAACCTCTTTTTATTTTTATAATACCAAAGAAGAAATTGATCGTATGATTGAGGGAATAAAGAAAGCAGAAAAGATATTTAGAGTGTGAAAATATTGCAATGTCATAGCGAGACCTGACGCGTAGCGTTCAAGTTGTGGCAATCTATATTATTTTAGTTAGATGTGAAAGTTTTTACTTAATATCTAAAAGATTGCCACGTCGTCATTATATTTGAAAAAAGTATGAAATGACTCCTCGCAATGACAATAAAAAAGATGAATAGTATTTATCGTGACCAAATTCTAGACCATGCTAAATATCCACGTAACAGTGGTAGTCTTTCTGATCCTGATATTGAAATAAATGAGAGTAATCAAAGTTGTGGGGATAAAATTAAATTACAGGTAAAATTTAAAGATCAACAAGTTGGAGACGTTAAATTCCACTGCCAAGGTTGCGCTCTGTCTACAGCGGCGTCATCACTTTTAACTGAAGCGGTTAAAGGTAAAAGTAAGACAGAAATTGCACAAATGAACCTGGACGATTTATATAAACTGCTAGGTGGTCCAGTCAATGCTGGCAGAGCTAAATGTGCCAGTTTGGCACTCAAAGCTTTACAAAAGGCAGTAAAATAGGATCTTATGAAAAAAATCACTAAAAACACCAACTTAGGTGAACTAATGCAAACTTATCCGCAACTAACTAAAGTGCTGGTTGATGATTATGGTTTACATTGTGCTGGTTGTTTTGCAGCTGCATTTGACACTATTGAACAAGGAGCAGAGATTCATGGCATGAGTAAAAAACAAATTGAGAAAATGGTAGAACGGTTAAATATGCTTATTAAATAATTATTTATCAATACAAATTATATTTATTCAATAAAAATTCTTATCTTTGTCTGATTTCCCTCTTGACACCTCTAATATATTTCCTCTAATATGAGCTAATACCTCTTATAACAGGGGAAGATTGTAAATAATATTTGATAGTAATTCTTTTTAAGGAGGTGACCATTAATGGCCTTTTCATTCAAAAATTCAAGAGGAATCACTTATTTCTTGCATTATAAAGATGTTACTCTACGTGGTGGTCGTAATCAGAGAATTTATTTCTTTGCTCGCGATGTCCGTGACAATGCTTTAGATGCAGTTCCAGCTGGCTATAAAGTCGTGGAAACTGAGAGAACTGGTATGCCAGTTTTAAAAAAAGCTTAGTCTGATTCGAATATCATAACAATCCCCAATCATTTGCTTGGGGATTGTTTGTTATGAGAATTAATTATTGGCTGGTCAAACTCCAACAGTTTTTGTTCCTGTTTTCCTAATCTTAGATACAATCTAAACCCGCCTCTTTTTAGCTTCTTATAAATAAGCAAAAAATTCAAAAGTGCGATTGTAGAAAAAATTGTTAAAGTTGGGATAACTAGCTGGTATTCGTTTAATTCTGGTTTTAGTTTACGTATGGCATAAATAAGAGTAATAAACCCAAACATACCGAGAAGCAATACAGTTTTTAGATCAGACCACTTGTTAAATTGGGGATAATTATCTTTTTCTTCTGCTTTGTACCAAGTCATTGCCAGAACCAAACTAATTGAAAATAAAATACCCACAAGAATAGATAATAACAAATTATAGCTTTTATCTGGTGGCATATGATTGAGCTCTACCAAAGGTAAGACAAACGCAATAGCTATTGCTCCTCCATAAACTAAATTGTGAGAGAAAGTAAAATGAAAGTATCTATTAAGCAAAAATGCCTCATCTTTTTTATTAGTCATGTTTTCAGATAACATTTTTGTTACAGAATGAATTGCAAGACCTCCATAAGTAAATAATTGAGCTAAAAGCAATATATTTACTAATAATTTATCAGGGATAAATGTAACTTCATTTAATGGTCTTCTTAAAATAGCTTGAAGATATGAATATAGCATCAGATAAATAATTCCTGGTATTATTAATAGATAAATAAATTGAACTATAGAAAAATAACCAATATTTTTATTATGGAACAACTGTATTTTATATACGGAGATTGCAAAGCTAAAAACAATAACTATAATCGTGATAAAATCAGGTTGAATCATATTTAAATAGTATATCATTATGCCTGAACTTCCCGAAGTAGAGACCCTTAAACGCCAATTAGTAAAATCTATTGTTGGCAAACAAATTAAATCAGTTGATATTTTAAGATCAAAAAGTTATCAAGGTGATCCCCAAATATTAGTCAATCAAAAAATTGCCAGTATTCATAGAATTGGCAAACTAATGATTATAAATTTTACAGATGAATTTCCTAAATTGTTAATTCATCTGAAAATGACAGGTCAATTAATCTATCAATCCACAATCAACAACTCACAACTTACAGCAAGGGTTGTAGGCGGACATCCCACAGCTGACTGGATAAATGATTTACCTAGTAAACATACAAGAGTGATTATAAATTTAACTGATAATTCAGTTTTATATTTTAATGATCAGAGAGTTTTTGGTTGGTTAAAATTAGTAGACAATGTAAATGAGTTAGAAAAAGAAAAAACAAATTATTCTGGATTAAATCCTTTATTATCCAATTTTAATGGTACTTTACTTAAACAAACTTTAGGAAAAATTAAAAGATCAGTTAAGATTGCAATTTTGGACCAAACTAAAATAGCTGGACTGGGTAATATTTATGCTAACGACGCTTTATATTTAGCTGGTATTCATCCTCAGACATTGGCTGTGAACTTAACTGCAAAAGAATGGAATAAGTTAGCAAAGTCAATCCAAAAAGTGTTACTTCGAGGAATTGAATTAGGTGGTGCATCTCAAACTAATTATGTTCATCTTGATGGTTTAGGTGGATCTTATCAAAAAGAATTTTTAGTGTATAAACAAGATAAAAGTAAATGTCCAAAATGTGGCAGTGAGATAATTAAAATAAAAATAGGCGGACGAGGAACATTTTTCTGTCCAAAATGTCAGAAATAATGTTTTTGCATTGTCATTGCGACCCCGACTTGTCGGGAGTGGCAATCTTTAGAGATTGAGAAGACTTCGAAGTCTTCTTTCCTTCCAAAGATTCCCACGTCGTCATGTTATTTATATATTTATTAGAATGACTCCTCAGAATGACATTCAGAAAATTTTATGTATCTTTCTTCTCTTAATCTCAAAGATTTTCGCAGTTACAGTCAAAAAAACCTAGAATTTGATAAGGCGATTACTGTCATAGTTGGTCCAAATGCAGCAGGCAAAACCAATATTTTAGAAAGTATAGTTTTATTGTCACTTGGTAGGAGTTTTCGCGCTGGCAAAGATGAAGAAATGATCTATTTTGGTCAGGACTTTGGTAGAGTTAGTGGTATGGTTGAAAGTGATAGTCTGGAAGTCTTGCTAACCAGAGGAATTTGGCAAGGAAAAAAAGTAGCTAAAAAAAGATATCTAGTTAATGGGACACCAAAGCGTCGTAAAGATTTTGTTAGCCAACTCAAAACCGTTTTATTTGAACCAGCCGATTTACAGCTTATAACTGGAAGTCCTTTGCGTAGGCGTGATTTTTTAGATTTTGTGTTATCCCAAGTTGACTTAGAATATGATCGTAGCTTGCTTTCTTATCAAAAGGGGTTGAGGCAAAGAAATAAAGTTTTGGAATTTATCAGAGAAGGAAGGGCGAAATTGCCACAGCTAGAGTTTTGGAACCGCTTACTAATTAAAAATGGTGATGTTTTGCGAAATCGTAGGGAAGCTTTGCTAGAATTTGCCAATCTTATACTTTCTCAAAAAACAAATCGGCCAATCGGGTGGGCGAAATTGCCAAACTATCATTTAGTTTATCTTCCAAGTCCGATTTCAGAAAAAAGATTACAGGAACATTTGAATGCTGAAATAGCTACTGGGAATACTTTAATTGGTCCACATCGTGATGATTTTGAAATTTATGAATCTAATGGCCAAGGGGAAAGAGATTTGGCAACCTACGGGTCTAGAGGCGAACAAAGATTGGCTGCTTTAGCACTTAAATTGGTTCAGCTTAAATTTATACACGAAAAAACCGCTGAATTGCCAATTTTACTTTTAGATGATGTATTTTCGGAATTGGATCAAATGCACGATCAACTGGTAATGCAAATGATACAAGGACAACAAACTATTATTACAACTACAGAAATTGATATTCTAAAGAGTAAAGAAACAGAGATAATTGAATTAAAGTAGAATAAATTATTCATGTAAAATAATTAGAATGAAATATATAAATCAAACAATTCTAGATCAACTTAATCTCCCAGCCAAAGAATCTCATAAAGGTGAAAATGGCCGATTAACTATCATTGGGGGCTCCAAATTATTCCATGGGTCTCCACTTTT
>Ga0210051_1006326_pt1 | contig 11171 bp, 14 predicted proteins | sample CryGey092014_all_FD_185464 | JGI IMG/M metagenome (GOLD analysis project Ga0210051, IMG submission 185464) | Groundwater microbial communities from aquifer - Crystal Geyser CG23_combo_of_CG06-09_8/20/14_all (SPAdes) (version 2) | ecosystem: Environmental > Aquatic > Deep subsurface > Groundwater...
TGGCGCTTTTACTTCTTCTTTGGGCCAATACTGCCAAGCTAAAATTCCTCCGGCAATAAGAACAACAAGAATAATTAAAATCCAAATTTTAGAAAAAGTTTGATTGCTCATGCGGAATTAAATCTTAACTAAGGAAGTGAATTTGTTCAGCAACAATAGGGTTTTAAATATTTTCTTAAAGTCACTGATATCTTTATTTTTATCAATATAAAATTGAGATAAAACTTCTCTAAACCGGAGCAATTCCTTTAAATCTCTTTGATGACGAGAAGTATTAATTGTTAAATCTATCAATTCAAAAGCCCTATTAAGACAATTTAAAACCTGGCCTTTATCTTTTTTTTCCAACCAAAATTTCATTCGCGATAATTCAGCGGCGATATTTAAAATCTGCTTTTCTTTAGAAAATTTTTGCCATTTTTCAGGAGTCATAAATCAACAACTATTTTTTTCAATACTTTTTCAATTTTTTCTTTAATAATCTCTACTGGGTAAATCATATCCTCTGTTTAAAAGGATAATTTTTATCACCTCATTTCCACTTTAATTTTTACTCCAAAAACCTAAAAGTAGAAAGTATTTGTTGGAAAGCTTCTCTACATTCTTCATCGTCTTCATAAGCATCGAAAACACAACTCCGAAGTATAATAAAAAATCGATTGGCTGGTATAGCAATCATCTGACATTCTCCAATATCTGTCCACGAACCCCAAGCAATGCCATTTATATCGTTTGGGAGAGTAATTTTTTTACAGGTAACGCCAGGACCACACACGTTCCATTCTTCCCATGTTAGTTTTGAATCAACAAATATACTAATCTTGTACGGTATTGTATCATTCCAACACACCGTTTCCGAGCCTCCTAAAAAATGGACATAACATAGTTTTCCATCTTCTATTTCAACAGCACCGGGTATGGACTGAATGTGCCCTAATGGTGAAATAAAAGTGATTCCTTTTTCGTATTTTACGTATTTTTCTCTATCGAGTTCTTTTTCTGAAAGTTTCCATTCCAGGGGATATTTTATCTCAAACCCATACTCCTCATCTCTATAAGTTTTCCAATTGGTGGTTTCGTCTACTACTTCTTCTGGAACTTTTTCTTCTGGCTCCAAAAACCTAAAAGTAGAAAGTATTTGATAAATTTGGTTATTGAGTTTTATTGTATCACCTGTAATAAAATAATAACCTTCGCCCTTTATTGTTGCACATTCTAAACTTATGAAAGTTTCGTAATTCTCTTTAATACATTGTAGGATTCCTGCGGAAAACGATTTCTCTGGAAATTCTTTAATTTTCTCTTGCAAAGCTATGAAAGTGGTTTCAGCTACTGCGCTTGTCTCACTATAAAAAAGATTTAAAGCAACGGCTTGATCTGCACCGGCATCAGCAGCTTGAGAAAATGAGAGAAATCCGCTAGGAATATAAGAGAGGTTACCAGTACATCCCAATCTATCTGAATGAATATCTCCTACTTTCCAAATATCTGGATATTTAATCTCGAAGTTCCCACATTCTTCATTCCAACTATAAGTCTTCCGGTCAGCAGTTTCGTCTTTAACTATTTCTTCTGGCGCTTTTACTTCTTCTTTGGGCCAATACTGCCAAGCTAAAATTCCTCCGCCAACTATAACAGCTAAAAACACTACAATCAAAATATATTTCCAATTAGTTTTGCCTTGTTGAATAAACATATTTTTAGTTTATTAATTTATTTGATTTTTCGGCTTTATTTATTTTACCACAAAAATCGCCTCGCAGCGATTTTTTATTTCATCAACGATTCTTTGACAATTTTACTTACTAAAGCGCCATCGGCACGGCCTTTAACCTGGGGCATCAACTCTGCCATTGCTTTGCCAATATCTTTTGGCTCTTTGGCGCCAACTTTTTCAATTGCTTCTTTGACTAATTTTTTAATCTCTTTTTCGGATAATTGTTCTGGTAAATATTTTTCTAAAATTTCTAATTCTTCTTTTTCTTTTTTTACCAAATCCTCTATTTTTCCTTTTTCAAATGCCGAGTGATAACGAGACAAGAGAAGAAGCATAGCTTTTTCGAACTCCAAAATTGCCTCTTTTCTTTTTTTGGCTTCAGAAGAGATTGCTTCCAGTATTTCTTCGTCAGTTAGCTGACTTTCTTTTTCTAACTCCTTAACTGATGACTCTGGTTTTTCCTTCCAAATTTTTGTCCTTTTTTCTGTTTCCCGATTAGAAATTGTTGCTATTGTCATCCTTAAAGTCGAAACTTCTGCCTCTCTATTTTCTTTTAGGGCTTTTTTAAGGTCTTCTTGGATTTTTTGTTTTAATAAATCCATTTTATTCAGGTAATTTCCCCAATTTTTTCAAAATCTCGTATTTCTTTCTCATCTCTTCTCTTCTTTGAGCTGCTTTCTTTTTCATTGTTTCAGATTTCTCTCTTTGTTTAAACCTCCTTTTTCTTGCTCTAATTAATAACCCGCTGTTCTTAACAGCTTTAGTAAACCGACGGATCAAACTCTGAGTAGTTTCTCTTTCTTGTTTTTTAACTTTTATGCCCATGGTAATTTTTTCCCTCCTATTAAATGTAAATGTAAATGCTCAACTGTCTGACCAGCATCTTTCCCGACATTTATAATTAATCGATAACCGCTTTCTGAAATTCCTTGTTTTCTGGCTATTTTTTGAGCAAGTAAAAATAGTTCTCCTATTAACTCCCTATCTTGAACTTCTAAATGATCAGCGGTTGGAATATGTTTTTTAGGAATAATTAAAAGATGAATTGGAGCTACTGGCTTAATATCTTTAAAAGCAATAATTTTTTGGTCTTCGTAAACTATATCAACCGGTATTTCTTTGTTAGCAATTTTGCAAAAAATACACTCCATAATTTAAAATTAGAAATTGGAAGCTATCTATTTCTTTAATCGCCTTTTTATCTCTCTTACCGCCTTATCTAACCTTACTATCTCTTGTCTTCCTGTCTCCATATCCCTAATTATTATTGTCCCTTCCAAGGCCTCTTTTTGCCCCAAAATTAATGTATATTTTACCCCGACTTTATTAGCTTTACCTAACTGGGCCCTTAAAGAGTCTCTACTCAGAAATTCAATAACTTGAATTCTTTCTTCTCTAAAATCCTCCATCAGTCGTAGACTCTTCTTTTTAGCTAAATCACCGAGTTGAGCTAAGAAAACTTTTGGCAAAGGTGATTGAGGGAACCGAATTTTTTTAGTTTTCATTAGATTTATTAGTCTTTCTATACCGCAAGCTCCTCCGCAAGCCGGAGTATCTTTTTCTCCTAAAAGCTTAACTAAAGTATCATATCTTCCACCAGCTGGCAATGCCCCCTGGACCTCCCCTTCCGAAGAATCTTCATAAATTTCAAAAACTGTCTTTGTGTAATAATCCAATCCTCTAACTAAGTAAGGGTTTAAACGATAAGGCAGCTCGATTTCATCTAAAAATTCCAGGACTGCTTTAAAATGTTTATGACATTCTTCGCAAAGATGGTCAATCATCTGAGGAGCTGCTGCTTTTATCGGCTGACACTTTTCTTCCTTACAATCTAAAATTCTTAAGGGGTTTTCTCTTAATCTCCTTCGGCAGTCAGAACATAAAGCCATTTCTCTTGATTTAAAATAACTTGCTAAAAGTTTTTTATAATAAGGTCGGCACTGTGAATCTCCGATACTATTTACTTCAATAATGAGATTTTTAAATTTAAGTTCTTTTAAGATATTATAAAAAATCTGAATAATTTGGGCATCAATTACCGCACTTTCTTCTCCTAAAACTTCGAGTCCAAATTGCCAAAATTGACGATATCTGCCTGCCTGGGGATGTTCGTATCTAAAACAAGGACCAAAATACCAGAGTTTTACCGGTTGAGGAAGATTAAACATACCATTTTCGATGTAAGCCCTAACTATTCCTGGCGTAGATTCGGGCCGGAGAGTTAAATAATCTCCTCCTCTGGTCCGAAGAGTGAACATTTGTTTTTGAACAATGTCAGTGGAAATACCCGTGCCTTTTGAAAAAAGTTCTGTTTGCTCTAAGATTGGAGTTTCAATTTTTTGAAACTGATAAAAATCGGCTATCTCTTTTACAATATCATAAATCTTTTGAAAATATTTCTGCTCTTCAGATAAGATGTCATGCATTCCGGTTGGAGATTGAAACTTGAATTTTTTCATTATTGATTAATGCACGATTTAGAACACGATGAACACAAGATATCATCGAGCGTTCATCGTGCATTTATCTCGCGTTCATCATTTCATATTGAGGGGCGGCGATTTTGGCTAAAGCAGTAAAGGGCCAGGCCCGAATAACTACCCGACCAATAATATCATCTTCTGGTAAGAGCCCCCAGAGCCGAGAATCAGAAGAATGAAAACGATTATCGCCTAAAACAAAATATTCGTTTTCTCCTAAGGTAATTTTTGTAAAACTATAATTTGGCGTAAAAACCTCTTCTGATAAATAATTTGACTCATCTAAAATTTCTCCGGAAACAAATATTTTTCCTCCCTCTATTTCAACTGTCTCACCGGGAAGACCAATTATTCTTTTGATATAACGTTGGGAAGGATCGTAAGGATATTTAAAAACTATCACCTCTCCTCTCCGGGGGCTCTGAAATCTATATGAAAGCTCGTCGATAATTAAATAATTACCATTTTCAAAATTTGGCTCCATTGACTGACCCTTAACTAAAAATGGTTGAAACAAAAAATAACGAATCGGAATAACTATTAGCAAAGCAATAATCACAATCTTTGATATTTCCCAGATGAAAGAAAGAAACTTTTTCATAATTTGGATGTTTGTAAGACTTATATACTATTATACTATTTTTTATTTTAAAAGCAAGATATAATATATTAATGATTTTAATCGTTGGCCTTGGTAATCCTGGGGAAAAGTATACTAAAACTCGACATAACATTGGTTTTAGGGTAATCGACCAACTCCAATCTTTAAATTTGAAAAAGGTTATTTTGGCAAAACCGAAAACCTTTATGAATCTTTCTGGAAAGGCAGTCAAATCCCTAATTACTAAATATAAAATGCCAACTACTAATCTCTGGGTTATTCACGACGACATCGATCTTCCTTTAGGAAAAATTCGAATTGTTAAAAATCGCGGCTCGGCCGGCCACAAGGGAGTGGAATCAATAATTCGCGAACTGAAAACAAAAGAATTTATAAGGTTTAGAATTGGAATTAGTCAGTTCGCTCAAAATCAAAAATCAAACGAATTCGTTTTAAAGAACTTTACAAAAAATGAGGAAAAGATTGTCAAAAAATTAATAAAAAAAATCGCCGAAGCGATTGAGTTTTCTTTAAAAGAAGGAATAGAAAAAGCAATGAGTAGGTTTAATAAATGAAAAAGCCGAGGCGATTTATAGAGAGGGCTTGAACCATTCCTCACCTCGGCTCTTGCGTCAGAAACTGACACCTATGGGGTGGTAGCCTTTTGAGGAGAGAGAAATCCCATCTTGATTAAAGACAGGATTGCTTCCTTCTTCTTTGAATTGTCCTCCTTCAAGGCTTTCTCTAATTCATCACATACATACACCCGAAGGATTCCTTTCAGGTCGGGATCTCTGACGTTCCCAGTGGCAAGTGCAATCCCTACCATCCCTTGGTTGATCCCTCTATAAAAGTCTTTCTCCGACATCCCAAATGCCTCCTGGAAAAGTTGCTCTCTCTCTGACATTTTCACACCTCCGTATATTTTATTTTGCCCTCCGGTCTACCTGCAAGCCCTTAGGATTCGCCACGAAATCGTAGAAAACTCTAAGATTTTGAGCTACAATAGGTTTAAGGAGGGATTCCTATTATTTCACCAATTTAGATAAAAAAATTTATCTAAACGGAGGTAGCTCCTCGCAGGTAGACCGGAAGACAAAATTAATTTTAATTTTGACAAGTACCTATAAATACTTTATTATAATTTAGTTTGATGAATTTGTCAAGAGAAGCTATCGATGGAGCTCTAATTGTCAGCATCACCCCCTACTTTTTGGAAAAGGGGAATTTTTGGTTTAAACAGAATCTAAAGAAGATTTTAGAAACCAGAAAAAATTCAATCACGCGAGCGTTAGCGAAGCGTCGAGATGAACGAAGTTCATCGAGCTTTTTCGAAAATAATACTCTCTATTTAGAAAAAAACCAAAGTTATAATTTTTCCCAATTTTTAAGAAAATTGGATGAAATGGGTTATGAAAGAGTCTGGCAGGTTTCAGAACCGGGGGAGTTTTCTCAAAGAGGAGGGGTTGTAGATGTTTTTCCAATAAACCCCGTATTAGAGCAAGCTCACCGCGAAGCAGATTCAAATTATGCAATTCGCATTGAATTTTTTGGAAATAGAATTGAAAGCATTGAATTGCTCGATATCAAAATAAAAAGCATAGAGAAAGCAAAAGAAATCTTAAAAAAGAAATTAAAATCTCAGAAATTATTTTCTGATTTAAAGGGATTAAAACCCGGCGATTATTTGGTGCACTTAGACCATGGGGTTGGAGTTTATAGAGGTTCGACCTCCCGAGCAACAGCGAATGGTGAAGATGAACGAAGTTCATTGACTACAAATTACTATACACTCGAATACGCAGCTGGAGATAAGTTGTATGTCCCAGTCGGTTTAGAGAGAAAACTATCCCAATATATTGGCTTTGTTGAGCCGAAAATTTCAAGATTAGGTTCCTCGCTCTGGCAGAGAGTAAAAAGAAGAGTCAAGGAAGAGACAGAAAAATTAGCCAAAGAACTTTTGGAAACTTATGCCAAAAGAGAGATTGCTACCCGGCCTCCTTATTTGCCAGAAGACGAAATAGATTTTCAATTGGCCTCGGGTTTTCCTTACGAAGAAACTCCTGACCAAATTCAAACATTGGAAGAAATAAAAAAAGATTTAGAAAAATCAGAACCAATGGATAGAATTGTTTGCGGCGATGTTGGTTTTGGCAAAACTGAAGTGGCATTAAGAGCAGCAATAAAAGTAATAAAATCTGGCTATCAGCCAGCTATGATTTGCCCCACAACAATTTTAGCCAATCAACATTTTCAAAATTTTAAAGAAAGATTAAAAAATCTACCGATAAAAATTGCTCTTTTATCAAGATTACAATCTAAAAAAGAGCAAAGAGAAATAGTTAATAGATTAAAAGAAGGTAAAATTGATATTGTTATTGGTACCCATCGAATTTTATCAAAAGATGTTGAGTTCAAAAATTTGGGACTATTAGTTATTGACGATGAACAAAGATTTGGAGTAAGACAAAAAGAAAAATTTAAAAAAGTAAGAGCTTCTCTTGATGTTCTATCTTTATCCGCCACTCCCATTCCCAGAACTCTTTATATGGCTCTCTCTTCTTTGAAAAATATAAGTTTAATTCAAACTCCGCCGGCTGGAAGATTGCCAGTTAAAACTTTCATTTTGCCATTTTCTGAAAAAATAATTAAAAAAGCAATTGAAGTAGAGATTGCGCGAAATGGTCAGGTTTATTTTCTTTATAACCGAGTTGAAACAATTGAAGCGGTTAAAAAATTTTTAGAAAAATTATTGCCGAAAGTAAAATTCGGCGTGGCCCATGGAAGATTAAAAGAAAAGGAATTAGTTAAGGTAATGGAGGAATTTCAAAATAGAAAAATAGATGTTTTAGTTGCTACCACCATTATTGAAAATGGTTTGGATTTACCAAATGTTAATACTTTGATTGTGGCAGATAGCACCCGTTTAGGATTATCGCAAGCATATCAAATCCGAGGGAGAATTGGCAGGTCAGACATTCAGGCCTTTGCTTATTTTTTGTACCCGCAAAAATTATCACCTTTGGCAAAATTAAGATTAAAAACCCTAAAAGAAGCTGAGGAATTGGGTTCTGGTTATAAAATTGCCTTAAAAGATTTAGAAATCCGCGGCGCCGGCAACATTTTGGGCAAAGAACAATCGGGGAATATAAATAAAGTTGGCTTAAATTTATATTGTCAGATGCTATCTGAGGCAATTGCCGTCCAAAGGGCGAGCCTCGCCCCTTCGGGGCGGGAAAAAATGAAAAGGAGCCAAGCATGAGCTGGCTCCATTTGTCCAAAATTGGACCTGTTCCTATTTTCTCTTTAGTCAATTAAACTTTTGAGTTTCTCTCCTGCTTTGGTTTCTTGGAATTCCCTCATAATCTTAGCAGCCACTGGATATGCTGGACGATAAATCTCTTTTAAAATCTCCTTAACTTTTTCTGGCTCATCTTCCACTAACCTATCCAAGTCTTCAATAGCCTTGGTGAACCCTAGTTTTTTCTGAAGACTGGCCAGAACTGTCTCAACAATCCAATTGGCTGCTTCTCTCAAGGTTAGACTCGAAAACCATTGACGAAGTCCTGTCTCCGGCTGGCTTCTCGGCTCTAACTTAATTACCGGTGCTAATTCTTTTTGCCTAAGCTTTTGAGAACAACTCCGGCAAATGGCCTCTTTTGTCTCTGGATGAAGATAGTGAATATCCTTTGGTCCTTTCTGGCACCGAGAACAGATGCCAAATTTACCTTTAAGCTTTTGAGAACAACTCCAGCAAATGGCCTCTTTTGTCTCTGGATGAAGATAGTGAATATCCTTTGGTCCTTTCTGGCACTGAGAACAGATGCCAAATTTACCTTTAAGCTTTAGGTAACAACTACAGCAAATGGCCTCTTTTGTCTCTGGATGAAGATAGTAAATATCCTTTGGTCCTTTCTGGCACCGAGAACAAATGCCATGCCTCACCATAATATTTTCCTCCTTTCATAAAAGCCTTCTCGAGCTTCAACGATTACTTTCATTTTCCCTCTTTATTTAGTTTTGAAGTGCAATTCCTTCCACTTAAAAGATAAAATATCCAATCAAAAAAGTCAAATCAAATAGACATTGACATAAATCTTTATTTTTATTATTCTTAAATCAGACCTGCTTTTATGATTATTCTCACTAAACACGTAAAGGATCGAATGAAAGAAAGAGGAATTTCAAAAAGAGATTTAGAAAAAGTTTTATTAAATCCTGACAGAATTCAAAGAGAAAATGATAGAATAATTGCCTCAAAGAAAATTAATAAAGAGAAATTAGAAGTGGTGTATGTCATCGAAAATCATAATAAAATAATTTTAACTTGTTATTACATCTAATATGAAAATTTCTTATGACAAAATTGCTGATGCCATGTATATTTATTTGCGGAAGGGGAAAGTGGCAAAGACTATTAAAGTAAAAAGTAACCTTCTAATTGATGTTGACAAAAAAGGGGGTATTTTGGGTATTGAAATTCTCGATGTCTCCCGACAAATCCCTAAAAAAGAAATTGGCAAAATTTCTACCGAGATGCCAGTTTATGCTTGAAGTTTGAAAGTCGCGTTCTCCAATATGAATTTGAAATAGCGAGGTAATTCTCGCTATTTTATATTTAGAAATTAGCGGCGCTGGCAACGTTTTAGGCAAAGAACAATCGGGAAACATAAACTCGGTCGGACTCAACCTGTATTGCCAGATACTTTCAGAAAGTATAGAGAAATTAAGATTGTCAGACCTGCCCCGTAGTCAAAATGCGTAGCATTTTGTACTTCGGGGTGTTATCCGAAGCAATTGGAAAAATGAAAAGGGACGTGGCATAAAAATGTACACGTCCCTATTTTTCTTCATAAGATTAAAAATAATTTATCGTCTAAAATTAGATTAGCAAAATTTTAGATCAAAAATAAGTTCTTTTAAATCTTGGAAAACAAAATGAGCTAAGACTTGAACTTAGCTCCTAGGTTCTTTGAAATAATCTCCTTGTTTTTCTCGTCGAATTCATAAATTGGCTCTGTATGTTCTATGTTCATCACTGAGCGGATCGATTTATCCTCCACATCTTTTGCCCCAAAAACATGACCAATCTCGTGTAATATTACGTTGCTTGGATTGTTACAGATCCCAATTAGAGCACAATCCTGAGAAGCTACTCCTGCAAGAATTCTATATTCATGAGGAAAGATTTTTCCAGTAAATCCAATTATCATTTCATCCTGACCTCTTTGAATCTTCCGTGCTAAGTCTTCCAATAAATATCCTTTTAGACGATAATCAAGATATCCAACTAGATATCCAAATCGATACGCTCTTGACTTTCTTCTTAAAACCCTCTTAAGCTTCTCTTTAACCTCTTGAGAAATTTCTAGCGGTAGTTCCGTCCGTTTATTTACTGCTTTAATCAAATTTTCAATGAGCTCTTCTTCTGAAGATCCTTTTGGCAATCCCCGAACAATATTGAGAGGGGAATCTCTCAAAAACGGAGATCCAATTGAATTCCATTCCTCAAATTCCGTTATTCTAAGCTTAACTCCGAATTGCCTTTTAAATTCTCGAAAAGCCTTCTTCAATTCCTTTTGGATATCGTAACTCCAAAAAGAATTTTCAAACTCTTGGTCTATTGCTACTTTCACATGGATTACCTTTTTCTCCAATTTATTCCCTCCTAATTTTAAATTTGAAAGGTTCAATCCCTTCATTGAAGATATAGCATATTTAATTAAGAAAGTCAAGAGTTTTTAAATTTTTAAAAATTAGTGTATAGTTTAATAATTATGGAAGAAATAAGAACAGTTAATATTAACGATAAAAATTATCCCAAACTTTTAAAAGAAATTAAAGACGCACCAAAAGTTCTTTATTATCGAGGAGAAATCCTGCCCCGTACCGAGCCGAAGGCTCTGGTGCGGGGAAAATCCGAGGAAAATTGTTTTGCTATCGTCGGAACGAGGCGATGCTCTGATTATGGGAAACAGGTGGCTCTGGAAATTGCCGGAGATTTGGCGGAAGCGGGTTTAATTATTGTTTCGGGACTGGCACCGGGAATTGATACTTTTTGCCATCAAGCAGCGGTTGAAAGGAAGAAGAGAACAATTGCTGTTTTAGGAACAGGGTTGGATGAAAAATCAATCTATCCTCAATCAAATTTAAATTTGGCTGAAAAAATTATTGAAACTGGCGGTTGTCTGATTTCTGAGTATCCGCCAGGTACTCGAGGAACTAATTTTACTTTTCCTCAAAGAAATCGAATAATTTCTGGATTATCTTTAGGAGTTTTAGTTATTGAAGCTAAACCCCCACTACCAAATTTTGGTGTGGGGGTAAGCAAAAAATCTGGGTCAGGAGCTTTAATTACGGCTGAATGGGCAAG
>Ga0210051_1006328_pt1 | contig 11168 bp, 5 predicted proteins | sample CryGey092014_all_FD_185464 | JGI IMG/M metagenome (GOLD analysis project Ga0210051, IMG submission 185464) | Groundwater microbial communities from aquifer - Crystal Geyser CG23_combo_of_CG06-09_8/20/14_all (SPAdes) (version 2) | ecosystem: Environmental > Aquatic > Deep subsurface > Groundwater ...
CAAATTTTTTACCTCAAACAATATTGCCATATTCGAATAAAACAGCTATGGTATTTGCCCAAAACCAAAGCAATGTTGAATTATATACTTATAACTTTGAAATTAATTACTTGCATAGTTTTGGAAATTCTTATAGTGGAAATATTAATTGTGTAATTGAAACACCTGATAATCAATACCTGTTAGCAATAGGAAATGAAATTAATTTAATTGAAAAAGTTTATGGAAATTCAATGGCTTATGCTTCGGGCAAACGAGCCGACATATTAAAATTTGAAAATTTATCGGGTTTACTTTATGCAACCGACAGTAATAATATAACAATATACAACTACCCAACTTCTTCAATTAATTATTCTTATACCTTTAATAATAAGATTTTATTTTTTGATTTTAGGTATAATAAATAAGTTTTGTCTCTATATTAACCTATACTTTTAATTATCATAATTTGAGTTTTTGTTTGGAGCATTGTGGTTACTCACCTATTATGTCGCAAGCGTTCGCATGTGACAGAAGGAAAATGAAATTTCGCCCAAGCGAACACTTGAGAGATTAGGAGTACTGATTGTTATTCTATTTTTTCAAAAATCATCTGGTTAGTATTAGTTAACCACCTTTTAAAATTATAGTAATAAGTGTCCATATATACAGAGTATTGGTTCCATATCAATAAATTATCCTTGGTAATTCCGGTAAATGCGGTTCCTGAAGTAGTTCTAAGTTTATTATAAATCAACAAATATCGTCCATTTAAAATTTTGTAATGTCTTGAAATCTTGCGTTGATACACTTTTGAATCTTTCGTTTTAACGTAAAGCTTTAATTTAGAATCAGTAAAATGAGCAAGTACATCATCGGAATCATCATTTTTAATTAGTTTACTTGTTCGATGAAATGTTGAATCTTTAAAACTTACAGAATCCTTATATTGAATTGTCCTACAACATTTTATTCTCCAAAGACCTATTATTTCATTAGAATTTTTTAATGAAATTGATGTATCTATTTGCACGAATGGTCTTGCAGATGGGAAACACCAATATTCTTGTTTTATTTCGTCCTTGGTTGACATTCCAATTTGATTGCTACTGACTTCCTGAGGTATATCATTAATCATTTTGTTAAAGTCAGGTAACCAATCATTAAAATTTAATCTTGGTGCAATTATCATATAGTCAATATTAGGACAATTATGATTTATAGGTTTATTGTTAACTTTTAAAGTCAAATCTTTTGGAGCTACGCAAGAAAATGCAATTATCAATATCAATAATAAAATAAAAATTAATCTCATAATACTAAAAAAAAACTATAATTCGGAGTTGTAATCAAATAGTATCCAACGGCAGTCTTTCCAATACCTGTTTTTAAAAATATTAATCAAATATAAAACAACTAAACGAGAATCAAAAAATATTTTTTTGAGTAATGCACAATTAATATTGATAATAAAAAGTATTATTAAGTCCTGTCTAAAAAGATTAAATTTCGTTTTTCAGCAATTTTTTGCTTTTAATCCCTATTGGGAATTTTATTTTCAACATTTTCCCTTTAGAACTTGTCCCGCATTTAATGTGGGAGTTTAGAGTAAAAAATATTAAAAATCTTTTAACAGAATGCTTTTTAAACCTGACTCATTAATTTTTCGAATACCTTTGAGCTTCAATAGATTTTTGATAGTAATAATTGGCTTTAACAGTATCGTTGTGAAATTTAAAATACTTGCTTAAACTTTCGCATCGTTTATAATTTTGTGGGTTTTTTTCAATTGCCTTTTCCCAATTTTTAATTGCATTAATTGTATCCTTTTTCGAAATATAATAATAACCTAATCCAATATATGGGACATCGGTAACAGAGTCATAAGCAAACATTTGTTCGCAAACTAACTTAGCACTATCGGGCTTATTTAATCTATAATAAGCAGCAATTAAATTATTCCAAACATCGGGATGAGCAGATTCGCTTTTAATAGTTTTTTTATAAAAAATAACTGCTCCTTCATCGTTTTTCATTAACTCATAACATTTTGCAATATTATAAGATATTTCGTAACTGTTTTTTTTTATTGAATCAGCTTTATTAAGATAAGTAATAGCAATATCGGGTTTATTATAAAAATTAATATAAATATTTGCTATGTTATTAAGTGCCTTGGGATTATCCGGAAATAATTTCAAAGAACGACTGTAATATGTTATAATACTATCTAATGATGGCTTTAGCTGAATAAATGTTTTATTTGAAAAATCTTCTGCCATAACCCTGTCCATTATTGTTTGGGCTAATATATCGTTTGCTTTAACAGAATTATCAAGATATGTAATATCGTTGCTGTATAAAGTATAGCAGTCTTTCCATGAAGTATTGCGGGCAATTGTTTTAATAGAATAAGCAAAAACAATAAATATAACAATATACCTAAACGTACTTGTAGCCGATTTTAATGAGTTTGAGTTAATATTTGTTTTAGAAATTTTAAAAATTAAAAATGTAAAAACAATTGCAAAACCAATAGAAGGTGCATATAGAAAACGTTCGGCAACAATTCCGTTAATTTCCATAAATAAGTTAGAAAATGGTAATATTCCTAAAAAATAAAACAATGTGCCGAATATAACAATTGATTTCTTGTTAAAATTTTTAATAACAAAAAATAAAATAACAACATGAAGTATTAAAGAAAAAATTACCAATAAATCAGTTATATGTACTTCGGGAATTGTAAACTGCCCGTAATAAAAAACCAAAGGATGTGGAATAAAAAGTAGTTTAATATTTATAAGCATTGCATAAGCCGAAAGTGATATTTTTGCAACTTTTGAATGGTCGAATCGGGTAGGGTTTTCGAACGATAAAAGCTCAACTTTATCTTGTGGGAAAAACCATGTTGGAAATTTATATAAAATATATGTTATAATTAACAATACAAATACAGAAACAATTACTCTAAAGTTATCTTTTAAAAAACGATTAATATTTTCAAACTTTACATACATAAACCAAAGCACCATTGGAATTATTAGTACAAAAGAAATTGCACTTTGTTTTGATAAATATCCCAAAATAAATAAACAAATTGCAAAAACTAAATAATACCACTTTTGCTTCTCTATAAAATTAATAAAATGATGCAATGACAATAAACAAAATATAAGATAAAACAATTCTTCGCGATTTTTTAAACTTGAAACAACCTCAGTATGAATAGGATGGAAAAGCCAAATAAGTATTGTAATAAAAACAAAAACAGCACCTGTTTTTGGCAGAATTATTTTAATTAATAATTTTAATAAAATAATTGAAGTTAAAGCAAATAATAAAACATTAATAAAATGACTAACTCTTGGATTCAGTCCAAATATTTGATACTCAATAGCAAATACAGCTTTTGTAACAGGTCGGTACCCAAAACTCGAAACTTTATCGGTAAAATATTGAGTTGTAAATATTTCAGGAATTGCTTTAATTCCCTTTTGAACCTGCATGTTGTTTTTTATAACAAACTCATCATCTAGCGAATAGTTATTTAAAATAGAATTTCCGTAAATTGCAAAAACAGAAAAAAAAATAAAAATTCTCCATTTCTTAAAATCTTCAAAAAATGGAATATGATTAGTTTTTATATTTTTTTTACTCATTATAAATTTACAAACTTAATGCAAGGTTAAAAAAAATATTTTTATTTTTAATGTATTTATTTTTTTAATTGAATTTTTTATTTTATTTTTACGCTTAACGGGCAACCTTTTTGTATTTTAATTGTCTTATTAATAAAAAAATTATGAAATCTTCAATGCGTTTACTTAGTGTGCTTATATTCAGCACAATAGTTACATTAACTTTTGGTCAAAAATCTAATTGGTCAACAAGTTTTGCAAACCAAAAAGTTTTTATCGAAAATAAAGGGCAGTTTGATGGGCGAAACTGGCAAAAAAACTCAAAAATCGAATATGCAATTGATTACAATGGGTTTAATGCATTTTTTACACCTAATGGACTAACTTACCGCTTCGATAAAATAATTAAAAATCCTGACAAAAAATTAGAACATTCACATGAACCAAAAAGAATTAATATTAGCGAGTTAGTAAATATTAATTGGCTTAATTCTAACGAAAATGTGAGTATTACTACTGACGAAAAAATTGAACCATATTTTTCTTATGCTATTAAAAATCCTTTAACTAAAGAAGTCTATAACATTAATCACATTAAAGGATTTAATAAATTAATTTATAAAAATCTTTACAATAATGTTGATGTTGAATACGAAGCACAGTTTGAAAAAGGAATAAAATACACTCTGTTTGTACATTCAGGTGCCGATTTGTCGAAAGTTATGATGAAATACAATAAACGTCATACAAATATAAAATCTGAATTTATTACTTACTCTATTGATGAATCAGGGAATTTTAATATCAAAAGCTCTTTAGGCGAAATAACTGAATTAAAACCTTTTGCATATTACAAAGACAACAAACAAGAAGTAAAAATTAAATTTCAATTTGAGAATGATATTTTATCTTTTCAAGCCGAAAACTATGATAATACAAGAGAATTAGTAATTGACCCCTGGGTAGTATCGCCTACTTTTAATTCTTCTACTGCTGTATGGGAAGTTGAAACCGACGGAATAGGTAATGTTTATGTGATTGGCGGGGAAACACCAATGAAACTTGAGAAATATAATAGTACGGGTACATGGCAATGGACATATACAACACTATGGGATACAGCAACTGTATAGCTTAGTACACTTGCTACTGACAATTCCGGAACTAGTTATATTACATCTGGAACAGCACCTGAAATGGAAAGAGTTGATAACGGTGGAAATATGGTATGGCATAATGATGGCGGCGGCGGAATTCTTGATGATGAAGAATTTTGGTCAATAACATTTAACTGTGATAAAACAAAACTTATTGTAGGCGGGACTACTTTAAATATGTTAGCATTTGAAGCGTATGCTACGATATTTGATATTGATATTAATAATGGAAATGTATTATCCTCTCAAAATCTTGCCTATACGGACTTGATGGGTTTTGGAGCTACCCCAGTTGAAGTCCGCTCAATTACAACATCAAAAAATGCTAAATCCATTTTTCTTACGCATAATGAGGTTGGAGCAATTAATCAGAATATTTCATCGTGCCCATTTGATAGTTCTGTTTACCAATTAGATAACGAACATCATTTTGCTTATAAATGTGAAAATTATTTACCCTTAGCTCAAAATGGGGGCGGTTTTAAAGCAATTGTTGCCAATAACCAGTTTTTCTATACTCATAGTGGAGCTCAAATTTATAAAAGAGCATTATCTGATGGTTCTTTAATAGATTCAACATTAATACCCGGAGGTGTAAACCAAACAGATATGTTTGGGAAAATTTATGTTAGTAATAGCGGGCTTGCCGTAGATAGCTGCGGAAATGTCTATGCAGGTTCATTTGACCGAGTAGTTAAATTTGATGCTGACTTAAATATTTTATCTGAGGTTAATGTAGGTTTTACAGTTTATGATGTAAGCGTTAATTCTAATGGTGAAGTAATTGCTGTAGGTGCTCAATTTAACAACAGTTTTTCAAATAGAAATGGAAAAATTCAATCAATTGATATGAGTGCATGTCCACAATATTCTTTAGTTTGTTGTGATGCAACTGTTTGTAATGCTGGTCCGTTTTGCAATACAGATACTTTAATAAATTTAATTCCTTCAATTGCTGGCGGAATGTGGACCGGGGCAGGTATAACTAATTCATCAGCAGGAACATTTAATCCTTCTGTTGCAGGTGCCGGAATTCATACAATTTTTTACACATTACCCTGCGGAACAGATTCTATATTAATCACAGTTAATTCAGTTGATAATTACACTATTACTACTTCAGGTGCTACAGCTACAGTAACAAATCTTACAGGTGCAAATTATCAATGGATTGATTGCGATAATGGAAACTCAATAATTGCCGGTGAAACTGATACCAGTTATACTGCAACTGTTAATGGAAATTATGGTGTAATGATAAATCAAAATGGATGTATTTCAATTTCGTCTTGTGTTTTTATTGATGTTACAGAAATTGCCGGAAACAATAATGCTTTCGGTATAAAAATTTATCCTAATCCGACAAAAGGGATTTTAAATATTTATTTTAGTAGTGATTTAAATAACGTAAACATTGTAATAGAAAATACTATTGGACAAAAAGTTTACGAGTCTAAATCGAATCAAGTTAAAGGGACTGTATTATCAATAGATTTAGAAAAATATTCAAACGGTTTTTATTTTATTAAAATTAATAATAAAAATATGTATTTAAGATATAAAAGTAATTTACAAAAAGAATAGATTTAATTAGTACCAGCAAGATTAAAAAATATTTTTTATATTTACACTTTATTTATATTGCTAATGGGATAAATTTTAGCATTTTATTAAATACAAAAAGTTATAGAGTTATATGGTATAAAGGCATACGAAAGAGCAGGTTATACCCTATACCCTTTACCTGAAATCCAAATGTAATAATTTACCCTGTGCAAAATATAAATTTAAAAGGCAACCTTTTAAATAATTATTCGTCTTAAAAATAAAAAACATGGAGAGTAATAAAATGAAACTCATAATAATCATTTCTTTTTGTATTAATTTTCTGCCTTTAATTACTTTTAGTCAGGAATGGTTACCATATTCTTCTAACGAAAAATTGCAAATTGATTACAAGTACATGACTTGTAATGATGATGCTAACGGAATTCATCAGGAAAAAGTTTTGTTTAAATATACCAACCTGACAGAAAATTCATTGGATGTAAGTTTATCAATTACATCGTCTTATATAAACAACGGCAAAGAATATTCTACAAAACCCGATGTTAAGATAATTAACTTAATTCTTTCTCCGGGGCAGGTTCTTGAAGGCACTTGCCAGGAAAAAAACAAAGCACTTTTTTTATTCTCAAAAATGATTGATACTGAAGCATCCGCTTTAAAAAACTTTACGATAATAATAAATGAAATAAAATAAAACGAAATGAAAAAGTTTTTTGTACTTATTCCTTTTATTTTTCTTTTATGTTTTCCTTTCAGCTATTTGTACGGACAATGTACAGTTACCGGATCGTCAGCAGCTGCTTCAATAATGTGCGGAAACTGTACATATTTAAGTGCTTTTGGACAAGGACAAGGACTAACAGTTTTCAGCGAAAATTTCAACAGTGGAACCTATGGACCGGGGTGGTCATCTACCGATCAAGCTATGTGGAATAATCCATGTAGTCCGGGTGGGGTTGATGGAACAACACACATTTGGATGGGAAATACATCACCTGTTCCACGAATTTTATGTACACAATCTTATGACTTAACTGCTGGAACAGCCGGTGTAACTATTTGCTTTGATTTACTTTTTGCAACCCAAACAGGAGATCCTGCCACTGCACCTTGCGAAGGTCCTGACGAACCCGATGAAGGTGTATATCTTCAATATTCCATTGATGGAGGAGCTAGCTGGGTAACTATTAATTATTTTGACCCTAACGGAGGATACGACCCTATGCTTACTAACTGGAACAATTGGTGCTTTCAACTCCCTCCTGCTGCGATTACTGCTAATACTATGATACGATGGTTTCAGGTTGCTGATTCTGGTGCAGATTACGATCATTGGGGAATTGACAATGTCGTTATATATTTCAACGATCCTACCTATCAGATTACTTATCTACATGATAGTTATAACCTTGGAGCAACAGGAGGCACTGATCCAAATCCTGTTTGCCCCAATTCAACTACCTCATACACTGTACAAATGACTAATGGTACTTTTACTTGTACTGATATTGTGACTGTAACTGTAGTGATGCCAACGTTTAACGTTGTTGCAATTCCTGATACTACTATTTGTTCAGGTTCATGCGTTCAACTTCAGGGAACTCCTTCCGTTATTGTTAGCCCCGGAAAAACACCTACTTATGAAAACAATGAAGTATCCATTGTAACTGACGGAAACGCTTCAGTAAATATTAATATTACCGATCTTAATATGACACAGGTTCTACCCGGTTCAATAACTCAGGTTTGTATCAATGCCTTCTCATTTTCTGGAACACAAATATGTACTAATCTAAGCGGCTGTATCTGTAATGGGTTACCCATTTCATTTGGTCAAACGTGTAATTTAGATATAAGTAGTTTTAACGTTTATCTTAATGCACCCGGTGGTTGCCAAATTTTACTTGTTCCACAATATGAAGCTTCAGGTACAATGTATCAGGATGTTTGCTTTGTTCCTTCAGGCGGACAAAATATTTCAGACCCAAGTTTTCCTACTGCAGGAAATTGGAACCCAAATCAGCCATTAGATAATCTTGCCGGTTGTACGGCTAATGGAGTTTGGTCAATAGAATTTGATGCTCCCGGAGGACTCGGTTTTGGCGTTGGAACATTTACCGGTTGGTCAATCTCTTTTATAGATCCTGAGATAAGTTATAATGGTAATTATACGTGGTCGCCCACTACAAATATGACAGGTTCAGGCACACTTACTCCGATCGTTTGTCCGCCATCAACGACTACCTATACGCTGACCGTATCCGATACTGCCGGTTGCGCCACAGCTTCAGATGCAGCAACGGTAACTGTGAACCCCTGTACTTTCAATGTTACAGTTAATTCTGCAGCCATTTGCGCGGGTGGATGCACAAATATTTCTGCTACTGTAGTTGGTGGAACAGGACCTTATACTTATTCTTGGACAAATGGTTTACCTGCCACTGCCGGACCCCATAATGTATGCCCTGCCGTTACAACTACATATAGTGTAACTATAACAGATAATGGAGCAGGTGGGTTAACTGCAACGGCATCAGGAGTAGTAACCGTAAATGCTTTACCACCCGTAAATGCAGGTGTTGACCAAACAGTTTGCACAGGCACAGCAGTAACCTTATCAGGTGGTGGTGCAACTTCATATTTGTGGAGTAACGGGGTTACAGATGGAACTCCTTTTACACCTTTGGCAACAACCACTTATACCGTAACCGGAACCGATGGAAATGGTTGTTCAAATACCGACCAGATAATTGTTACTGTTTCATCAAATTTAACTCCAACAATTACCGGTTCTACAACATTCTGCACAGGTGGTTCATCAATTTTAGATGCAGGTAGTTACACTTCTTATTTATGGTCTGATAATAGTACCAATCAAACATTAACTGTTAATACTGCAGGCACTTATTCGGTTACGGTAACAAATGCAAGTGGCTGTACAGGAACAGCTTCGGTTGATGTTACTGAAAGCTCAAGTTTAACACCTGTTATTGCAGGAAATGATTTTTGTACAGGTAGTAGTTCTATACTTGATGCAGGTAGTGGATTTTTAACTTACACTTGGTCACCTTCCGGAATTACACAAACAATTACAGTTAATTCAGCAGGAACATATTCAGTAGCTGTTACAGATGCAACCGGATGTTCAGGTTCGGGAAGTATTACAATTGCAGAAAATCCTCTACCAATTGTTAATGCCGGATTAGACACAACAATTTGCACAGGTGGTTCAACAACTTTAAATGCTTCAGGAGCATTAACATATTTTTGGGACAATGGACTTGGTGCTGGAGCTTCACATTCTGTTTCTCCTGCAATAAATACAACATATACAGTTACCGGAACTGATGCAAATGGTTGTACAAGTAATTCTGCAATAACAACAGTTAATGTTTCGCCTCCTTTACAGATTGATGTAACAGCTTCCCCAAATTCAATTTGTCCGGGCGATTTAGTAAATTTGAATGTTGATATTATTCAGGGAGGTGGTCCTCCATATTGGATTTACAATAGCAATGGGAATATTTTAGTTCCACCTATTTATATTTTGCCAACTTCTTCTGGTCCGCAATATCTATATGTTAAAGATGGATGTGGAAGTGTTGCTAGTGATTCTGCTTATATAACTATACATTCTATTCCTGATGCACATTTTACCAGCGATACCACTTCGGGTTGTCAACCACTTACTGTATCGTTTAATCCAAGTGCAGCCCAATCGGGCGAATCTTATTTGTGGAATTTTGGCGATGCAAGCAATAACGAAATATCATTTCAAATGAATCCTGTTCACGAGTTTACAAGTTCGGGTACTTTTAATGTGTCGTTAACTGTTACATCTTCTTATGGTTGCAAGAACACTTTTACAGTTGAACAAATGATTACAGTATTTCCAAGACCATTTGCACGATTTATTGCAAATCCGCCTTCGGCAAGTTTTATCAAACCACAAATATTTTTCTCGAATCTTTCGGAGTTAGCAAGTCTTTATATCTGGTCGTTTGGCGATGGAGACTCATCAAGCATTGTAAATCCAATGCATTGGTATTCTGCACTTGGAAGTTACATAGTTCAATTAATTGCAATTTCTGCTCAAGGATGCTCTGATACTGCAAGAAGTACAGTAACAATACGAGACGAATATACATTTTATGCACCCTCTGCAATTTCACCCGATTTTGATAACATTAATGACGTTTTCTTTGTGTTAGGAAATGGAATAAGTACAAAGAATTTTCATCTTTATATATTTGACAGGTGGGGCGAAATTATCTATGAAACAAATAAATACGACACAGAACATCCCGAGAAATATGGTTGGGATGGAAGTGCTAAGGGCAATGCTATTGTTCCAATAGGAAGTTATACATGGTTAGTAAAATATTACGACGGAGACCATATAGAACACGACAGAAGTGGGGTTGTTAATGTTATTAGATGAAACCCACAACAAATAAATTTGACACACAAGGGAATGCTCATATTAGCGGTTAAGGTTAAGTGATGAGATTGAAAAAAGATTGAGAAGACAAGATTGAAAAGATTGAGAAAACAAGATTGAGAAGACAAGATTGAAGAACGTCTTCATCAATCTTATCAATCTTCTTCAATCTACATCAATCTGAAAATATAAAAAATTGAGGAACAGTAAACTAAAAAAATAAACAGATGAAACATCCACGACTAAATAAAGACACACAAGGGAATGCTCATATTAGCGGTTAAGGTTAAGTGATGAGATTGAAAAAAGATTGAGAAGACAAGATTGAAAAGATTGAGAAAACAAGATTGAGAAGACAAGATTGAAGAACGTCTTCAT
>Ga0210051_1006330_pt1 | contig 11168 bp, 9 predicted proteins | sample CryGey092014_all_FD_185464 | JGI IMG/M metagenome (GOLD analysis project Ga0210051, IMG submission 185464) | Groundwater microbial communities from aquifer - Crystal Geyser CG23_combo_of_CG06-09_8/20/14_all (SPAdes) (version 2) | ecosystem: Environmental > Aquatic > Deep subsurface > Groundwater ...
CGGAAAAAGCCTTTGGACTGCCCGCCTATGCCGAGACCTTTGCCGGGGCGGGCCTTGCGGTCTTTCTGTTTGATTACCGGTGTTTCGGGACCAGCGACGGCGGGCCCCAAAATTATGTGGACCAGGGACGTCATCTCCAGGACTGGAAAGCCGCCATTGAACATGTCCGCTCCATTGCGGACGTCAATACCCAGAAAATCGCCCTCTGGGGAAGCTCCTTTAGCGGCGGTCATGTCATTGTAACGGCGGCCCGGGACCACAAAATTTCAGCCATTGTGGCCCAGGTGCCGTTTGTGGATTCGATTTCCACCACCTTCAAGCTCGGCGGCAAATTCCTTCTTCAGGCGGCCCCCCATGCGATTCGGGACCTTTCACGCATCATCACCTTTCGTTCTCCCCATTATGTCAAAATCATTGGAAAACCAGACGAATTCGCCATCATGAACACCCCGGAATCCTATGCCGGGTATTCCTCGCTGATTCCGAAAAATTCAACGTGGGAAAACAAATGCCCGGCCCGCATCCTCCTCAGGTTCGGTCTCTATCGTCCCATTGCATCTGCCCATAAAGTCCAGTGTCCGGCCCTGATTATGCTCGGACAAAAAGATTCTTTGATCAATGCAGCGGTTGTGGAAAAAACCGCGAAAAAAATCCCCAACGGCCAACTGGTAAAATACCCCTTCGGCCATTTTGACATTTATACCGGCAGCGCGTTTAAAAAGGCGGTGAAACGGCAGACGGAATTTCTTCTGACCCACTTACGCCCTGAATAACCAATCGTATATTTAAAGGAGAATGCGCATGGACGAAAAAAGCTGGCACCATTCTTATGCGCCGGGTGTTTTGCCGTCGCTGACCTATGATCAGACCACCGTGTCCCAAGGCTTTTCCCGATCCGCAAAAGCGTTTCCCAACCGCCCTGCCTTAAATTATATGGGCAATATCATCTCATATGCGGCCCTGGAATCCATGGTCAATGCTTTTTCGCGAGTCCTGACAGCCATGGGCATCCGGCCGGGGGACAAGGTGGCGGTCTGCCTCCCCAATATTCCCCAGGCCATTATCGCCGATTATGCGATTTTCCGGATCGGGGCGGTGACGGTCATGTGCAACCCGCTGTATACGGAACGAGAACTGGCCTATCAGCTCAATGATTCCGACTCCCGCCTGATCATCACTCTGACCCTGCTGGTGCCTCGCATTGAAAAAATTCAGGCTCAAACCAAAATTGAAAAAATCATCGCCTGCCACATTCATTCCTATCTCCCGTTTCCCAAAAAACAGTTGTTTCCTTATGTTCGCAAACAAATGTACCGAAAAATCACTCCGACTGAAAATGTAAAAATTTTCAAAGACCTGATCCGGACACAATCCAGCGGCCCGGTGGAAGACCAAAGCCGATGGGAGGATATCGGCGCCCTCCTTTACACCGGCGGCACCACCGGCGTCAGCAAGGGCGTGATGCTCACCCATGCCAATCTGAGCGCCAATGTCCAGCAGTTCGCCGCCTGGTTTCCGGACCTGAAAAAAGGCACGGAAAGCCTTGTGGGCAATTTCCCGGTCTTTCATTCCGCAGGATTCACGGCCATCCAAAATTTCTGCCTGTGGCAGGCCTATGAAATCATTCTGGTGCCCCGGCCCGAACCGGCCATCAACATCGAAATTTTCAAAAAATACAAGCCCACGTTTCTTCCCGGGGTTCCCACCATTTTCGTGGGGCTGCTGGCGGACCCGAATTTCCGCAAACTCGATTTTTCATCCATCAAAGGATTTTTCTCGGGTGCCGCGCCTCTGGCGGCGGACACCATACGGGATCTTAAAAATCTCACCGGCGCCGACATGTGCGAAGTTTACGGGTCCACGGAAAACTCGCCCATCGTGACGGTGACCCCCTGGGGCGGCAAAATCAAACCCGGAACCGTGGGATGCCCGGTGCCGGACACGGACGTCAAAATCGTGGATATTGAAACCGGAAAAATGGAAATGCCGATGGGCGAAACCGGTGAAATCATCATCAAAGGTCCCCAGATCATGAAAGGCTATTACAAAAAACCGGAAGAAACCGCCAAAGTCCTAAAGGACGGCTGGTTTTATTCCGGCGATATCGGCAAGTTCGATGCGGACGGATATCTGACCATTGTGGACCGGAAAAAAGACATGATCATCGCGGGCGGATACAATATCTACCCCCTGGAACTGGACAATGTGCTGTTTGATCACCCGAAAATACTGGAAGCCTGCGTCATCGGCGTCCCGGACACCTACCGGGGGGAAACTGTCAAGGCGTTTATTGTGCCTAAAAAAGGAGAGAATCTCACCGAAGAGGAAGTGATTGCCTATTGCAAAAAAAATCTGGCCGCGTATAAAGTCCCCAAGCAAATTGAATTCCTGGAAGAACTCCCCAAAAGCACGGTGGGCAAAATTTTGAGACGCGAACTCAGGGACCGGGAACTGGCGAAAAAATTATAAAAAAAATAAACAGACATGACCTCTTCTTTTCTCGACAGGGATTACACAATTTCTTTAAAAGACGCCTGGAAAACCTATACCGATGACCAGGATAAGCTCATTTCGCCGGAAGAAACCTTAAAAACCGTGCGGGAGAAATTTTTACGCCTCAAGCTCAGCATTCTCGAAGAGACCGTACGCATAGACAACGGGCGGCTGGATATCCCCGTCTATTTCAGCGTCTGCGGGGCCGACGCTGAGCGGCTGACCGGCACCCGCAAGCAGATGGGCAAGGGCGCAACCCCGGTCCAGGCGGAAACCTCTGCTGTCATGGAGCTGGTGGAGCGTTACAGTTTTTATCATTTTGCGGCGGACCCGGCCAATTTCGTCATAGATACATGGAATAATCTCAAAGACCGGGCCATGCCCCTTGGCATGATCGCCAAATCGGTCCACGACGCCTCCAATGATCTTGAAAAAACCAGGAAGATTTTTTCAGACATTCCCATGAAATGGACCTGGGGGTTTAACCTGACCAACGGACAAAAAACGTTAGTACCCTTTGACTGGTTTTTCGCCATCAATGAGTTCAACGGGACCTCCGCTGGCAACTGCGTTGAGGAAGCCCTGTGCCAGGGCATCTGTGAAGTCGTGGAACGCCACGTTTCAGCCGTTATCTGCCGGGAAAAACGGCCGGTCCCCGGCATTCTTCCGGAATCAGCAACGGACCCGGCCGTTCAGGGACTTCTGGCAAAATACCGAAAAAACGACATCCGCCTCTATGTATCGGATTTCACACTGGACATGGGGATTCCCACCGTGGGGGTGATGGCCATTGATCCATCCACGTTTCCGGAAAAAAGTGAAATCGTCTGGACCGCCGGCACCACCCCGAACCCGGATAAAGCCTTCAGCCGGGCACTCACGGAAACGGCCCAGCTCGGCGGGGATTTCAACACCGGGTCCAACTTCGTGGCCTCGGGCCTGCCCAAATTCCACCGGCTTGATGACGCCCGCTACGTCACCCATCCGGACAAACAGGTGCGGCTGTCCGATCTGCCGGATATTTCCCACCCGAACATCCGGGTCGAAGTGGAAAACTGCCTGTCGGCCCTGTCCGTCAGAGAGTTTGACGTCATCACAGTGGCCACCACCCATCCCGGTCTTGAAATCCCGGCATTTTATTCCATGATTCCCGGGGCGCATTTCAGGGAACGGGCCGCCGCAACCAGCGTGGGCATGTTCGCATGCAAACTGATCACTGAAAAATATCCACCGGAAACCGCCGTCAGAAAACTCTCTGAAATCCAAAAAATCCTGCCCGGCACTTATTATGTCCCCTTTTATCTGGGCACCTGCCATCTGGCCCTGGAAGATGCGGAAACCGCATACCGATGGTTTGCATCCGCTCGGGACCTGAATCCGGATCATCAGGACATCCCCAGCATTTATTCCTATATGGGGGTCTGCCTGAAAGAGACGGGGGAATACAGAAACGCCTTGGCCGTTCTTGAAAAAGGCGCGGCCATTGACCCGGAGCGGACCGATATTTATAATCTCATGGGATTCTGCCATTTCATGTTAAAAGAGCATAAAACGGCCATCCGCTGCTTTGAACAGGTCATCCGCCTGAATCCGTCCTCTGCAATCGACTACGCTAATATCGCGTCCAATTACCGGGACATGGGGGAAACGGACAAGGCTGTCGCCTATTACCGCATTGCCCTTGGCATTGATCCGGGGATTGAGTTCGCCCGGGCCAACCTGAAAAGACTGAAAACGAAAGGCTGAAGTTTTTTTAAAATTTGCCCACCTCACATAGATATTGTATATGCCCCAAAACCAAAACGCTTCCCTTGTTATCGATAGTGCTCGCTTTTGGAAAATTTTGCATTCCTGTCGGTTCCCTGAGGCATCCTTCACATAACCGGAACTCCTCTTGACACCCATCACGTACCTGGTTACACTAAAAAATAATGATTCAAAAATTCAAACATAAAGGGCTTAAGCGATTATTCGAATCCGGCATCGCGAGCGGGGTGGACCCCCAACATATAAGCCGAATCAGGAAAATTCTCGCACTCCTTGAAACATCTGAAACTCTTGAAGATATGGATTTGCCCGGTTTGGGATTGCATCCGCTTAAGGGTAATCGCAAAGGAACGTGGGCGGTCACTGTCAGTGGGAATTGGCGTATTACATTCAAAATTCAAACCGGTGACACTTTTGATATTAACTATGAAGATTATCATTAGGAGGAAAAATGGGTATGCATAATCCGCCTCATCCAGGCGAAATCATAAGAGAATTCTGCGTTGAGCCGTTAGAAATTAACGTAACGGAAGCAGCAAGGGCACTTGGTGTTACAAGAAAAACTTTCTCTGCGCTATTAAATGGGCGATCAGGTATTAGCCCCGAAATGGCATTGAGGTTGTCAAAAGTCTTTGGTCGCACTCCTGAGGGGTGGTTACGGCTTCAGCTCCAATATGATCTTTGGAAAACGAGACAGTTTATTGATATTGCTGAGTTGAAACGAATTAAAGCTGCTTGAATCCAAATTTTAGACGACCTGTCATTTGAGAAGGATCTGAACAAGTTATGCTTTTTACGCAAATTCAATAGAGATTTGAAGGTTTTTCCAAAAATTAGCCCCCTCCTGCGTATTCCGGCGAAGTCGGCCACCCCCAGATATTGTATATACCCCCAAACCCTTTTTATCGATAGTCCGCGCTTATTTAGTCACAATTAATCACCAGATCGCTTCGGATATAGCGCCCCGGCACCGGCGTCACCCGGGGCAGACGGTCCAGAGGACTCTCGTCCACCAGCAGCGGGCATCCGTAAACCGATTCAAGAGTATTGTAAGTCAACACCGCAGCCGGGGACCCCACCCGGATCTTTTCTCCCCTGTGGATGAGCATCAAGGTGTCCGCATACATGGCGGCCAGATTCACGTCATGGGACACCATGATCACCGTTATGTCCTTTTCCTGCTTCATTTTTTCCATCATGTCCATGATCCGGAGCTGATGGGCGATGTCAAGTGACGCAGTGGGTTCATCCAGAACCATAATTTCCGGATTCTGACAAATGGCCCGGGCGATAAAAACCCGCTGGCACTCGCCGCCGGAAAGCTGGTTCAGGTGCCGCCGGGCCAGATGCGTAACCTCAGTGAACGCCATGGCCTGCCGGGCATGGCGAACGTCTTCCGCGGATGTCAGTCCGAAGGTTCCCAGATGCGGGGACCGGCCGAACAATACCATATCCTCCACCACAAACGGAAAATCCATGGGAATCTGCTGGGGCACAAAGGCGATGCGCCGGGCCAGGGCTTTTCGCCGGTATTTCCGGATGGATTTTCCATCGATGGCGATGTCCCCGGTTTGCGGCCGAATCAGACCGGCGATCATCTTCATCAGGGTGGTTTTGCCCGACCCGTTGGGGCCGATGACGATAAAAATCTCGCCCCGGTCCACGGTAAAGGACAGATTGTTTAACACCGGCACTCCGTCATAGGCGTGGGACAGATTTTTCACGGAAACGGAAACCGTCATTATTCCGTCCTTTTCAGCAGAAAAATAAACACCGGAGCCCCGATCAAGGCCGTGATGACGCCGGCAGGCATTTCCCCCTGGGGCGGCAGGGTCCGGGCCAGAAGATCGCAGATCACGAGATAGGCTCCGCCGCCGAACACACAGGCCGGGGCCAGGACCCGGTGGTCGGCCCCGAACATCAGACGGAGGAGATGGGGAATCACCAGTCCGACAAAGGCCACCAGCCCGCAATAGCAGACCGTGGCGCTTACCATAAACGAAGTGAGAACCAGCAGGGACACGGTGATGAGTTTGACGTGGACCCCCATGGAAAGGGCCATTTCTTTTCCCATGAGGAGCAGGTTCATGGCGTTTGAAAACCAGAAAATCCCCACAAAACAGGGAAGAAGCAGGATCGCCATGATCAAGGCCTCGTCCCCGCCGCCGGAGGAAAGGTCCCCCATGAGCCAGAACATGATATTATGAATGCGCGCATCCTGGGTTAAAGAGATCAGAAACATGATCACCGCCGAGCAGAAGGCGTTGACCATGACCCCGGCCAGGAGCAGAAACTCTTTTTTCATCAGGGTTTTTCCGCCGGAAATCAAGAGCACCAGAAACAGGGTCCCCATGCCCCCGAAAAACGCAAACAGACTGACCCCCGGAAATCGGGACAGGTTTAATAAAATCCCGAAAATGGCGCCGATGGCGGCTCCGCCGGAAATCCCCAGAATATAAGGTTCGGCCAGGGGATTGCGCAAGATCGCCTGAAAAACCAATCCTCCCACGGATAGGGCCGCTCCCACCAAAGCCGCGATGAGCACCCGGGGCAGGCGGATTTTCCATACAATGGTGTAATAGAGCGATTCCGGATCGGACAACCCGTTCATCAATTCACCGACAGAGCGGACGCCCGGCCCCGAAGACCCCAGACAAAGTCCCAGGATCATGGCAGCGGCCAGCAAAAGGCTCATGAGAATGGAAACGCCCGCAATTCTTTTAACTACCGATGACATGATTTACTGCCTGTCCTTGTCAAAATCGAGCTCCGGATGGATCAGCCGGGCCAGGATTTCCAGACCGTCCATCAGCCGGGGGGTGGGCCTGTCAAAAAGATTGGAATCCACCAAAAATATCCGGTCATTTTTCACCGCCGGAATCGTGTGCCACTTCCGCCAGGTGTTCCGGGCCTCCTCGAATGCCTGCTCCCGGTCCATGGAGGTGATGATCAGCATATCCGGCCCGGCCGCCACGATCTCTTCAAAGGAAAACCGGGGGTACCCGGTATAAGTTCCGGCCAGATTGACACCGCCGGCCGCTTCAATGAGTTCATGAATAAAGGTATCCGATCCCGCCGATACGATGGGTGCAATGCCGATCTGAAAAAAAATCCGGGGACGAGGCCCGGCCGTCTGGACCTTGCGCCTTACATGATCCAGCCGTTCCTGCATCGTATCTGCCACGCGCCGGGCAGCCGCCGGGGCCTCCAGCAGATCGCCGATTTCAATTACAGTCGAATGAATCGTCGCAAGGCTTCGCGGATTCACTGCGTAGACGGGAATGCCCAATGCTTCCAATCGCATGACCGTCTCTTTTGGATTGCCGTCCTTGATGCCGATGCACAGATCCGGCTTTAAGGAAACGATCTTTTCCAGATCCAGATATACGTAGGAGCCGACTTTCGGCAGGGCTTTCGCTGCTTCAGGAAAATCACTGTAGGTGGTCACGCCTTTCAAGCGGTCTTCGCAGCCCAGATCATAAATAATTTCCGTGATGCTCGGCGCCAGTGACACCACCCGCTTCGGGGACTCCGGCACGTTCACGGTCCGGCCGGTCTGGTCGATCATCTCCCGGGCTTCCGTCGTCAGCGCCATCAGCGTCCCGCACAGCAGAACCAGTCCCACCCAGAAAATCGCATATTTTTTTTTCATCATTTTCTTCAGCGCCATCGCAAAAAAATCCTTACGCCTTTGCTAACTTAGTGGCTGAACTTGCCCGTTCCTGTCAACAGCAAAAATCATCGCCAAAGATCATCCGGCCGGGGAATCATCGCCTGATATCTTACCGATGCCGTAAACCAATGTTTCTCTTGAAAAAAAACCGGCAATGACATAAGGTTGTACCAGCTTTCCACAGAATTGAATCATCACCCCCGACGGGCTTGCGCAAATGACGACAACAACGGTTATCATTTTTGTTCTAGACGATCAGCGGTACGCCTTGTCCATTCATTGCGTCGAAACCATCCTCCGGGCCGCCGCCCTCGCCCGCCCGTTTGAGGCCCCGGATCTGCTTTTCGGCATCCTGAACCTTGGCGGAACGTTTATTCCGGTAATCAATATTCGTAAACAATTCGGCCTTCCAGGAAAAGAACTCCAGCTTTCCGACCGGATCATCATTGCCCGGACATCCCGATACATTGTCGGGTTTGTTGCCGATGCGGTGGAAGATGTCGCGGAAATCGCCGGCGAACCTTTAAATGCATCCGTAGATATTTTTCCGGAAATGGAAAAGTTTCTAGCCGGTATTTCAAAGTTCAACGGGCACACGGTCCTGATCTATGACATTGACACCCTTTTTCCGGAACAACGCATCAAACCCCTGGCCGATGCATTGCCCCAGCCCACCGAAGGCACCCTATGATAAACCCGATTCCAGAAAACACGATTGAAGCGCTGAGCCGCCTGATATCCTGGCAAACGGGCCTTCATTTTCCCGAAAACAAATGGAATTCCCTCACCAAAGGGGTTTCGGCCGTGATCCGGGATCTGGGCATGGACATGGATCAACTGGTCCAATCGCTTCAATCCGACCCTTCAAAAGAAATCATCGACGCCCTGACCGCCCGCCTGACCATCGGTGAAACCTATTTTCTCCGGGATAAAAATTTTTTCCAACTTTTACAGGATCACATCCTTCGGGGCATCATCACCCATCCTAAAAGAAGCGAGAAAAAGATTATTTTCTGGAGCGCCGCCTGCGCCACCGGTGAAGAGCCCTATTCCATCGCCATCCTTGCCCATGAAATGCTTCCTGTTTTAAAAGACTGGGATATCACCATCATCGGCTCCGACATCAATCCGACGGCTCTTGAAAAAGCCCGCAAAGGCATTTATTCCACCTGGTCTCTGCGGGAAACACCGCAAAAAATAATAAAAAAATATTTCACACCAAAACCCGGGGGATTATTTGAAATCGCCCCCCAAATCCGGCAGAAAGTGAGTTTTTGCAAGTTAAACCTGATGGAAGAAAATTACACAAACGCGCTTAGCTGCTACGAACCCATCGATATTATTCTCTGCCGCAATGCGCTCATGTATTTTAATGATCAGGGGAGAAACGCCACCTTGGGCAAACTATCCGCGAGGCTCATCGAAAACGGGTGGCTGATCACCGGCCCGGCGGAATCGGGGTTCGTCAATCTGCCTGAGTTTACGCCGGTGCGGTTTCCCGGCGCGATGTATCACAGAAAAGGGCCGCCGCGAATATCCGTCGAAGTGCCGCCTCCCGTTCGAATGATTAGAAAAAAGCAACCGGCTGGCCCCGCCCCTTCCAGTTCGTCGCAACGGCGCCTCACCGACAAAGCCAGAGACCGCCGAATCATGGGGTCCCTGGATGCCCGGACCCCTGGACAACCCAAGTATGACATCTATCAGGAAGCGGTGATGGATTACGACCGGGGGGATTACGACCAGGCGATCAACCGGCTACTGACAATCCTGTCGGAAAATCAGAGCCGCGACAATGCGTTTTTAATGAATACCGAATCCATGATACTGCTGGCAAAAGCCTACGCCAATATCGGCGAGCTTGTTCATGCCAGGGCCTGGTGCGAAAAGGCCATTGAGACGGAAAAACTTAACCCGGAAATTTATTATCTTCTGGCAACGCTTTTGAATTCCGCGGGGGAGAGGGACGCCTCTGTCAAATCCCTCAGACAGTCGATTTACCTTGATCCTGAATTCATCATGGCGCATTTTACCATGGGCATGATGCTGCTTCAAAAAGGCAGGACCGCTGAAAGCCGTAAAAGCATGCAAAATGCCCTGACCCTGCTTGGACTGAAGGACACGGAAGAAATTCCGCCCTGTTCCGAAGAAATAACCGTCGGCAGGCTGATTGAAACGATCAAATCGATGAAAATAAAATAAGCTATGAATGCCAAACCCCATCCCGACGACAACCATGTCCTGGAAATATTGAACAACCGCGCCCGGCGGCTGGCTGCGGATGCTTCCGCGGAAAAAAGCAGTTTCACCGCGATGACCGTGGTAGAATTTAAAATCGCCCATGAAATTTATGCGCTGGCGCTGTCCCGCATCCGGGGCGTCCATCCGTTAAAAAACCTGACCTGGATTCCCGGAACACCGAATTTTATCCGGGGGGTCATCAATCTGAGGGGAGAAATTATTTCCGTGGTGGATCTGAAGGTCTTTTTTGAACTTCCGGACCAGGAATTGACCCGTTTGTCTCAGGTGATCCTATTAGCGTCCGAGGATATGGAATTCGGGATTCTGGCGGACGAAATCCTGGGGGTCACGGAAATTTTTGAAAATGATATCCGGCCATCGCTGCCGACCCTTACGGGAATCCGGGAGGACTACCTCAAAGGGGTAACCGGCGACGGCCGGGTCGTCCTTGATGACGAGAAACTGCTTGCGGACGAAAAAATGTGCATCAAATGACCATATCCCAATCTTTACGATTCTGACAAGGCAGGAGGAAAAAACACTATGTTCCGGTCCATATCCAAGAGCATCATGGCTAAACTGATCATCCAGTTCTTTGTCGTCGGGCTAATCCCGCTGATTGGAATGGGGACTCTGACCTATTATCTGTCCAGGGACGCTATGGAAACGGAGGTATTCAACCATATTGCGTCGGTGAACAGCATCAAGAAAGTGCAGACCCTTGAATTTCTGAAAGACCGCATGAAAAACCTCACCCTGCTTTCAAGGACCCAGCATATCCGCAATATGCTCGCCAACAAAACCTATCAGGAAATGAGTTCGATTTTTGAATATTACATGAATGTATTCGGCTACAGCGACATCATTTTACTGGGTGTCAACGGACAGCCTCTGTACTCCGCCGCCAAAAACATCGAGTACGAACTCAATCCCGACATCCCGCTGGAGACTAAGGAACCGGCGAAAGCCCTGTGGGAAAAAATCCTCAAAACCGAGA
>Ga0210051_1006332_pt1 | contig 11167 bp, 13 predicted proteins | sample CryGey092014_all_FD_185464 | JGI IMG/M metagenome (GOLD analysis project Ga0210051, IMG submission 185464) | Groundwater microbial communities from aquifer - Crystal Geyser CG23_combo_of_CG06-09_8/20/14_all (SPAdes) (version 2) | ecosystem: Environmental > Aquatic > Deep subsurface > Groundwater...
CTCTTTTTTTAACCGCATCGTCTCCATGGCCCTTTTGTAACCTTTGCCGGTGATAATATCATTATCAACTAATAACGCCTTTCTTCCGTTCACCTTCTCTTCCTCTAACCCTTTCCCGTCATCCTCCATGGTGGTAAAAACCACGTTCGCTTTTCTCTCTCTGAGCCACTGGTAAAGCCCTTCTCCATAAAAAACTCCGTCATCTTCCAGTCCGATGACGCAACCCCGGTCTCTTCCAAAGTATTTTTTAATATCTTGGCCAACTCCATTTACGAATTTTTGAATTGGTCTAAGTTTTAAAAGAATATTTCTCGGCATATTTTTTAACATATTGTTTTATTAGCTCATCCCGAAGTTGAGGAGTAGCGGCAGCAACTAATAAATCTATTTTGTCATGCTGCCTTCCGGGTATAAATTCGTAATCTTTGTAACTTCCGTCAGAATTAACGTTAACAACTGAGCAGCCGGCTGCTTTGGCAATCGGGAAACCTGCATCTATCTCCGAGCGAGGTTCGTTAAACATTACATAAGCGTCAACCGCTCCCGAAGCTAAGTAAGCGTAGATGAATGACCCACCCTGTGGATACAAAAGTCCTTTTGGATGCATATTTTTAATTAAGTCTCCGAAGATATCAAGAAATTTTGTTGAATAAATAGATTTCATCAAATAGGTAGCGAGGACAAGAGGCCCTTCTAAATTTTTCTTACCTGATGGCGAAATTTTCTTATTTTGGCGACTTTTCATATCTAGTGAATAATTTCCATTTTTATTAGAAATATAAAATTTTTCATTCAAAATATCAGCAATACCAGTAGCGACGGGGTTTCTTTTTTTATCATAGAAACTCAGGGCAGTATACCAATTGTGCTTAAATCCTTTAAGAAAAAGAGCTGAGCCATCAAAAGGATCAATGGAACCATAAAGAGAATCTCCATTTTTGATATCTCTGGCTTCTGGTTCAGAAAAGATAGTGGCGCTTATTTTATACTTTTTTAAAAGCTTTTCTAAAATTTCTTCTCCCACTCTATCAATTCCAATTTCGATATCTTCTGGCCTATTTATCACCTCACCTAAAATCTCCTGGCCCTCTCCATTGGCCGCTCTTTTTTGCACTTCTTTTGTTGTTTCAGTCAAGTATTCAATTAATAAATTTTTAATCTCTTCTTTGTTCATAATCTCCAATTTACTTTTATTAAATCTTCCTGTCAAGTGTTTCTCCAAGAGCCCTGATAAATCGTTCAGTGTCTTTCAATGTTCCGATAGTAACTCTTACCGCTCCCCTTCTATCAGGGGCCGGTTTTGGTCTCACTAAAATGCCTTTAAATTTTAAATCTTCAATTAATTTTTCAGGATTTGATACTCTAAAAAGCAAAAAATTCGCTTGGCTTGGATAAAAGAAAATGTTTTTCCCCTTTAAAAATTTCTCTAATTTTGGCTTTGAAACTTCCATTACTTCTTTAATATAGTCTTTAACATATTTAGGATCCTCTAGGGCTGCCAAAATGGCAGTTTTAGCAAACATATTTACATCGTATGGTCCCCGAATTTTTTTCAATTCTTGAATATTTTCTTCTTGGGATAAAACATAACCCGTCCTTAAAGAGGGTAAACCAAAAACTTTAGCGAAGGTTCGAACAATAAAGAGATTGTCATATTTTTCAATTAAATCCTTAGCTGTTACCCCACAAAAGTCAAAGCAAGCCTCATCGTGTAGAACAGCAACTTCTTTTTCTTTTGCTTTCTTTAAAATTTTCTCTATCTCTTTTAGGGGAGTTGAGGTTCCGAGAGGATTATTAGGATTACAAATTATAAGAAGTTCTATTTTTTCATTTTCGAGCAGGTTCGTCACTTCTTCAAGTGGGAATAAACCATCCTCTGCTCCATAAGCTGGCTCTAAAATCTCAGCTCCTTGAATCCCAGCTGCCTGGTAATGCATGGCAAAAGAAGGGAAAGGGATAATCGCTTTATCCCTGGGGTCTAAATGAGCCCGGCAAATAACATCAATTCCTTGGTCAGCGCCATTAGTGACCATAACCTGTCCATCTTTCACCTCAGCATATTGAGCGATTTTTTCTTCTAAATCTCCGTACTCTGGATAAACTTGTAATCTTTTAGAATCAATAATTTTTTTTAGAGCTTCCTTTACTTTTTGACTTGGCTCAACAGTTCTTTCATTAAAATCCAAAAGCAAATAATCTTTTGATGCCCTCCCTTCTATCGGAGGCTTATAATGACCCATTTTTTTAATTCTTTCTTTTACTGCCATATTTAAATTAACCCTTTAGTGCTCGGTAATTCTTTTAAGATTCTTTTTTCTTTTGAGCAGGCTACTTTCATTGCCTTGCCAAGGGCCTTAAAAATCGATTCGGCTTTATGATGGTCATTTTCGCCTGACAATACTCTAATATGTAAAGTTGCTTCCAAATGCCTAACAAAGCCCCAAAAAAATTCTTTAATTAAATCTGATTCTAAATCACCAATCTTTTCCTTTTTAAACTTGCAATCAAAATTTAAAAAAGCCCGACCAGAAATATCAATCGCCACCACCGAAAGAGCTTCATCTAAAGGAAAAACAAAATAACCGGCGCGATTAATTCCCTTTTTATCAGCCAGCGCTTTTTTAAAAGCTTCGCCGAGACAAATTCCAATATCTTCAACCGTATGATGTTGATCAATCTCGATATCTCCGCTAGCCTTTAAATCCAAATCAAAAAGTCCGTGCTTAGCAAAATTAGTTAAAAGATGGTCAAGAAAAGGAAGAGGGGTAGAAATCTCAGTTTTCCCCTTCCCATCGATACTTAACTCTATTTTTATCTCAGTTTCTTTTGTTTTTCTTTGAAAAGAAGTTTTTCTTTTCATAATCTTATTTTAGCTGATTTTTCATGAGCATCTAAACCTTCGATTTCAGCAAAGTTCGCAGCAATCTTAGCTAATTTTTTAGCTCCTTTTTTATTTATACATTGATAAGTTTGAATTTTTAAAAAATCTTTTACTGATAAACCTCCGGTATATCTTGCAGTTTTGTCCGTAGGCAAAACATGATTTGGGCCTGAGCAATAATCGCCAAAAACTACCGCTGAATATCCACCGAGAAAAAGAGAGCCATAATTTCTCAGTTGATTTAAATATTTTTTAGCCCCATTAGAAAATCTTCGATTTCTAACGGGGTAAAGATTTTTTACTTGAAGCATAAGATGTTCTGGAGCTTCTTGGTTTGCGATTTTAATTGCTTCTTTTAAGTTTTTAACTAAAATTACTTTTTTATTTTTAAAGGTCTCTTTAATTATATTTTTTGTTTCCAATTTTTCGATTTGAATTTTTAATTCATCATTTACTTTTTTAATTGAACTTTTTGAATTTGTAACAAAAAATATTTTTGTATTTATATCGTGCTCTGCCTGGGCTAACAAATCAGCTGCAATAAATTTAGGGTTCGCATATTGATCAGCTATAACTAAAATCTCAGTTGGTCCAGCCAAAAAGTCAATTCCACAATCTCCAAAGACTTCTTTTTTGGCCTGAGTAACATAAATGTTCCCTGGCCCAACAATTTTATCTACCTTGGGCATGGTTTCTGTTCCATAAGCCATGGCAGTTATTGCCTGAACACCACCAACATTGAAAATTAAATCAGCCCCAGCTAAATCTGTAGCTACAATTGTCACTGGCTTTATCTTTGGTGAACAAACAATGACTTCTTTCACTCCAGCCACTTGAGCTGGAATAATACACATTAAAGCAGTGGAGGGCAAAGGATATCTGCCTCCTGGAACATAAACCCCAACTTTTTCAATTGGTATTATTCTCTGGCCTACAGTTATCCCATTTTTTGTGTATTCGAAGTTTTTAAAATTCTTTAACTGGGCTTTAGCAAATCTTTCAATATTCTTAGCTGTTTTTTTAATCGTCTCAATAGTTTTTTTGTCAATTTTCTGGTAAGCCTCAGTAATTTCTCGCTCACTTATTTTAAAGTCCTCTAATTTAACCTTATCAAAAACTTTGGTATACTTTCTAACCGCTTTATCTCCTTTTTTCTTAACTTCCTCAATAATTTGTTTGACCGTTTCCATTAAATTCTTGAGCTTGGTAAATATTCCTTTATTTTCTCAACAAGCTCAGCTGGAGTGAATTCGGTTTTAATTAAATAATCTTTCACTCCCAACCTTGCCGCTTCTTTTTTAGTTTTTGGTTCATCATAATTTGAAAAAGCAACCACTGGAATTTTAGAAATCTCGGGTACCATTTTTAATCTTTTCAAAAATTGAATTCCATTTTCTTTTGGTAATAAAATATCAAGTAAAATTAAGTCTGGTTTTTCTTTTTTAGCCAACCTTATTCCTTCTTCGGAATTAAAAGCTAAACTAACTTCGAAACCAGCCTGCGAAAATTTGTCCTGATACATTTCAGCTAAAATTTTTTTATCTTCAATAATTAGAATTTTTGCCATATTTTTATCTTATCGGTAATTCAACATAAAAAGTTGAGCCTTTGCCTTTTCCTTTAGATTCTGCCCAGATTTTTCCTCGATGAAGTTCAACATATTTTTTAGCTACATATAATCCCAAACCAGCTCCTTCTATCCAATAGGTAATGCCAGCTGCTCCCCGGGTAAAACCTTCAAAAATTTTCTTTTTTTCTTCTTTGGTTAAGCCTTCACCAGTATCTCTAACTGAGATCTGGATTTTTGAATTTATTTTTTCAGCTTTAATTTCAATTTCTCCTTTTTGAGTATATCTAATGGCGTTGTCTATCAAATTTAAAATCACCTGTCTAATTTTTAAAGAATCAATGTTAATTTTTAGCAAAGCTTTTTTAGGTCTTTGAAAATAAAACTTTAAGCCTTTCTTTTCGGCTTCAATTTTTAATTCCTCACAACAGGATTGAATTAAGTCCTCAATTTGAACATTCTCTTTTTCCAATTCCATTTTCCCCAATTCAATCTTGGAGATATTCAATAAATCATTAACAATCTTAATTAATCTCTCGTTAGAATAGAAAACATTTTCCATTTTCTCTCTGGCTTTTGGAGATAAATGGTTAAACATTCCTTCTAAAAACATCGAAATATATCCCTTAATTGCTGTTAAAGGCGTCCTCAACTGATGGGAAGCCATAGAAATAAACTCCGACTTAGCTTTGTCTAAAACTTTTAATTCCTCATAGGCTTTTCTTAGTTTTTTGTAAGCATCTTTGATTTTTTTAGTTTGCTCGTCTACTTTCTCTTGAAGGGTTTCGGCCAATTCTTCTAAAGCCTCCTTAGCTTTTCTTTGAGCAAAATTAGCTTGGATAAGCTTGTCTGTACTTTTGTTAAAAAAGTAACCATAAACAATAACTAAAGTAAAAACAGCAATAATTACTAATTCCGAAGCTTTTCCTTCAACTAAAAAAGAAAGGGTGAAAAAAAAGAGGATTAAAATCAAGCTGATTATTTGGTAATGCAAAAACAGGCAATTGTGGAATTTCAATTCACAATACTGACAACGTTTATAGGGAGTATAATTAAGAGTTTTGACCAACCAGCAATTTTCGTTAATATATCCAGACTCCCCAATTTTTTTCTTTGAGATTTTTTTGGCTTTCTCCATTTACTTCTTAAAAATCTTTTTGAGAAAAACATACATTAAAGTAGCCACACAAAAACCAACAAAACAAGCCAAAAATATCAATAAAGCCATTATCAAAATAAAAATCCAGGCAAAATCAACAAATTTTCCAAAATAGAGAAGCAAAAAACCAATAAAAAGGAGGCCTGCTGTCATACCGGAGACAAAATTTAATTCTCCTGATTCTTTTTGAATTGGGGCAGATTTATCTTTCAGCAGCTTTCTCAAAACCAGAGCATGAAATTGATAAGGAATATTGAACTTTATAGAAAAAGTTCCAAAAACCATCAAAAGACTGGTTGCCAAAACCAACCACTGATTATGAATCAAAAAAGCAATTAAGACCAAAGTTCCATAAGTGGCTCTGGAAAATCTCAAAGAGCTATCATAAATTAGGCATTTTTGCATAAAAGTTATTATTAAAATTTTATTTTAAAACGACCTTTTATTTAGCCATCTTCGTTTCATACAAAATAGCATCCTGCTTTATTCTGTTTATTAGTTTCCAAAGGCTATTTGGGCGAATGGGTGAGAAATTCTCTCTCAACCCCATCTCATCAATAAAATATAAGTCAGCATTTTTAATATCTTCTGGTTTTTGACCAGATAAGACTCTTATTAATAAAGCAATAATCCCTCTTATCATTATAGAGCTACTATTAATATCATAGAAGACTTTCCCATCTTTAAATGTGGAATGAAACCAGGTTTTTACCTGACAGCCCTTGATAAGATTGTCTTCTGTTTTATATTTTGAGTCAATTGGAGACAAATCTTTTCCTAATTTAATCAGATAGTTATATTTATCCATCCAGTTGTCGAAATTTTTGAATTCCTTAATAATTTCTTCTTGGATCTCATCAATACTCATATTCCCCTTGAGTTTAACCGAACATTTTTTGGATTTTCTTCAAAGCCTCGCTGAGAAAATCTATTTCCTCAAAAGTATTATAAAAAGCCAAAGACGCTCTGACAGTGCCTTCAATTTTATAATGCTCCCAGAGAGGCTGGGTGCAATGGTGGCCAGCGCGTACTGCAATCCCCATTTTATCTAAAAACATTCCGGTATCATATGGGTGAATGCTATTTAATAAAAAAGAGAAGATACAAACTTTCTTTTCTGCTGTACCATATAATTTCAGTCCATTTAAGGCCATAAGTTTAGTTGTTGAATAATCCAACAATTTTTTTTCATAATTTTGGATATTATCTAACCCTATGCTTACCAGATAATCTAATGCCACGCCCAATCCAATGGTACTAATGTAATTAGAGGTACCGGCCTCAAATTTAAAGGGTAATTCATCGTAGGTGGTATGCTCAAATGTCACCCGCTCAATCATATCTCCGCCACCCTGGTATGGAGGCATTTCATCCAACCAGCGCTCTTTCCCATATAAAACTCCTATTCCGGTAGGTCCATATATTTTATGCCCTGAAAAAACATAAAAATCGCAATCCATGTCTTCGACATCAACAGGTTCGTGTTGAATTCCCTGAGCTCCATCTATTAAAACTGGAATATTATTTTCATGGGCAATGGCAACAATTTCTTTAATCGGATTAATGGTACCAAGAGAATTTGACACATGAGTCACAGCTACTAATTTTGTTTTGGAATTAATTAATTTTTTATATTCATCCAATAATAATTCTCCTTTATCATTGATAGGAATTACTCTTAAATGAGCACCTTTTCGCTTACAAAGCATCTGCCAGGGAACAATGTTGGAATGATGCTCCATTTCAGAGATAATAATTTCATCATTCTCTTTTACATAGGCTTCTCCAAAAGAATAGGCTACCAGATTAATGGAATCCGTAGCTCCTTTTGTAAAAATTATTTCGTGGTTATGTCGGGCATTTAAATAATCTTGAATCTTTTTCCTGGCCAATTCATACATTTCAGTCATACGTTCACTTAGATAATGAACCCCTCGGTGAACATTGCTATTATACTCTGAGTATAATTTGTTTATCATCTCTATAACAACTTTGGGTTTCTGGGTGGTTGCTGCATTATCAAAATAGATAAAGGGTTTCCCATAAATTTTCTGACTAAGTACCGGGAAATCGTTCCTTACCTTTGTTATATCAAAAAGAGATATTTTATGAGTATTTTTTATTTCGTACATTTTATAATTCTATTCAAAGTTGAGAAATTCTCAGTAACTAATTTTATAATAAAGGAAATAAAGTATTTTATCAAATTTTTTTAACAAAATTTATCCACAGACCTAAAATTCTTTAATTTTTAAGCCAGAGTTCAAATTCTCACTTAATAAAATAATTTCCGACAAATTTAAAAAGAGCAGGAATCCAAAATGGATACTGCTCTTTTTTATTTAAAGCGATAATCTTTATGGCACTAATTTAATTAAAGGCCACTCGACTATTCCTTGCCCACCCATCCTTTTTAGTTTTGGAATTAACTCCCGGGTTTCTTTTTCTTTACAGCCAATTGTCACATCGTACCAATTTTCACCAGTTATTTTCTTAGTAGTTGGCGATTTTAACTTTGGTAAAACTCTTAAAATTCTTTTTAATTTTCTTCCAGGAATGTGCATCATTAAATTGACAACCTCCTCGCCTTTTATAGCTCCCTGGAGCAAAAGAGCAATATCTTTAATTTTTTCTTTTTTCCACTTATCTTGCCAGGCAGTTTTATTGGTAATTAATTTTGTTGAACTTATTAAAAGTGTATCTAAAATTTTTAAATTATGAGCTTTCAGCGATTCCCCGGTTTCGGTTATATCAACTATAGCATCGGCGAACCTCGGTGGTTTGACTTCAGTTGTCCCCCAGGAAAATTCAACTTTGGCTTTTACTTTATTTTTCTTTAAATAATCTTTAACTAAATTTACTGCTTCGGTTGAAATTGTTTTTCCCTCAAGGTCTTTCACAGATTTTATCTTTGAATCTTCCGGCACTGCCAAAACCCATTTTACTTTCTTGATTTTTTGTTTAGCATATCTTAAATCACACGCTTCAATGACTTTTGCCTTCGATTCAAAAATCCAATCGTCACCAGAAATACCCAAATCTAATTTCCCCTGCTCTACATATTTAGGAATTTCTTGGGGTCTCAATAAAAAACAATCTATTTCTGGGTCATCAATTTTTAAAAAATATCCCCTTTCAGGGATATCAATATTGAAACCAGCTGACTTAAAGATTTTTAAAGTATAGTCTTGAAGTGAGCCTTTAGGAATACCTAATTTTAATTTTTTATCATTCATTTTTTATATCACAACTTTATTTAAAGGAAACTCAACAATATCAATACAACCGATTTTTTTAAGTTTTGGGATGATATTTCTTATCTCTTTTTTATTAGCTACGGTTAAGACATCAAACCAATTCTCTCCACGTAGCTGGGTAACAGTTGGTTTTTTTAAAGCCGGCAAAACTTTTAAAACTTCCTCCATCATTTCATTTGAAGCATGAAGCATCAATCCCGAATATTCCTGAGCTAACCTCGCCCCTTTTAATAAATATCCCAATCCTTCAATTTTCTCTTTTTTCCATTTATCTTTGAGAAAAGCCTGTTTATTAGCAACAAGCATTGCTCCACTTTCCATCAGAATTTTCAAGGGTTTTAAGTTGTAGGCTCTTAATGTAGAACCGCGATTATATAATTCGACAATAGCATCAGCAACAATCCCTACCTTTGATTCATTAACTAACATATCGGAAAATACAACTTCGGGGGAAACTTTATTTTTTCTTAAAAATTCTTTTGTAATTTTCGGAATTCTGGTAACAATCTTCTTTCCTTTAAGGTCTCTTAGCAATTTTATTTTAGAATTTTCCGGCACAGCTAAAATAACTTTTGCCTTTCTCCAAAGAGATTTTTCATAACCAAGATCACAGACATCAACAACTTTAGCTTTAGTCTCTAGAACTGCTGCTTCAGTTACAATACCAGCATCTAAAACTCCCTTTTCAACAAAAGGAGCAATTTCTATAGGCCTAGTAACTAAACAGTTAATCTCGGGGTCATCAATTTCTACTTTTTGAAATTTTTCATCAAAATTTATCTCATAACCGGCCATCTTAAAAAGCCCTACGGTCTGATCTTTAATTGCTCCTGCTGGAAATCCAAATTTTATTTTATTTTCTTTTGGCATAAATTTTTTGAAAAAAACAAGTTTTATTTCCAGTATGGCAAACGTTGCCAATTTGTTTGACTTTTATTAAAAGGGTATCGTTGTCACAATCGAGCCAAATTTGTTTTACTAATTGAAAATTGCCCGACGTTTCTCCTTTTTGCCAGAGCTTTTTTCTTGTCCGGCTCCAATAAGTAACTTTACCCTCTTTTAAAGTTTTTTTCAAAGCAATTTTATTCATAAATCCAAGCATCAAAGTCCTTCCTGTTTTAAAATCTTGAGTAATAACAGGAATTAACCCATTTAATTTTTTCCAATTTATTCTGGGTAATCTTTTACCTGACATTAATGCCTTTTTCTTTTAAATATCTTTTTAATTCGGGAATTTTAATTTCGTTAAAATGGAATAAACTGGCAGCTAAGACAGCATCAGCTTTTCCCTTTTTGAAAACTTCAAAAAAATGCTCTTTTTTACCAGCTCCTCCAGAAGCAATCACTGGAATAGAAACTTCTTTTGAAACTTTTTTAGTGAGCTCTAAATCAAAACACTCTTTTGTCCCGTCTCGGTCCATACTAGTTAAAAGAATTTCTCCGGCGCCCAATTTGGCAACTTTTTTTGCCCATAAAATTGCATCTACGCCGGTGAATTTTCTCCCTCCGTAAATTGAGCATTCAAACCAACCCTTTCGCCTTTTAGCATCAATGGCGACTACCACTGCCTGGGACCCAAAAGTTTTACTTAAATCTTTAACTAATCTCGGGTTTTGAATTGCCGCTGTATTAATTGAGATCTTATCTGCTCCAGCTAAAAACAGTTTTTTAGCATCCTCAACGCTTCTAATTCCTCCACCAACAGTAATTGGAATAAAAACTCGCTGGCAAGTTTTTTTGACCACTTCGACCATTGTCTGCCGTTTCTCGTGAGAGGCAGTAATATCTAAAAAAACAATTTCATCTGCTCCTTCTTTATAATATCTCTCAGCTAACTCCCAAGGAAGACCAGCATATCTTATTTTTTTGAATTTTATTCCCTTAACTACCCTTCCTCCTGGAATGGCTAAATCACAATCGAGGCAAGGAATTATTCTTTTGACTAACATTTTAATTCGATGAAATTTTTTAAAATTCTAAGTCCGGTTTTGCCGCTTTTTTCAGGATGAAATTGAACTCCAAAAGTATTTTTTGACTCAATAACAGAGCAAAAATCTATTCCGTAATCGGTTTCGGCGACAATAATCTTTTTATCTAGAGGTTTCACATAAAAACTGTGAACAAAATAACAAAAACTTTTATCTGGAATGCCTTTCAAAAGCCTTGTTTTCTTTTGGATCCTTACGTGGTTCCAACCAATCTGAGGCACTTTTATTTTTTTAAATTTAAGAACCTTACCCTTAAAAATACCTAAGCCTTTTTCTTTCGGAGCCTCATCACTTTTCTCAAACAATAGCTGAAGC
>Ga0210051_1006333_pt1 | contig 11167 bp, 7 predicted proteins | sample CryGey092014_all_FD_185464 | JGI IMG/M metagenome (GOLD analysis project Ga0210051, IMG submission 185464) | Groundwater microbial communities from aquifer - Crystal Geyser CG23_combo_of_CG06-09_8/20/14_all (SPAdes) (version 2) | ecosystem: Environmental > Aquatic > Deep subsurface > Groundwater ...
GGCTAATTTCTATATCTTTAGGGTTAACAATAAAAATCTTCTCTTTTAATTTATCCAACCAATTTTTCTTAGCTTCGGCCTCTTTTTTCTTTTCTGCTTCTTTAAAAAATAAATCAATCATTCCCGCACCATAGGAAATTGCTTTTGGAGCAAGAAGAGAGTAGTAGTCAGAATGGACAGGTGCTTCAAAAAAATATTTATCTTCTCCTAATTCTTTTTTTACTAAAATTAAACAATGACTTTGCTCACCTCTTACACACTTAAATTTTCCTTGTTCAGTTGTTATTACAAAACAATCTTTATTTTTTAAATCTGAAATATTAATTGTATCCTTACTCAAGAAATACTTATTAGAATAATTGGCAAGAGAATCAAAATAATCATCAAGACTATTGAATTTTATAATAGAAATCTGACTAAAATTATTATTAACATTATTCTTTGCCCAACTCTCATAGGGGTCGCCAAAAGGATGAATATCATCTCTAGTATGGGCTGGCACAGCCATATCTTCAATTAAATGCAAGTTATGGCCCAAAGTAATAAAAGCTCCTTTCTCATCCCCTTTTGCATAAGAATCAATGGCTTTCTGCCAGGTCTGGTTGCCTTTGGGATAAAGCGACTGCTTAATGTTCTGCTCTGCCCAGTCTTTGGCTGAAGAAAAGGCAAAAAGCCCATTACCAGTTACTGGATTATAAAAATGATTCATCCACCTGATGGGAGTATCTTCCTCTTTTGCCCCTTGGACAAGCCAGCTGATTTCTTCTTGAGAGATTTTATCTTTTGCGGTTTTATTAAAAAGTTCAATCGCTTTTACTGTTAAAAAAGGATGGGCAACTTCAGTGTCATAAGAAAAAGCTTGACCAGCCAAAAACAGGAAAAAAATAATAAGTGATAATTTTATTCCTCTTCTTGAAAACATAAAAATAAAAGTTTCGCAGGAGCTAAACTCCTTAGAGCTTTACTTAAAACCCCATTATAAACTATCTAATTTCCAATCGCCATTAGCATCTTTAATAAAATAAGAGCAACCAACAAATTCTCCATCTTCATGCTTTTGGTTATAACAAAGTTGGCCAGAAGATTCCCCAAATGTTCCGCGCCATGCATCTCCAGGATAAAATTCATATATTTTATCAAATCCACCCTCTCCATACGCCTTAGTCAAGGCCTCTTTATTTTCCTTATATTTCCCCGACTCTTTACTTAACTGCTCAATCGCCATTTCCAGATTATTATCTTTTAGCGCCTGCCTGAATTTCGCGTAAGTTTCTTCCGGCGTTGTCCGTGTAGCCACATCAGCGTATTTTATCTGCGGATACATTTCCGCCAACTCGCTCTCGGTATAATCCGTATAAGGAAAATCCGGGCGGGCCAATCCCAAAGACACTTTATCCATTTTTCTGGTGGTCCAAACATTTAGAAGAACGCCTAAAACCGCCATCACAATAATGGCGATAACGCCGATGATAATGATCTTTTTTAATCTTGGAGTCATAAATTTATAAATTAATAATTATTTTGAAAATCCAGGGACTTAGTCGCCTCCGTGGCGACTAAGTCCATAAACTTAAACTTATTCTAATAAATATTTCTTCAATTCCTCTTTACCTTGGCTTGACTCTTTTATTATAATATTCACCAAATCTCTATACTCGCCCACATTCCCAAACTGCGACAAAATTACCTTTTTATTACAGAGCGTTCCTCCCCTCTTCCCTATATAATCTTTACCCCGTTAGATATTTTGCAAATAATTCTTTATGCGATTTTTTATATACTTTTTGCCCCAAGCGGTTTTTAAATATTATTAATTATCTAACGGGGCGAGTAACTTCCCCAAACCCAGTTTTCCGCCTTAGCAATTTTATGAATTTCCGCATTACCATTGATATATCCGGAAAGCCAAAGAAGATAAGAGTCGGATTTAACGTGGATGGCTTTGTACCGATTTTCAAATAAAGAGCCGGAGCGGCTGTATTTTAAATTAAAATAATTGGTATAACCTGTACTTAACTTATGCATAAACATTCTTATCCCTCCATCCATCAATTGCCTTAACAAGAAATGATAATGGTTTGGGTTTAAACAATAACAAATAATTTCTACAAATTTCGGTAGCTTTTCTATATAGGAGCTCAGCTCCGAAGCTTCGGAGCTGAGCTCCTTTCTCTTATTTTTTATATAAACTCTTTGTTCATGTGTAGAATTGTTATTAAACTCCCTCATGCTCCGCAAAAATCTTAAATAATCTCTTTCGTCTAAAAACACCTCCCGCTTGTCTACGCCTCGATTGTAAATATGATAAAATTCTCCGGTTTGAACTTCAAATTTACGCATTTAGATAAAGACGGCAAACTAATTTATATAATAAAAACCTCGCCTAAAAAAACAAGGTTAATGTTATTATCTTAAAATAAATAGCCCTCCCTCTGCCATAATTTTAATCGCCTTATTTCTTCGTCCAGTACTCCACGCTTCTCATTATGCGGAAAGCGTCAGCCGGCTTGCCTAAGAAATACCGCTGGCCGTCGCCGGTATTTACGTACCAGGCCTCGCCATGGCCTTCCACCTGCAGGAGAATTTTCCCCTTTTGCTTATTGGCAAAGTCTATATCTACCCCAAGATTTCCCGCGCCAAGCGGATTAAACCCGCTTAAGACTTCCTGCTTGTCAGTATAACCGTCCCCGTCCGTATCGGCTTTGGACGGGTCAGTGCCAAAAGCTTCTTCGGCCAGGTCAGACAACCCGTCCCCGTCCGCGTCCTCGCCCTCTAGATTAGCGTCCGCCACCGGAATTTTTTTCAGGTTTTCATTGCTTATGCCCACGCCTAATTTTATTATCAAATTATAAATATTGGCTTCGGCCGAATTAAGGTCAAGCTGGCTTTGGGAGTATTTTTCTTCAACCGCGGTTTTTTCATTAAGCACGGTTTTAAACTCTTCGGTTTTAGCATCCACAGCTTGGCTCTTTTCAAGCAAATCAGCCTGCACTTGCTTTAATAAGTCTTCCTTCTTAGTTAAATCTGCCTGCGTGGTGGTTAAAGTTTCTTTGGCCTGCGTTAATTCTTTTTGGACGCTAGAAACACTAAGAAGTAGTTTAGTGTTGGCATCATATATCTTAACAATTACCAAAATCATGCCTAAAAAAATTAAAATCAGAACGCCGTAAAAAAACCACCGTTGCCAGCGGCGCAAAGAAATTTCTTTGCCTAATTGTTCACGGTGGACAATCGCCCGGCCGCAATTCGGGCAGGTTTCGGAATTATCCGGAATTTGCTTCCGGCAATTAAAACAAATCATATTTTTAAAGTTAATGCTTGCCCAGACTGTCCGGAAACTATATAATTTTAATTTCTACCTCACTTTAGTGAGGTTTAGTTGGCTAAGATTAGCTTCTCAACTTTTAAAAACTGACTAAAGTCAGGTAGAAATTTAAGTTTTCGGACAGTCTGAGTTTACTTTTGTATTATAACATAAAAATCAGTAAATCTAAAATGAACACAAAATTTACACCCTTCGAATTTACCAACTGGCATAAATTAATGATAATTCCGCTCGCCGACTTTAAATAATTGGTAATTTGCCCGCCCCGCTTCGCTTGGCGAGGCCGGGGAAATTAGTAATTTGGGGTCATACTAAAAATGTTGAGGTGGTATCCAAATTATCACCGCCCTAGCGGGATCCCGCCCACCTAAATTAAAAAAGTGGCGGGACGAATTACTAATTCACTAATTACAATTCCCAAGTAATCAATTTGAAACTAGCCAAAACTGAAAAACAGCATAAGTTATAAACCACTATTCTAAGTTATTAATAAATCTTTCCACCGAAGCTTTTAAGCTCGGATCCAGCTCGGCCGCTTTTTGAGCCGCTTCAATCGCTTCTTCCTTCCGGCCAACCTGGGCATACAGCTTGGCTAAATTTATCCAGGCCTGGACATCGTTCGGTTCTAATCTTGCTAATTGAATATGAAGTTTTATAAGTTTATCCGTATCCTTATTGTCCGCATAATGGTTAATTAAAATTTTAACAAAAGAGGCTGAAGAAAATAATTCTACTCCCCCTTTATCCAAACATTTATCTACTTCAGCATAACTCTCGGCTTCCCTTTCTAAAATTATATAAACTTTAGCCAGCTGGCAGGTGCTTTCATAATAATCTTCATTTAAACTAACCGCATATTTTAAAGTTTCTATGGCTTTTTCCGTTTCGCCTCGGGTAAGGTAAATTTGGGCTTTAACAAAATAAACCGGAACCCGGCCCGGGCTGGAAGCTACGGCAGCATCCACCGCTTCCAGGGCCTGGTCAGAATAATAATAAAATTTTTCCGAATTATCAGCATTAACCCGGGAAGCATTATCTAAAACCTGGGCCAGCTCCACCTGCATTAAGTTATCCTTCGGATTATAAGCAACATTGGCCTTAGCCAGCTCTACGCCATAATCTAAAATTTCCTTAGCTTTCTGCTGATTGCCTGCGCCAACGCTCATAGAGCCAAGATTCTTAATCAGACTGGCGCGGCTGTCGCGGTCTAAAACAGTGTTATAGCTTAAAGCTTTTTTATATTTTTCCACGGCGCCGACCACATCACCTTTGGCTAAAGCCATTTGGCCATCTATTGTCCCGATAAGCATCTTGGCCGGTTTTAGACCAAACTGGTAAATTGAAATCAGGGCCAAAAGGCCAAAAATAAACAAGGAATAAATCTCTTTATTTTCCAGCCCCCTGTCCGCTTCTCCTTCCCGCTCTTCCTCCTCTTCGGCGGTTTCACCCCAAGAGAGCCAATAAATATAAGCGAGCATTACCATTAAAGCAATATAAGTCACCAAGGCGTCAAACACCACCAGATTCTGGATAAAATAAGCGATTATTAAGCCAAAGAGCAAAACAAAATCCGCGAGCCCAACGTTTTTATTCTTAAGCCCGCGGACAAGATAGGCAAAAGCGGCAATAAAAATTGACAGATAAACAAGAAGGCCTAATAAGCCGGTCGTGGAAACAATATCAATCAAATTATTATGCGCCTGGTCAAAATAAGTTTCGCTCCTGGTGTAATTATAGAAAGTCGGGTCAAAATATTTGTCAAAAATAATCGCGTAATTGCCCAGCCCGGTGCCAAGAATTGGATGGTTGGTAAAATCCTTAGCCGCGGCCCGCCAGGAAATAAAGCGCGTCTGCATAGTGGCATCAGACAAAGAGATTTGGGTTATCCGCCTTAAAAAAGAATTATCTTTCACAAACGGCTTGTCAGCATTTAAAAACAAGGCGGCTATTAAAATTATCAAAAGGCAAAGGACGGCCAAACTGCCTGCTTTTGTTTTTTTTCTTTCGGACAAAATTGCCAAAAGAAACAGCATGAACAAAAGACTAGCGCCGAAGCCAAGATAAGCGCCGCGCGTTCCGGAAAAAATTAAAGCCAAGAGGGCTAAAAAAGCGGTGGCTACATACAACCAACGCCAAAACTTATTTTTGGTCTTAAAAAATAAAATAGAAACAAAAAAAAGATTAAAAATGGCATAAGCGCCGACATAAGCCGCGTTGCCAATCGTCGCGATAACCCGGCCGGGCCCCCAAGGACTCTTAATAATTTCTAAGCGCTGGCCGATGCCGTGCAAACTGACTAAGACTCCTACAGCTAAAAAAACCAAAAATAAATTGCGCCAATCTGGCCAGGAGCGCATGACGGTAATTATAATAAAATAGAGGATCAAAAAGTGAAAAAGCTGGAAAAACCCAAGCATTCTTTCAATATCCCCCCAGAAACTTAAATTAAAATCTACGCTCCCAAAACAAGATAAAAGCAGAGCGGCAAAAAAAGCCAATAACCCGAAAGAAATCCAGGATTTTTTTGGACGCCAGCTCGGATATTTTACAATAAACGCCAGCCAAAAAACCAATAAAATTTCTACTAAAACATTAAAATAAATCTGCTTGGTCGAGATATAGGGAAAATAAAAACTCTTCGAAGTTAAAAGAACGGCCAGAAAAGAAAGATAAACGCCCCCTCTTAAGATTATTAAATAAATTTTTTGGCTCATATGAACACTAAAGCACAAAAACACACGGCCTTCGGCCTTAAAACACTAAAGCACAAGTGTTTTAGTGTTTTTGTGTTTTTTGTGCCTTTAAAATAAAAGGTATTAAACCCCAGGGCAAGCCCTGGACCCTTAACCCCCTTAATCCCCCTTTCAAAGGGGGACATTTAAGCCCTCCTTCTAAAGGAGGGTTGGGGAGGTTAAAAATTTGATATTGTTATTTCCTGTTCCTTACCCCGCCGCAAGCGGACGGGGTATTAAAAAGAACTAATAAAATAGCTTATCAAAAATTTGCCTCATCACTTTTTTATTACTTTTGCGAGCGGTATCCCGTCTCGGCGGTGATTACTTCCCACCCTCCGCTCTTTCTAAATAGGCTTCTTTCCTAGCTGTCAGCCAGCCAATATTAAGCACCCGCTTCAATCCTTCGTCATAAACGGCCAAAATTTCCTCTTTTGATTTCTTCATTTGATATTCATATAATTCGGCCAAATAAATATAATAGCTTTCATCGCCCGGCGCGACAGAAATCGCTTCCTTATAATAACTCTCGGTCAGTTTATAATCTCCCAAATATTTAGCCATATTGCCGGCGTTAGTCATCAGTAAAGTATTCCGGCGAAAAGTTTTTTTAATTCCTTGCTCATAAACATCCAAAGCTTTCCTGTAGTAACCCAAATAATCAGCGACGCCGGCTGGCCTTGCCCAATCCGCCAGAGTCTTCCAATTAAAACCCAAAATTACATAATTTTCTATTTCATCTTTATTCTCGCTAAGGCCAGCTTGCGCTTTTATTACGTCATCAACATAAACCGTCAAATCCGGATATTGCTGTTTTAAATCTTCCAGACTGGATAGTTCTTTATCTCTAGCGAAAAAATACCAGCCGGCAGCAATAATAACTAAAGCTAAAACGATAAAAATAATCTTCTTAAACATATAATTTCATCGCGCCCGCAATGCTTTGCGAGGCAAGGCGGGCAGATATTATTTTCTTATTTCATTTATTATTTTACTAAACACATTATTAAGCACCAAATCCAAAGCACCAAATCACAAATAAATCCAAAATTATAATATTCAAAATTAGAGAATCATGCTAATGGCCCTTTCGCCGAATTCCAAAGTCCTGTCCTCTAAATCATAATTTTACTATTCTCAGACGTTTTGTCATATATTTTGAATTTTGGATTTATAATTTATTTGGAATTTGTGATTTTGGATTTTGGATTTCTTTATTGCCTTATTTGTATTTATTAACATCTATCCCCTGCTCTTTTAAGAATTTCTCCGCCTCCGGGGCTAATTCCGGCTGCAACTCTACCGCCTTATTCAAATTAAAAACAACTTTTTCTTCGTTGCCGGCCAAGGCATAAGCGAAAGCCAGACTGGCGTAATATTGCGGATTATCCGGCTCTCTACCGATAAGAATCTCATACAAAGGAATAATTTTTTCATAATCGTTCGTTTCCGCGTAAACATCAATCAGATATAGAATATTGCCCTGATTGAAATTTATGCCGAAATCTTTTCCTTTGGCAAGCTCCTGCCGGCCCCTTTCTTTTTGCCCGTCCTGCATTAAAGCCAGGCCCAAAAACCAATGCGGTTCTTGAAATTCCGAATTATTGGCGGTTAACTCCTCTAATATTTTTATGCCTTCCTGATTTTTGCCGGCAACCAAATAGTTTTTAGCCAGCACCAAGGGTGCGTTTTGCCTATTTTTATTAATATCCCAAGCCTCTTTTAGAATTTCCTCTGATCTGGAAAAATATTTCTTATCCATAAACTCTCCCATAAAACCATATAATTGCCCGGCCCAAAAACGCATGACATAAGAAGTCGGGTACTTTTTAATCTGGCCTTCAAAAATATCGGCCAGCGGAAAAGCCACCGGCTCTAAAGTTTCCTTATTTAAAATTCCTTTGCCGTCAAATTGGGATAAATCCTGGGTTAAAAACATAGCCTGTTCCCATAAAAATGGCACTTTAACCGCTAGAACTTCCGGAGCTTTTGTCCGCCATAAATACAAAGATTTAATATCGGCCGCGTCCGAAGCGTCGCCCATTAAGACCGAGGCCTTAAAAAAAGAATAATTTTTGTAAATAAAAAAAGGGATAATAATTATAAAAATTAAAGCGACCCAGCCGATTGCCTTATAAAGAAAATTTTTGCCATAAAAATTATTTTCGTTTTGAACAAAACTATAATAAAAACTAACAAAAGCCAGGAGCCAAAACCAAATCTGCAATGAATTGGAAGTCTCTATGCCAAAGCTATTTTGCCCGAGATAAGCCGCCGCGGCTCCGATTAAAATAACAAAAGCTAATTTTTGTTGTTCGTTATCCTGCTTGATTGTTATTTTTATTAAATATAAGACGAGAACGGCGATAATCCCCAGATAACTAAGAAAACCAACCAGCCCCATGGTGGCCAAAACTTCTAAATGATAATTATGCGGCTTGTCCCAGACTGTTTCTCCCAAAGAATATTTTAAAAATTCCGGGTTATAATTTTTATCAAAAGCGTCTTGAAAATTTTCCACCCCCCAGCCAAAAATCGGTTTATCCTGCCAGCTCTTCAAAGCAATCTCCCAGGCCATTAAACGGGTGCTGGCGGTTCTGGCTGTCGGCTTTATGTTTAATATATTTGATATTATCGGAGCATTATTGCTTAAATATTTGTTAAAATTTTTATTTTTTAAATTAAGAACATAAGCGCCGGACAAAAAAACTAAAAACAATAAACCGCTGATTAAAACCGCTTTTTTTGCCCGCCCAGATTTTCCAAAAATTAAATAGGCTATCCAACCAACAAAAATACCCATTATTAAGCCGATAAAAGCGCCCCTGATATAAGTGAATAGCAAAATAATTAAATTAACCAGGCCGATGGCCAAAGCCAGCCAACGCCGTTTATCATCTTTAGTTAAGAAAAAAAACAGAGCTATCCCCAAAAAAGCCGGAATTATCAAATAAGAAGCCAAAAACAAAGGGTTGCCGATCAGGCCGGTAAGTCTCGGGCCCGGCACAATAACCCCATCCAAAAAAGGAAAATATTTTCCGAACCAAGCCAAAAGGGACGAAATAAAACTAATTATTAAAATCCAGATTCCTAAATTTTGCCAGTCTTTTTTAACAGTAAAAAATTGGCGCAGTAACAGATAAAAAACCCCAAAATGCCAATAAGTGAAAACCCCCTGCGCCCGAGTCTGATTTCCCCAAAAACTGCGAATAAAATTAACCCCAAAAATCGCGGAAATAAATTGCAAACCCAAGAATAATAAAACCAGCCAATCCAGCCAATTCAATCTGACAATCTTTGGGTCTTTATTAAAACTGAAATAAATTAACGCCAAAACCAATAATATTTCAACTAATATCTGAAATAAAACCGTCTTGCCAAAATGCCAAGGCTGCATTGTCCGGCTGGTAAAAACCAAAGGCAGGATAAACGCCAGATATATTCCGTATTTCACCCCGTTAAATAATTTGCTGCTGAACATAATTTTACCTTATTAATACGTATATTTAATCCCATTAAATTCAACGGGGGCAAAGCGAAAAAATTTAACGGGGTTAATTATTTTTTCTAAATATTTCATTTTTTTTAGAAATTCTTAGGGTTATTCCTGTCTAACCCCCATTTATACGGGTTGTCAATTATATATTGCCTGATTCTATTTAATTCATCTTCGTTCCGTATTATTCGGTCATAATAATTATTCTGCCATATTTTCGCGCCAGGTTGATTCCGTTTTTCATTTATTATTTTCGTGGTCGCGGATTTAAAACCTGCCATTAATGACGATATTGATTTCTTTTCCATCCGGAAATTATTTTTATAATGTACAGACGAACGATCGGGTTCACGTAGAGACGAACGGCCATCCATTTCCACAGACGAACGGCCGTTCGTCTCTACATTATCGTCAATCACAACGATGGCATGCAGATGGTTTGGCATAACAACAAAATAATCCAAAATAATTTCTTTTCTAATTACGCCGGATTTATTCCATTCGTTCCTTATAATTATTCCAAAATTATTTAATATCATTTTCCCGCCAATTACATCACCAAAAAATAATTTACGATTCTCCGTGCAAATCGTTATAAAATAACACCCATCGTTAGAATAATCCCACCCCTCATATCGGCAAGATTTTATGCGATATTTATTTTTATATAAATTACCCTCCATTTAACCATATTATATCATAATAAAATTGTAAAGACGAACGGCGTAGACGAACGGCGTAGACGAACGGCGTAGAGATGAACGGCCGTTCATCTCTACGCCGTTTTCCCCAAAAACAAACCCAGCCCCTTGAGAGGGGCTGGGTTTCTATATCAATCGTTTCAGCAATTAATAGGTCAAAGTCTTGGGAGTCAACGGCAGACTGTTGACAGAAGTGAGGACTGTGCCTGCGCTGTCATCCCAGCCAATATCGCCGGTAGCCATATTAACTGACAAAGACCAATCGCCTGAAACGTTGCCATCGGTTGTATCCAAAGTGAAGAGGAACAACTTAGTGGCGCCGGCCGCGATTTCCACATCAATCATGCCAGCATCAGTGATCTTGGTATCTTCAAAATTCTGATCTTCGCCGGAAGCTAAGAAGCTAGTGGTTTCTAGGGCGGTGGTACTGGTGCTGTCTTTGTAGATATTCAAGGCCCTGTCAGTGGTGTTAGAGATAGTGGTTGACAAAGCTAAGTTAACATACTTGATAATGGCGGTATAATTACCGACATTAGCCGAGTTGGTAATGTTAATCTTAGCAATGGTCTGGGCCGAACTGCCGACCGTAGCGCCGGTCGGACTGTCGCCAGCCCAAGCCGCGGAAACCTTAGTTCTGTACACTGTCATCGCGTTGCCAACTTGATCAAGATCAGCGGCCGTATCAGTCTTCGCGTAGAAGTCAATCGTGTTGGCCGCATTGGTCAGAACCGTGCCTGACGAGACGCCTTTCGCGACTATGGTTTCAGTTGAAGTAATGCCGTTTTCCGACAGCATACCAAAGGTATGGGTGGAACCGGAAACAGCGCCGTCACCGGCCGTGGCTACATCAGCTTTGACAATAATAGTCTTGCTGTTGCCAGCCGCAACCGTCAGATTGATTCCGCCAATAGTA
>Ga0210051_1006340_pt1 | contig 11161 bp, 7 predicted proteins | sample CryGey092014_all_FD_185464 | JGI IMG/M metagenome (GOLD analysis project Ga0210051, IMG submission 185464) | Groundwater microbial communities from aquifer - Crystal Geyser CG23_combo_of_CG06-09_8/20/14_all (SPAdes) (version 2) | ecosystem: Environmental > Aquatic > Deep subsurface > Groundwater ...
TTCGTGCCGACCGCGCCTTACCTGTTTGCCTCCCTTCTCACGCTACACCACATTGGCCAGCTGGATAACTTTGGCGTACGTCTCTTGACCACCCTCCCGCTCGCAACCCGCGTTATCAAGCTTCCGCAACACGAACTACTTACGTTCCAGGATACAAATCGATCGACCGCATTTCATGCACAAATCAGCCATCTTTCACCTCTAATCTCTCTTCCCCATCGGACTTGCATAGTGTCACCCATCCGTCAGCGGCGGCGGGATGACCATCCTCGGCCCCCAGTAGGCCCGGGACGGCGCAAGGAGGACACCGCCGGAGCCGACCAGAACGACTGTGGCCGCAACAGCAGCGCAGAGACTTGGGTCCCGGTCCGGCGGCGATAGAGCCACTCGTATTGCCCACACGCCCCAAGCGCAGCCGCTGGCGATAACGGCGTGCAGAAGATAGGCGAGTATTGCGCGAACGGTCGGATACGTTTTGACGCCCGGTGGGGGCTCGGTGCCTGGATCCAGCGTCCCCAGGACCGGACCGCCATCGGTTGGCACGACGTAAACGGTGGCCAATACCGAGACCTCCCAGGTGAACTTCATCAGCCCTTGTCCAACAATGGCGGCGACTAGGCACCCCAAGGCACACAGGCCATGGCAGGATAGACCCGCGTCGAGGAGCGCGCCCGCGGTGACTCCCAGATACACGATGGCGGCTATTGCGCCTAACTCAAAGGCCAGTGTTGTTGCCTCTGCGAGGGCGACGCGAATACCCCACTTGAGGAGGGCTGCAGGACTGACTTGGGTTCCGCGGTCCTGGTCGCTCTGCGGCAAGACGGGAACCCAACGCCCAGCCGGAGGGCTCTGATGGGTCGACGCGGGGTCCGGCGCGAAGGCGCGGCGACCAAGGGTGACCAGGACGACGATAAGGACCAAGCCCAGCGCGAAGACGATGGGGCTCAGGCCAAGCCTTATGTTAGCAGTTGCCCAGGTATGCGTGTGCCCCAGAACCGCACCTGCCCAGCCCCAATGTGTCATCACGTCGATGGCGTTCGGATCTAGCCAGTAGCCGTAAACGATATTCCACGCAAACAAGAATGCCGCACCTGGGACAAGGCCGGGACCTACACCGCTCTTGGGGCAGACGCCTACTCCTTCTGCCAACGCGATCGCAACGGCGGCTGCGCCAACGAGTCCCAAGAGACCGCCGATGAGCAATACGCAGAATGTCACCAGAGAAAGGATGGTTTCCATGTCCTCACCCCCTCGCGCCTCAAGTCCCACCGGTGCCGCCGAAACTGCCAATCCTACCGTGGCGGTGAGGACGATCGCGGAGATCGAGGGTGTCGGTGTTAGTAGGCGGGGAAGTCTCATCGCTGTGCTCCTTCGAGAATGCCTCGTCACACACCGGAAGACAGCCGGCAGCCGGTTCTTCCCACGCCTCGTTGGCAGAAGGCGACCGGCTTCCGCCTAACTTCCTGAAGGCGGGGCGTCTTCATTGGTCGGGGTGTTCAAGCGAAGCGGGGACACGGGCAGTCATCGGTCTCCTACATCCCCCAGACCTCAATCCTCTGCCCCTTGTACTCCTCTTCGCGATGGGAGAGCTTCTCCTCCCACGACTTGCCCGGGCTGCGGTCGAAGATCAGCAGGTGCCCTTCGTCGGCGCCACAGCGGTCCAGGTACTCCCAGGTCTGCGCCAGCCCCTCCTGCACCGTGCGCTCGAAGGAGCCGCGAAGCAGCTTTAGCTCGACTACGGCCTTCTGTACGCCGCCGGGGTGCGGCCAGATGACCAACAGGTCGGTGCGCAGCCGGCCGAGCCCGTACTCGCGCTCGACTCGCCCGCCGCTGTTGACGATGCGCTGCAGGAACGCCTGCATCAGAAGCTGCGGCCCGGCTTCCTTGTAGTCGAACCGCTCGACCCAATGCTCCGAGTGCTCTCGGAAGAACTCCTGGAACGCCGCCAATAGCTTCGGCAGGTCGAGGCGCCCGTCGGCCCGGACGTACCACTGGGGGTCCTGAGCGATGGTCAACTGGGTGCTGTACGTCAGCTCCCGCGGGATGACCTCGCGGTAGATCGGGTTGGCGATGGCGAGCTGGCCCTGCGTGGTGATCAGACCGAGGTCACGGACATATTGGATGTCATCCGAGGGGATCAGGTCAGGGCTGGTGTCGCCCGCCAGCAGGGGCTCGATGACGCGGCGCACGCGATCTTCGCGGAGCTTATCTGCAAGCTGGTCCAGGTGCGTGACGCGCTCGACGATGAGGTTCTCCTTGGCTTGGTGGACCATCTCGGCAGTCAGCTTCCGAGAGCGGTCTCGGTTCTCTCTGATCTCCCACGTGACTCCGTGTCCCAGAGCGTTGACCAACCACGGCTGACCCAGCGAGAGCTGCCAGACGGCCGCGAGCGCCTCGGGCTCGAACTGCTGCCCGGTGGCCTCGGTGTGCTGCACGAGAAGCGCGTGCACTTCGGCCTCGCTGAAGTTGCCGAGCCGGAGTGACTTCGCCTTGATGTTGAAGGCGCTGCCGCCGGTGATGATCGCCTTGTCCCGGTCCGAGTGGATGCGGTAGTCCCGCACGTCCCGGACCCCGCAGAGAATGACCGTCTGGGGGAACGATTCTGGGCGCTTGTCGTACCCGGCCCGAAGCTGCCGCAGCACGGCGATGAGCGTGTCGCCGACCAGGGCGTCGATCTCGTCGATCAGCAGAACGAGCGGCTTCTCGCTCGCCTGCGACCAGTGGCTGAGCGCGGCGTTGAGCGCGGCGTGCTCTCCGTACTCGTTGAGCCATTGCCCGCGACGGTCGGCGAGGAACTCATCCCGGAGGTGGTACCGAGCCCGTTCGCTGATCTCGCCAAGGATTGCTCGCATCCCGCCGCGCACGTCCTCCCGTGCCGACTGCCCCACCTCTGCGTTGGCGTAGACGCACCGGTACCGCCCTTCGCGGTTCAGGTACTCCATCAGCGCGTGCAGGCACGAGGTCTTCCCCGTCTGCCGCGGCGCGTGCAGGACGAAGTACTTGCCCTGATCGACAAGCGACAGTATCTCCCCCAGGTCCCACCGGGTGAGGGGCGGCACGCAGTAGTGTTCGGCCGGTCGTATCGGTCCCGCCGTATTGAAGTGACGTTCCGGCATGGCGACAGCTCGTTCGCGATCGATGGGACGCGATTGTAGCTCCTGAACGGCACGGGGCCAAACGGCGTGGTTTGTGGTCGGGTGTGCGGCTCTACCGCCTGAGCGCCACCTTCACCGACGCAATCCCCCGGCGCGGCACCGACACGCTCACCGTGTTGCCGCTCTTCTTTGCGGTCGACTTCGCCACGGGACGCTCCAGGAGATCGACTTCCTCGACCTGCGTCACCTCGCCGAAGAACGCCTCGTCCAGCGTCGCCTTTGCTGTGCTCTTCCGACCGATGGGGTCGAAGAACCGCAGGATGAAGGCGTCTCCGTCCTCGGCCTTCTTGAGCGCGCTCAGGACGACGCCGGCGGGAGCGGCCTGGACGAGCTGGGCGGCGGGTGGCAGGTCGCCCTCGTGGGCGTCGGTGCTCACAACGCGCAGCTCCTGCTCGAAGGCCATCGCCGTGCGGATCGCGTCGGCGACAGGCAGCTCTCCGGCGAAGGGCTGCAGGGCGAGGTGGACCTCGTGTTGGCCGATTTCAGGCAGCGGGTCGGGGTCGTAGCTGCTGCGGATGAGGGTGAGGCGCAAGGTGTTGCCGACCAGCGAATGGCCATGCTTGCTGTCGTTGTACAGCACGCAGCCTGCTTGCTGTTCACTGCACGTGCCCGCGACTTGCGCCCAGCGCAACGCGGGAACTTCCTCGCCGTGCGGCATGTCGCGGTCGATGGCGCCGAAGGGGATTTCGTAGCGCGCCTTGGCATCGCTGAGGGCGAACGGGAGCGCCAGTCGCAGTGCGGGCACGCCGGTCTGCGGGGTGCCGCGCTCGAACCACGTGCCGCGCAGGTGCAGGTAGAGCTTCGGGTCGCCGGCTCGGAGTTCGTAGGTCAACGTGAAGGTGGACTCGTGGATCGCCAGGTCGACCTCGAGGGTCGCCTTGTGGGGACCGCCCAGCTTCCGTCGGATTGCCGTGACTCGCGGCGCCTCCACCGGGCCGGTGTGATCGACCAGCCAGGCGGTCATTCCGTGCACGCGCTCCAAGGCGTACTCAACGGGCGAAGCGGGACACTCGGGGGCCACCACGGCCAGGTCGCTGCGCTTGTCTTCCAGGCGACGAATGCCGCCGGTTGCGGGGTCCAGCTCCAAGCGCAGGAACTCGTTCTCCATGCCCTCGGGGCTGCGCTCGTACTGGGAGTAGCCGCAGTGGTGGACCAGCCCGGACTGCTTGGTTCCGCTGTCCGCCGGAGCCGTCGTGTTCTCCAGGAGCGTGTAGACGCCGTAGCCGAAGGCGCCGACCTCAGCCGGGAATGCCAGCCGCACGAACTCGTGTCCCCAGTAGTGGCCGTGCTCCAGGAACTGGGCGCCGACGAGCCTTCCGTCGGGTGCCTCCACGGCGTACGCGAGCTGACCAGCGTTGGCCGGTTGGTAGCCCCGCTGCCCAGCGTCCCACACGACCGCCTCGACGACTTCCGTGCGCTCCCATGCCGTTGGGTTGAACACCACGAAGGGATGCCGACCCGCGCCGGCGCTTTGCTCGGAAGCGCTCATCCCGCCGTTGGCGCTGCCGAAGCCCACTCCCGCGCCCAGTGTGCGTGAGACGCGAGCGGGAGGCAGCTCTGCCGCCCCGGCTCCGTCACCCGAGGTGTCCACCTTCGCCGCCAGCGCGCGCAGCGCGTTGGCTTCAGTCACGCCGGTCATGGCGACGGTCTGCTGGTAAAGCCCGTGGGTGTACGTCCGCGTGTCGTGCACGCCGGAACCGGGCAGGATGTCGTGGAAGTGACTGAACAGCGTATCGCGCCAGCCCTGCTCGAATGCGGCCGCCGGGTAATCGCGCGCGCCGGCGGCCCACGCCAGTGCGCAGAACGCCTCGGCATCGGCGAGCTTCTTCTCGCCGTATCGGTTGGCCTTCTTAACCAGCGTCTGCGTGGTGAAGCAGCCGGTGAACTCCAGGTTCAGTTCGCGGTCGATGAGCGGCAGGCTCTGCCCCTCTTGGTCGAGGCGTTCGTAAAAGGCCTTCGCGGTGGACAGGACCACATTCGGGTAGATCGGCCACGCGTCCAACTCGACGGCGCGCGCGAGGTCGCGCCGGGTCGGGCCGCCGCCGTGATCGCCGACGCCGTAGACGTACATGAAGAACGGCAGCCCCGTCTCGCGGACGAACACCATGAGGTGTTGGATGAGATCGGGCCCGATGGCGCCGTTGTAGCCTCGCCGCATGTCGTTGCGAACCAGCACCGTCGAACCGTCGGGCGCCCGCCACCGGAACGCCTCCGGGCACGGCTGGCCGAACGTCCCGGGCCGGTGCATGTAGACATACTTCACGCCGCCGCGGACGAGATACGTTGGCACGGCGTGCGCGTGCCCGAAGGTATCGGGCGCCCAGTCAATCGGCACGTCCTCTGGCGTCAGCCCGAACAGCTCCTGCATGTAACGGCGCGTGTAGAGCAGATGCCGACACAGGCTCTCGCCGCCGGCGAGGTTCTTGTCGCCTTCGACCCAGTGGCTCGCGGTGACCTCCCAGCGGCCCTCCCGAACGCGGTTCGCGATCTGCGCCAGCAGCTCCGGGTTGTGCTCCTCCATGATCCGGTACACGCTGGCCTGGCTCTGGCTGAAGCGGAAAGTGGGGAACTCGTCCATCAGCTTGAGCACGGTGGTGAACGTGTCGTTGGTCACCGCCACCGTCTCCGGCCACGACCACATCCAGTTCATGTCGATGTGGGCATGGCCCACCAGGTACATGGTGTATCCCTTGGCGGCCTTGCCCAGCGGCGCGAGGAGCTCCTCTGCCTGGTCGACCGCCCGGCGGAAGTCGGCGAGACTACCGGCGCCCGCCGCCACGACGTCGGCTGCCTGTGCAAGGAGCTTGCGCCACGCGGTGGCCTTGTCCGGGTGAAGCTCGCACAGGTTCTGCGCAAACTCCAGTTCGGTCTCGAGGCGCTCCGCGAGATCGTGCGCCTCGCCGGTGGTTTGGGCAAGGGTGTCTTTCAGTCGGCTGGTGAGGTCGGTCATCTGTGGTTCCTCCATGAGCGTGGGGGCAATATTCGGCTGCGAGGCGGGATGTCCTCGCGCGTGGCGATTCGAGGTGGCTCGTAGTTCCGCGTTCACGCGGGTCGTGCATAGGGTTGGGCGGAAGGAATGGACGAATCAGACGGATCGGACCGATCAGACCGATCGGACGAACTTGACACGGGCGACCCGCGTGAACGAGGAACTACGGACCCGAAGCAATCACGGCAGCGCGCAACCCGCCGCCGTGTCGAACATCGCCACGATGTTCTCCGGCGGCGTGCCGGCTTGAATGGCGTGCGAAGGCCCCAAGACGTACCCACCGCCCCGCGCCAGCACCTCGATGCGCTCCTGCGTCTCGCGGACCACGTCGTCCACGGTGCCGAAGGGCAGCGTGTGTTGCACGCTCACGCCGCCCTCGAAGCACAGTCGGTCCCCGTATTCGTTCTTGAGCTTCACCGGATCCATGTCGGCGGCGTCGAACTGCAGCGCCTGGAGACAGTCGATGCCCATGTCGATCAGCCCCGGCACAGCCTCCATTACGGCACCGTCGCTGTGATACATGATCTTGACGTTGAACTCATGGAGCGCTGCGTTCAGTCGCTGGTGGTGTGGTTTGAGCAGCCGTTCCCACTGCGGGAGTGAGATCAGCAGGCCCTGCTGGGAGCCGACATCGTCGGCTGTGAACGCAATGTCGACCTCGCCGTCGGCTGCCTGCAGCGCCCGGCGGAAGAACTCGACGTGGTAGTCGGTCACGCGGCGCATGATCTCCCAAGCCAGTTCCGGGGCCAGTGCCAGGTCCATCAGGAACCGCTCGAATCCGCGCATGTACCACGAGGACTCCAGAATGTTCCCGTTGCCGAGAACCAGCGCGTAATCGCGACCCCACCTGGCCGCACGGCACTTGTCGGCGAAGCCCTCGTGGTCCCACCAGTCGGGCGACGGCCAGCGATGCGCGTCCAGATCGTCGAGGGTCTCCGCCGAACTCAGCGGGTAGACATCGATCTCGCAGTAGTGCCCTTCACCGTATGATTGCGGCTTGCGGTGGACGCCCCACACGTCCGTGCCCGGCTGGAGCTTGGGGCCGACGTAGTCCGGCTGGACGCCCTGAATGTCCAGTAGCGGGAGCAGGTACTCAGCAACGCCGACTCCGCGCTCGCGCTGAAGATACAGCTCAAGCTGAGCGTGCGCCGGCGGGTTGAGGCCCGAGCACACCATGGCGATTGGCACGCGGTCAGTAGTTTGGTGGTTCAGCGCGCGGCGGACTCGCTCGCGGGGGGAGAGGGTGTCTGCGGTACCGTGGCTCATTGCTTTGCTGTCCTCGGGCGGGGTCTGTGTGCGCCTCACGTGCCCACGGCGGGAGGAGTGCCTGCAAGCATAGCACGTTTGCAGGAACAGAGCACCCCGCCCAGCTTCCGGCAGGTGGGCGGTTGGGGTGCGGAGAACTACTGGTAGGCAGCTCCCGCCGTCGTCGCGGCATCATCATATCGCTCCGCGTTGAGCGGATCCTGGAGGTCCGACCATGCCCACCGCCCAACCCGAACCCCTCCTCACCCTCGAACCCTCGAAGGAGGCTCCGCGCAACTCCGAGGGCTCGCTCGTCGAGCTCAGGGACGGCCGCCTCTACCTCGCCTACAGTCGGTTCACCAGCGGCGGCGCCGACAACTCGAAGGCGCAGATCGCGAAGCGAGTCTCCGCCGACGGCGGGAAGACCTGGACCGACGACGAGATCCTGGTCGATACCGAAGGCAGAGAGAACGTCATGTCGGTCAGCCTGCTGCGGATCGACACGGGCGAGGTCCTGCTGTTCTACGCGGTGAAGAACAGTTGGGGCGACTGCAAGCTCTACCTGCGCCGATCCGCCGACGAGATGCGGACGCTGAGCGACCGGGTCTGCGCGACGCCGAGCGACGGCTATCACGTGGTCAACAATGACCGGGTGGTTCAGCTCTCGACGGGTCGGCTGATCGTCCCGGCGGCGCTGCACCCGTGCGCCGATGGAACGCAGCAGACGTGGAGTGCGCGAGGGATCTCGAGGTGCTTCCTATCGGATGACCGCGGCCGCACGTGGCGCAAGAGCCGTAGCGAATTGCAGATGCCTGGTGAATCGGGGACGGGCTTGCAGGAACCGGGCGTGGTGGAGCTGTTGGACGGCCGTGTCTACCTGTGGTCGCGTACCGACAAGGGATGTCAGTACGAGTCGTTCTCGACAGACGGCGGAGAGACATGGGCAGAGGCGCGGCCCAGCCCGCTGGCCTCGCCCGTGTCGCCGGCCTCCATCAAGCGAGTGCCGTGGCTCGACGACTTGCTGGTCGTCTGGAACGACCACTCCGGCAAGCACCCCTTCCCGCCCGGCCGCCGGACTCCGCTCTGCCTCGCCACCTCCGGCGATGACGCGCGCACCTGGATCGGCAGCAAGGTGCTGGAGGGCAACCCGGATGGTTGGTACTGCTACACGTGCATGACCTTCGTAGGCGACAGCGTGATCCTCGGCTACTGCGCCGGCGACAAGCAAGTGGGCGGGCTCAACCGGCTGAAGGTGACGCGCGTGCCGAAGGAGTGGCTCTACTCATGATTGCCGCTGCGCCGCTGGACCGCCCAACCCAGCTATTGCCGCGAGGCGGACGGAGGGCGGCCGAGTGCCTTCCGTTCGTCCCGCGCCTCGGGTCACTCCTGCTGCTGACCCTGGCACTGCCTCTCCGAGCGGGTGCCGCCCGCCCGTGGCAGGTCTTCTACGAAGGCGGCACGTGGGCGCCCGGTGCTACGGGTTGGATCGGCGACGACACGCACTCGAAGCGCACAGACGAGGGGCTTCTCGTGTCTGACCCGTCGATCGAGAAGGGCAGCGGCCGCATGTACTCGCTCAACTGGCACGCAGACCCCGCGCGCGGTGCAGCACTGGAGGCGCGCGTCAGAGCGGTGTCGTGCTCGCAGCCGTGGGGCAGCGGGCTGATGGTTGCCGACGGCGTGCACGAGGAATCGCTGACGATCTACGCCGACAAGCTTCAACTTGTCAACGCCAAGGAGACGATTCCCTTCGATGCTGCGAAAAGGTTTCACACGTACCGGCTGGTGATCAAGGGCGAAGACCTGACGCTGTTCGCCGACGGCAAAGAGTTGTATGACGGAGCGGGCAAGTTCGTTACCCCCGCACAGCTCACGCCGCCGCGCAACCAGTGCGGTTTCGGCTGCGGCGCTTCCGCCGCAATGGGGGAAGCCGTGTGGGAGTGGGTGCGGTTCCAGAGCGACCTGCCCGAACGGGAGGCACCGACGATGTCCGAGATTCCGGGTCTGGAGGTAGAGTTCGGCGAGACAGTTGAGATCCTCCCGAATGCGACCTACAGGAGCCTCTTCATGTTCGGCGACAGCCGGCTCGCCGTCGGCGACCGGCACTCCGCAGACCACGGCAAGACGTGGCAGCCAGGCCCGGCGCTGGGCACCAACTTCCTCGAGTTGCCCGACGGCGCGGTGCTGGGACTCGGATTCAAGACGAAGCGGCTGGCCGACGGAGTGTTCGAGGTGCCGTTGCTTCGCTCGCGGGACGGCGGCAAGACGTTCAAGTCCTCTACGGCGCGCCTCAACATCCCGGAAGGAACCGGCGGAACGGGAGACGACGGGAAGCGCTACGAGGGCCCGGCTGTGGACCATGCCCTCGTTCGGTGCCGCGACGGCTCGCTCCTGGCGGCGATGTACGGGTCCTTCAAGACCGACACGGTTCTCTGCCCGACCTTCCCCCCGGAGTGGAAACTCTACAAGTACCGAACCTTCGTCGTTCGCTCCACGGACGGCGGGGCGACTTGGGATTACTGGGCCACCGTTGCCTACGACCCCGATGTCGGCCTGGAGAGCTTCTGCGAAGCCGACCTGCTCCCCCTGCCCAACGGCGACCTGCGCTGCTTCATGCGCACCGGTGGCAGCGGCGGAAAGTACACGCCGCTCTACCTGGGCACGTCCCACGACGCCGGCAAGACCTGGGACAAGCCCCACCCCATCGCTGACCGCGGCGTCTGGCCTAACGCCTGCCGGATGCAGAGCGGCGTCCTCGTCGTCACCTACGGCCGTCCCGATAACTACCTGGCCTTCAGCCTCGACGACGGCAAGACGTGGATCGGCCCCACCTGCTTCCACCAGGGGCCGACGACAAGCTACAACTCCGTCGAGGAGGTCGAGCCGGGCAAGCTGCTGGTGGTGTACGACCGGCAGGCGCTCGATGCCGACGGGAACATGGCGCGTGGCGTGATGGGGGTGTCAGTGCGCGTCGACCGGCGTTAGCACGGGTCCACGGCGCGGCCCTGCCGTCACTTGCTTGCCGCGCTGTCGGCTGATTCCTCGACGATCTCCGCTCGCAGGAACATCCCGCACTTGGGGCACTTGCCGGGCTTGTCCTGCTTCACATTGTCTTCGGGCATTGGGCAGACCCACTCGACCTTGGTGCCCTCTGGTACTTTGGGCTGGAGTAGCATCCCACACGTCGGACACTTGCCCGGCTTCTCCCGAACAATGTCGGCGTGCATCGGGCAAGTGTATTCCTTCACGACGTTGGCGCCTTTGCCGGCTTCGCTGTCGGCGATCCTCCCTGCCTCGGGCGTCGTCTCCAGGGCGGTAGGTGCGGTTCCTTCGTTCTGCCCGCTCTGTTTGCCGCAGCCAACCATGGACACGACGGCCAACAGCAGAACGACTGAACCCAGTGCGGCGATCTTCTTCATCTTGTGTTCCTCCTCAGGTGTTCCGACCGGATCTGAATGACGTATACCCGCGAAGGTTAAGAACACACCGAAGTGGAAGTTCGCGGAACTTCCCCGGCAGGCGTGCAGCAGACGTAGGACAGAGGGTATTCTCCCAGACGGAGCCGAAGTCGCACCGGGACTTCGGTGTGTTCTTAACCTTCGCGGGTATAGTACTATCGCTAATGGTGACTCAGGTCAGCGGGCGCCGCCTCCACTGGTGTCCCGACTGCGCGCGTCAGCAAGTCGAGCGCGACGTTCTGCTCGAAGAGCGCCTGTACGCGGTTGGTCTTCGCCCGGGTCAAAGTCACCAGCGCGTCGAGGGGCTCCAGGTT
>Ga0210051_1006344_pt1 | contig 11158 bp, 11 predicted proteins | sample CryGey092014_all_FD_185464 | JGI IMG/M metagenome (GOLD analysis project Ga0210051, IMG submission 185464) | Groundwater microbial communities from aquifer - Crystal Geyser CG23_combo_of_CG06-09_8/20/14_all (SPAdes) (version 2) | ecosystem: Environmental > Aquatic > Deep subsurface > Groundwater...
CTCTCATCTTAACGACAATCTCTGATAGGTATTTAACCTTGATCTTATTGATCTTTAATGACCTGAGAATAAATTCATAATCGGCGGCCAATGAGAAAGAAGTATCAAAAATCTTTTCGGACTTATTATACACTTCCCTTTTTACAAACAGAGTCGGATGAGGAATAATCCAGCCGCCATTAATTTTACTTTCTTGATATTTCCCGCTCCGCCAATATCTGGTTTGTTTGTCAGTATTATCCTGATCCACATAAACCAAATCGCCGTAAACAGCATCAACATCCGGATTAGCCGCAAAAACATCATTGATCTTGGCTAAAACATTTTGATCATAATAGAAATCATCGGAATTTAAAATTCCGATAATATCGCCAGTCGTCAGCTTTATTCCCTTGTTCATGGCGTCATAAATACCGGAATCTTTTTCGGAAACCAATCTGATGGGATATTTCCTTTGATATTCATTGACTATGGCTATCGTTCCATCCGTGGAAACACCATCAATCACTAGATATTCCAGATCTTGGTGGGTTTGGCTAATAACACTATCAATCGTGTCAGAAATAGTTTTAGCGCTGTTATAGCTGGGGGTTATAATGGAAATTTTCATAAATCTATTTTAAAGCCTCAACAAATAAGGAATCCGGTTTTCGGGGATAATCTCCATCTTGAGCTTTATCCAAGGCATATTTATTCCAATCCAAAATTCCGGACTCATTATAATTCATAATTTTAAAATCTCTGAAACCGACACTGGCCAATAAAATTTTTAAATCCAATTTATCATACATCCACCGGTGAGCTTCACCGGATTTTTGGGGATTGGCTTTTTTAACGAAACCGACAATAAATCTTTTTAATCTACTAAAGCGATCATCTCGCCGCAGAAAATTAATAATTTTATCTTTTAAGCTAAACTGGGGAGATTGGCCGTCGGGAAAATTTAAATTTAATAAGGGCTTAAATTCTTCCCCATTTCTAAAAAGAATATAATCTTTATTAAATTTTCCGCCTTTGATGGTCTCCAACATCTCCCCGCCACTCTTTTGTCTGACAATTTGATCAAAAAGCTCTATTTTATTCCATTTATAATTTAAGATCGCCGACTGGTCGTTAGAATTGAATCCTTTGGCCAAATTACTTAAATACTCCAGACAAATTTGCTCCAAATCAGGAATCACGACTCGGATGATTCCGCCCGGTTTTAAAACCCGAAAACAGTCAGCGATAAATTTTTCCGCCTCAAATTTATTAATATGCTCCAAAACATGAGAATGATAAACAACGTCAACAGAATCCGACGAAAACGGCAATTTATTTTTGATGTTGTGATATTTAACAAATTGAGAGCGATACAAATCTAAATTTATCCAATCCGGATGATAATTATGACCGCAACCGATATTTAATAATTTCATAATTTTTGTTTACAATGATTTATAAAAATTCTTAATATTTTCACAAATATACTTTACTTCTCTCTTGGTCAAAAAAGGATGAATCGGTAAAGATAAAATAACTTTAATCTTATCTTCTAAAACCGGCAAATAAGAATTATACTCTTTAAAGCACGGCTGTCTATGAACCGGAATGGGATAATGAATTAAAGTGGCTATTCCCTTGGACTTTAAATATTCAATCAAACCATCGCGACTCTCCGCTTCAATTACAAAGAGATGGAAAACTGACTGAGAATTTTTTCTGGCGGCCGGTAATTTTATCTGTTTTACCTGGCGTAAATATTTGACGTAAGCAGCCGCTAACTTTTGCCTGGTCTTATTATTCCGATCCAAATACTCTAATTGAACCAGCAAAATAGCGGCCTGGATTTCATCCAAACGGCTATTAAGGCCGTAGACTTCATGCTCATAGCGATTCTTCTGGCCATAATTTCTCAGTTGTAATATTTTATCATAAAGATATTTGTCATCAGTAGTGATTGCCCCGCCATCGCCGAAAGCCCCCAGATTCTTGGTAGGATAGAAACTAAAACAATTAATAATACCGAATGATCCCACTTTCTTATTCTGATAAGTGGCGCCATGAGCCTGAGCGCAATCTTCAATTAAATGAATTTGGTGTTTCCGGCAAATGGCCATGATCTTATCCAAATCAACACTTTGACCATAAAGATGGACCGGAATAATGGCTTTGGTATTACTATGAATCTTCTCTTCAATTTGACTGGCATCAATATGGAAATATTCATCAATATCCACAAAAACCGGTTTGGCCCCGACTGAAATGATGGCGAGGGCTGTCGCCGCAGCGGTATGGCTAGTAGTGATAACTTCATCGCCCGGACCGATATTAAGGGCTAATAGGGCTATTTGAAGGGCTTCCAGGCCGTTGGCCACCCCCACAGCGTATTTAGTGCCGATATAACCGGCGAACTTTTTTTCAAAATCAGCCACCTGAGTTCCTAAAATATACCAACCGGAATTAAGCACTCCCTTGATGGCTTTATCAAATTTCTGATGATGACTTTTATATTGCTTTTGAAAATCATTGAATTTGATTTCCATATTATTTTTTATTTAAATATTTAATAAATTCATCATAATTTCTCAGATAATCGCTCTCTTGATAATAATCGTCGGCCAAAACTAGAATGACGCAATCGGCAGAAAATTTTTCCATGGTATGCCATAACTTCGGACCCAACCTAACGCCGTAATGAGGGTTGTCCATTAAAATCCGCTGCTTATTCTTCCCGTCGTCCAATTTTAAAACAAAGCTGCCGTTGATGCAAAAAATAATCTGCTCTAATTTTTTATGGGCGTGATGGCCCCGATGGGATTTTTTATTGAATAAATTGTTAATAAAATAAAACCTTTTGATAACAAAAGGAACATTCCGATTGGATTCGCCGATGACCAAATTACCGTCGGGAAAATCATTGAAAGATTGTAATTTAATCAGGCCCGAATTCTTAACCTTTATTTTTTTGTTCATAAAATTTGTCTTTAAATAATTTACAAAATATGATAATTGATTTGATAATTCCGAACCGTGATAGCCGAGCCACCATTTTTTCTTTAAAAGAAACTTGTTTATAGCCAAAGTTAAAATCCGGACTAAATTTTTTGACTAATTCTATATTGTTTTGTAAGGCCCGAAAATAGGGCTCACAGATAATCCGGCGGACGTTTTCGGAAAGGTCATAGCGGCGAGCCGGCAAGTACTTAGTCGGAGATAATAAACAAAAGCTGTGGAAGTGATAAAAAATCAAGGGAAAAATTTCACCGGTATTTTTTTCTCGGCCGATAATTTTATTATTTTCCGAATAAAAATCATATTGCTGGACGTTCCACGGCGCCACTCCGCCACCCAGATGCCTTAATTCGTAAACTCCCTGAAAGCGGGTCGGCCAATCGTCCAAATACTTCTGATCGCCCAAACGGCCTTTATCTAAATAATCAAAACACCAATCCAGACAGGCTAAACGCCACCAATCCAGCGCCGCCAAGCTATTTTTATTATTTTTAAAAATTATGAATTGGACGCAGTATTTCCCGCTAACCGCCGCCTGGTCGTATTTTCTGGTATAGCGATGCGAGGTAATCATAATATCTTTATCACCCAACTCGGCAATCAAAATTTTCGGGTCGTTGAAAAAATATAAATCAGCGTCCAAATAAATCAATTTATCCCAGCTTGAATTTTTCTGCAGCAGAAACCACATGAAGTTGGAAGCGCAAGTCCAAGAATATTCCGCCACATTTCTCTCGGCTTTGACTTCCAGTAACTCCGGGCTCTCAAACTCTTCTGAGGTCACCAATCTGACATGGGGCAAATTCATTTGGCGTAAAAGTTCATAAGTCAAGCCGTCCAAGCATAAAATCCAAAGGTTAAAATCCTCGGTACAATTAGCTGCCAACGAATTATACATGGCCAAGCCTTTATAAAAATAATTGCGATCAAACAGGGTGCAGAAATTATAAGTCATAACTTTTAAACGTTTAATTTTTGCCTGATTTTTTTCCAGGCGCTCTTTGGATTTTTCAGATAACTTGAAAATTTCAATAAAAAATTGTTTCTGGTTCTAAAAAATTTCATGATGCTCTTTTTGGCTTCCAAATTTTCTTTGATTTCAATCCGATGCATATTAATTTTTATATTCTCTACCTTGGCAGTTTTATTAAAAATATTGACGATGCCGCAATTGGCGCCGCTGCCGTCAAAACCGATATTGTAAATCAAAGATTCTCCGGGATAAAGGGTTAATTTATTTTTTAAAAAGGCCGACCCGTACCACCGAACCGCCCAAGAACTGTTTTTGCCGGCGATTTGATCTTTGAGCAGCTGGGTGTAAGGATAGGCGCCGTTAAAATCAAACTCTTTGGTTAAATTTTTGGTTTCTAACTCCGCCAATATTTTCCGGCCGTCAGGTTCAAATAAATCCCAACCTCTTTTCCAGGTGGCCCAACCTTGGCAATCAGCCCCTTTCAAAAAATATATTTCCGGCAATCGTTCTTTGACCGGATAGATATAACTATGAATACTAATTACCTGGTTATCATTTTCATACAGATTCAACCCTTCATTAAGATATTTAAGAAAGTAACGGGAAGTGATAATGTCATCTTCTAAAACGATAATTCGGCCATAGTGATTAATAGTTTCGGTGACACCGGCGATAATTGACTTTCCGAGGCCGTAATTCTGGGCTCTCTCTATAATTTTAACGCTTTTGAAGCCGTTAACCTCTTTTAAATATTGTCTGACTTCGGCCACTTGTTGCCGGCTCAAATCATTATCCTTCGGTCCATCGGAAAAAATTATTAAATCAGTTTCCGAAGCCAATTCATTCTTTTCAAGGGCCTCAATTGTCTTTTGGGTATGCCAGGGACGGTTATAGACAAATAAAGCTACTGGGGCTAGTTTCATAAAATTATTTTTTAGCTTTGATAAAAGCGATAGCATACCAGCGGTCTTTAATCATGTCAGTTTTTGCGGCTTCAGCCTCATCGACGGTTAGCCATAAATTAAATTTCTTGGAATATTTCTTGTATTCTATTTCCATGCTAGAAAAATCTCTTAATAATTCATTAATTCTTCCCTTATTATAAAGCTTATTTATCGGCAAAACGTCCTTAATACCATAAGGCACGGAGATCAAGGCGGCTCCGCCAGATTTCAAGATTCTTTTTATCTCCTTCATGGCCTTGATGTCCCCCGTGGGATCGTCGTCGCTGCCGTAACGGCCGGAAACTCCGATGTGTTCCAAAGTGGAGATGCAAGTAACCATATCAAAAAAATTATCCGGATATTCGGTCTTTCGGATGTCGCCGACGGAAAACTTTATTCTATCATTTCCGATGGGCTTGGCATTTAAATCTATGCTGTTGATTTCCACCGTTTTCGGCAAAAGATCATAAAGCATATTACTGGCCGTTGAGCCGACGTCCAGCAGTCGTCCTTGGGTAATATCAATGTTTTCCAGCATCCAGGGATATTCTAAATAGCGATCGGAATTATCCGGCTGCCGCTCTATCAACTTGGCCAAGAGGACGCAATCCTTGAACTTTTCGCATTTACTTTTGCTTAAATAAAAAATAAAAATATTCAACGTCTTGATTATCTTTCCAAAAACCACGATGCCGAGGGCCGTGGCCTGCCTCAATAGATTTAAAAATTTTACCATAATATTCATTGCTGTTAATCTTTCAGACTATAAATAATTTTATCCCATTTCTCCGTAAACGGCAAAATGCCGTCGGAAGCGTAAAAATAAAGGTTATGCCGCTCGGGGAAAATCGTTTCAAACACTATAACATTGGAAAAATAAGATTCTAAAAACCTCAATAAATCTTTCTTGTCTTTAAATTCATATTCATGCTGGGCCAAGCTTTTCCTTCCAGCCCGCTCCACGATCGTGTAACCGCTTAAAATACCGCCAACTTTTAATCTGGACTTAATGGTTCTCATGAGGGCAACAATTTCATTCTCCGTAAAATGTTCAATGGCGGCATCCCAAACAATATTATCAAATTCTCCGCCGGGCATATCCGATCTGATATCCTTGACATCGTACTGGATATTCGGGCTTTGATTATATTTTCGAGCGTGCTTTATCGCCGATTCATCAAAGTCAACGGCGACAACTTTGACGGCTTTGGGAGCGTAAAAGTGTTGTGCGTTAAAACCGTCGCCGCAACATAATTCTAATATGTTGGCATGTTCTTTAACGGCCAGAGAACTAAAAACTCCTCTTTCCAACCAAAAACTGTTTTTATTTTCATGCCCCCATAAATAATACAGGTCTTCATAATGGTCAAACCATTCCGGATTGGTAGGAATTCCCCATTCTATTTGCATTTGGATTTTGTGGGATTTGGAAATTATTTTTCTTAGCAAGGCGTTCCAAGGTTTAATAAATCGAAGCAAAGGATTTTTAAGTGGTTTTAGAATAATTCTAATAAGACCGACTAGGGACTTTTTTAAATTAATCATAAAATTATATATATTTTTTTTAATTATCTGGTTAAAGTTATTAAAAAAAACGATTCTTTTTTTAATACCATTGGATCTAAACTCATATTTTACGTTTCTTAATGTCGGCAGAAATTTAGCGATGCCAGTCAAGCTAATATTTTTTTTATCTTCCTGTTTTAAATTTTCCACTTTATGTCTATAATCATGATTTTGATGAATGACCTTAGCCAGCGGAGTGGCATCAATAACTAAAATATTTTTATCAAAAGATTCTTGAAGCATCCAATTATCCCAACCAATCCTACCGACCGCGAAGGGCGGTAAATTTTTAAACAGTCCTTTTCTAAAAATAAAATAATCGCTGCCCGCCTGAGCATGAAGTCTCCCCTCTTTTTTTATCATCTTATTAATATCTTCTTCCCAATTTTTAGAAAAATCCAATAATTCAGTGATATTTAAATCCCAGCGCCTGCCAACAATTAAAAAATCTTCTGGCGGTAAAAAATTAAATATTTTCAAAAAATCACTGGTTATTATGATGTCAGCATTAATATATATTATAATATCATATTTTGCCTGCTTTCTGACTAAATTAAAGACCGAATTCAACAGCGGGGTCCCGGATTCGGTACATTCCACATTGGCAATATGCTGGATATTATTTTTTTGACAAATTTCTTTTACCCCGAAATCATTGCCACACAAAATAACCTCAATATCACTGGAGACATTAAACCAACTTTTGATGGCGTTGGTTTGGATAATACTAATATGCGGATCAATAAAAGGTTTCGGAATAGAAAAAATAGTAAACATAGATATTTATTTTAAAATTTAGTGCGAAATTTTATTATAGCTCAGTTCAATAAATTGCTTAGATCTTCCAATCTTCTTTTCTCAGAAAACAAGTTTGAAATTTTTTCAATATTTGATTGAATTTGACGATCAGTTAACGGCCTGGAAAATTCTTCAAAAGTTATGTCTTTTATGGTCTTAGCATCAAATACAACTATGCCAACCTTTTGGAATAATTGCGAAAATGGATTATCACTTTTTATATATAATTTTTTTCCTAACGTCAGAAGTGTGATACAATTCCCAAACGCCTGACTTCTATTATGAAACATTACAGCCACGTCCACTTCTTTTAGCTTTTCAACGTATTCTATACGAGACATAAATTTTTCAATGAATTCGCATTTATTCAAAAAGGTTTTTAGACAATATTTTTTGACAAATTCTGCATAATTTAATGCCCCATACGATAACGGTAATATGATTTTTATATTTTTATTATTAAACTTTTCTAACGCCTTGATGCAATCCGCATGATTATTGGATTCATTCGCCGAATTACCGATTTGCACATTTATTTTATCATCTTTAATTTTTACGGTTCTGAGCTCATTAGCTAAATCAAAATTTTGGTTATAAACAAACGGCAAACCATGCAATTCATTTAGTTCGTAAATACTTTTAATTTTGTCAAAATCGGCAGAAAAAAGATTTGGATCAAGCAATAAATAATTTATACGCCGAACTGTCAGTCTTTTTAATTCAAATTCTTTCTTATTAATATTTTTATAGTTTAGAAGCCACCATAGATGTTTTAAAATTTTTATTGGATGTTTCGGCCATTGGCCGGGAAAAATATACGCTTTTTTAACATACTGCCGCGTAATCGCATCACAAATCCAATCAATATGGTATGGAAATGGATCTTCGTAAAATTCTCCACCCCAGTAAACAACATAGAGGGGTATATTTTTATCAATTGTAAGCATTAATTTACCAATACAAAGATCATACCAATGCACAAAAATTTTGTCTTTATCAGTTATGCGATTTAAAATATTCCTAAAATCATCACTCCCGACATCCCCGACCCACTCTGCCTTGGGATGATTTACATAAAGAGCATTTTTCTTTAATCCCCTAATAAAATAACGATTGATATTTTTTATACTGACATTTTCTGAGTCATTAATAAATCCGTCAATGAATTTATCGTCTATCATGATGTGATAATTCATTTTGTTATTTGTTTTATCGTGTTAATAATATATTCAATTTCGTTTTCTTTTAATTCATAAAACAAAGGCAGTCGCAACAAACAATTAGTATATCTATCGGATTGAGGCAATTCTCTACCATCCTGTTTGCTTTTATAGAATAAACTTTGATGCAAACTCAGATAATGAAACGTGGCCTGGATTCCATTTTCTTTTAGGTAATTTATGATCTGGTTTCTTTGATCCCCGGATCCGCATACCATATAAAACAGGTGGCCGTTATTGGTGGCATAATCTGGAATTTTAGGCATCTTAATCCCATTATTTATGGCCCAGTCGTTTAATCCAGCAAAATATTGTTGCCAAATTTCAATCCGCCTTTTTTGAATATTATCAAGGTTCTCTAACTGTGCCCATAGATAGGCGGCGGTAATTTCCGATGGTAAGAATGAAGAACCAATATCAACCCAACCATATTTATTTACTTCTCCTCTAAAAAATTCAGACCGATTAGTTCCTATCTCCCAAATAATTTCTGACCGTCTTATAAATCTTTCATCGTTTATAGCCAACAAACCGCCTTCGCCCGAATTGATGTTCTTGGTTTCATGAAATGAAAAAGTAGCCAGATGACCAATACTGCCCAAAGGTTTTCCTCTATAAAATGAATCGATTGCCTGGGCCGCATCCTCAATAACAATGAGGTTATATTTATCTGCCAAAGACATTATTTTATCCATATCGCAGGCTACCCCGGCATAATGGACGGGAACGATGACTTTAGTTTTAGGCGTTATCAACTCTTCGAGCTTATCCTCGTCAATTCCAGGATGATCCGGTCGACTATCGGCAAAAATGATTTTAGCCCCTTGTCTGACAAAAGCAAGCGCTGTGGAAACAAAAGTATACGAAGGAACTATGACTTCGTCGCCCGGTTTAATGTCGGCCAATATTGCACCCATTTCCAGGGCGTCGGTGCAGGAGGTAGTTAGAAGCGCTTTTTTAAAACCATATCGACTCTCCAATAATCTCTGGCATTTCTGAGTAAACATACCATTGCCAGATATTTTGCCGGAATAGACTGCCTGATATATATAATCCATCTCTCGGCCAGTTAGATAAGGTTTGTTGAATGGAATTTTCATTCTTTTTATCATTATTTTTGAATAATATATGCCTGCTGAATGCCAAATCCCCCTCCCGAATATTCTTTTTCAATATTGTAGAATATCTCATTAATAGGGTTAGAATATCCCTCGTATTGGTTAACATCAGTTACTAATTCCCTTAAAAATCTTGACCCCAAGTAGTAAATTGAAGAGAAATCGATTCTTTTAAATTGCATACCCAGAGATGAAAGATAGTCGTCAACGTTACTTATCTCTAAATAGCGGTTAAAGTCATGCTCCACTAGGGGTGGCAAAGATTTTAATGCCCTCATGGCGTTCAATAAGTTTAAGGGTTCCCGAAATGCCTCCAACAAAACAACTTTCCCGCCTTTTTTAACTACTCTAATCATTTCATCAATTCCTTTTTTTTGCAGTTCCCAATCAGGAAGATTAATTAAAACTCTAGTGGTATAAGCCAAATCGAAAGAATTATCTTCAAAATCCAAGTCGCAAACATCTCCCGCTTTAAATTGAACCCGGCCTTGAAAATGATCATATTTTTCTTTTAGCTCTTTGGCTGCCGCATCGACCATTTTCTCCGCAAAATCAACGCCTATCATTTTAATCTTAGAATTGGCTTCAAGCTGTTTAAACGCCGAAAAGCCATTGGCACAGCCCACATCCAATATATACCTGCTTTCTCCAATTTGTTTTGAAATAAGTTCCGTTTCAAGGTTAATCATAAAAATGTCCCCCCATGACGCCCAATGAGACTCTTTGAATTTTTCACCTTGGTTATTCCAGAAATCTTTAATGAATAAATTGTTCATAAATTTAATCCGTTTTAATTTTTCTGATAGCAAAACTGGGCATCTCAGAAAAATTGGCCGTAATATATATTAATTCCCAGTTATCCTTTACGCAAAGTTCGTGGACTGCTTCAATCACGCCGTATCGACAATCGCCGGCCCAATTACCAATAATATAATCATGTCCGGCGATAATACCATTTGGTTTAACTTTATCTTTCAAAATTGCCAACTCATCGGCAGTAACTTTATAAGTATGGTCTGTATCTAAATACACCCAGTCAAAGTAATGGTCAGGAAATTCCTTAAGGGTCGCCGTGGAATAGCCTATGTTTAATTCTACCACTTTTTGCGCTATTTCTTTTTTAAACTTATCTCTAACCAATTCTTTTAAGCCATCATGATAACGTGCCGGATTACCCCAGGCGTCTATCAAATGCAGTTTTAAGGGGGATGATTGTTGCAATATCATTTTTGAAAAATCACCTTCATTAACACCAATTTCGGCACAAATTGCATTCTTTGGCAGAAAATTTAGCAAAGATTCCCGATTTAATAAAACTTTTAAATTTTGAATGTGTTTTGGTTGCAAATCATACTTAGGTATAAGTTTTTCATTTTGGCATCTTTGTTCTACAAATCTGTCATGCCAAATTTGATAAACATTTCTTTTCGCCAAAGAATAGATCTTCTTAACACAAGTTGGGATTATTTTTCTGGTCATTTTATTTTTTTATAATTTAACAGCGGATCTTCCGGTATAATCTGTTCTATGCAACAATATTTGTAA
>Ga0210051_1006351_pt1 | contig 11154 bp, 13 predicted proteins | sample CryGey092014_all_FD_185464 | JGI IMG/M metagenome (GOLD analysis project Ga0210051, IMG submission 185464) | Groundwater microbial communities from aquifer - Crystal Geyser CG23_combo_of_CG06-09_8/20/14_all (SPAdes) (version 2) | ecosystem: Environmental > Aquatic > Deep subsurface > Groundwater...
AAAGCCGGAATAACAATTGAGATGTTAGATAAAATTGCCGAAAGAAAAAATGATAATGAGATTGCAAAAGAAGTTCAAGACAGACGTTATAAATTATTTAACAAAATATTACCAGCTTATAGTTCCTGAGTAGTTACAGAATTTCAGGCTCATCGCTTGATTTTAAAATACTATGTTTACCCAAGATAAAAAAATCTTAGAAAACTATGCCCGTGTGATGATCGATTTTGCCCTTGTAAAAAAATATAGGCAGGTTTAAAATACTATTTATGGCAAACACAATAACTATATCACGGCCGGCATATGAACAACTTTTAATAAAAATTACAAAATTGGAAAAAGCGATTCTTACTTTAGTAAACAAAATTGATAATGAACCTTCATATGGGTCTGATCAATGGTGGGATTGGAGTATAAAAAAGGGAAAAGAAGCGATAAAAAAAGGAGAATATGTAACTATAAAATCAGATGAAGACTTTGAAAAGCTTTTTAAAACTTTATGATTATTCATTTTACTAAACCTTCTTTAAAACAATTAAGTAGATTGCCTGATAATGTTAAAAAAAAAGCTTTAAAGCAATTCAAATTTTTGAATCTTTCCTCCTCTTATCCTTCTTTGAAATTTAAAAAAATGTCTGGAAAAAACACTTATGAAGGAAGAATTGATTATCAATATAGATTTGTTGGTGAATTTATTAAAAATAATTTTTATGTTTTATCAATTGGACCTCACGATGAAGGATTAGGAAAAAAATAAAAGTATGTTTACTCCAGATAAAAAAATCTTAGAAAATTATGCAAAAGTGATGATTGATTTTGCCCTAGGAAAGGGGAAGGGGGTTAAGAAGGGTGAAGTCGTCTATCTTCAATACGATTCAGAAGCGCTTCCACTAGCACGGGCTGTTTATAAAAGAATATTAGAAAGAGGCGCTTATCCAATGGTCAAGGGGATTGAGGAAAGTTTTCAAAAGACGATGTATGAATCGGCATCGGACGACCAATTGAAATTTTTTCCCAAAGAATATACACAGTCGTTAGTTAACACGATCGATCACAGAATTTATTTGATTGCTCCGACTGATCCTTTCTTACTTAAAAACATAGACCCAAAAAAAGTTATGGTCAGTAATAGTGGTGATAAGCGACTGCTTCGAAAATGGCTTTTTGAAAAAGAAGACCAGGGTAAATTAACTTGGACATTGTGTTTGTACGGAACGAAAGGAATGGCTAAAGAATCAGGGATTTCTCTTCAAGAATTTTGGAACGAAATAATAAATGCCTGTTACTTAGGATCGGAAGACCCGATCCCTACATGGAAGAAAACTTTTCAACAAATAAATGACTTGAAGGATAAATTAAATAAATTGCCTGTTGATACCTATCATATGGTTTCCGAAAAAACCGATCTTTATATTAAACTAGGAAAAAATAGGCGTTGGCAGGGTGGAGGAGGGGCCAATATTCCGTCATTTGAGATCTTTACATCTCCTGATTGGCGTGGGGTCAACGGTAAAATATTTTTTAATTTTCCTCTATACCGTTATGGAAATATCATTAAAAATATTTGCCTTGAATTTAAAGACGGAATTATTATCAAAGCAACGGCTGATAAAAATGAAAAACTATTACAAGAAATGATTAAGCAAAAAAACGCCAACAAAATTGGAGAATTCTCACTTACTGATAAGAAGTTTTCCAAAATATCTAAATTTATGGCCAATACTTTATATGATGAAAACTTCGGTGGTGATTTTGGTAATTCTCATTTGGCAGTCGGAACTTCCTATCATGATTGTTACGATGGCGATATTAAAAAAATGACAGAAAAAGATTGGGTGAACCTAGGTTTTAATGAATCGGTAGAGCATTGTGACATTATTAATACAAATGAAAAAACTGTCGAAGCAATCCTTAAAGATGGATCAAAAAAACTCATTTACAAAAACGGTCAATTTGTGATATAACAGGAGTATGCGGCTCTTAAATATTTTAAAAGAGAATAATATTATAAAAGTTTCTCCAGAAGACCACCTTTCAAAAGTTTTAAGTAAGTTGTCGACTTCTCATGATGCCGCCTTTGTTTTTGATAAAGAGGATAAATATATGGGTATTGTAAGCCCTTATTTTACGATGATAAAGTCTTCAATGCCGGCCAATACCAAGGTCCAACATTGTCTAACTCATACTGCAAAGATATATTTAAATTATCCACTATCAAAAGTGTGCCAATTATTTATTGAATCAAAAATTCATTATTTGCCTATTTTTGATGAAAAAGATAAATTTTTAGGGATAATTTCTGCCCGTAGAATACTATCATATTTTAAAGATTTATCTATTTTTAAAGTTGGTGTTGAAAAAATTATTATCAAAAGATGGCAGGGCTTAATCACGGTTCATGAAAACGATACAATTACTCAGGCAATTAATCTTTTTAAATCTAAAAAGATTTCTAAATTAATTGTCATTAATCATGATAAAAAACTTAAAGGTGTTTTGAGCTATTACGATCTGATAAAACTAATGATTAGTCCTAAATATTCCAGTCATCATGGGGAAAGGGCTAATGAAAAAATAAGTTTCTATAATTACCGGGTTAAAAATTTTGCCAAAAACTATGTCTTAACTTTATCAAAAGAAAAGCATTTGATAGAAGTGATAAATTTGATTGTAAACAAAAAGATCGGAAGTGTCATCGTCGTTGATAACGAAAGACGACCGTTGGGAATTATTACGACCAGAGATATTCTCCGCTTTTTTATAGATAATGAAAAATTTGCTTTTATAAAATCCTTAAATCCGTTTAAGAAGATGTTTAAGAAATAAATTAATTCATGAAAAAAATATTAATTAGTTTTGCCATAATTTTGTTGGCATTTTTTTTTCGTTTTAATAATTTAAATTGGGACGAAAATTTTCATCTTCATCCAGACGAGCGATTCTTAACTATGGTTGGGACGGCGATGAAATTACCCTTATCCATTAGTCAATATTTTGACCAAAAAACTTCGTTGATGAACCCAATAAACGTAGGTTACCCCTTTTTTGTGTACGGTCGATTCCCTTTAATATTAACTAAATATTTAGCGAATGTTTACCACATGGATAACTATAATGATTTTACGATTTTAGGTCGTCAACTGTCAGCCTTTTTTGATATATTAATTATTTTCTTTATCATAAAAACGGTTGAGTTATTAGAGAAAAAAAACCGATTTCCATCAAGTTTAAAATATTGGGCGGGATTTTTTTATGCGATCGCTGTCTTACCAATCCAACTTTCTCATTTTTTTGCCGTTGATACATTTTTAAATTTTTTTATGTTCGGAAGTTTTTATTATATTTTAAAATTTGATTATAGAAACAAAATAAAATATTTATTATTTTCCGCCATTTTTTTTGGTCTGGCGATGGCCTGTAAGATCACGGCTTTATTTATTCTGCCATTAAATTTGTTTTTTTTGATAAGGTCTGTCTTTGTACAAAGACAGACCTTAATTAAGACTTTAATTAAAATTGGTATTTTTGTTTTTTCTTATTTTGTTGTGAGTTATTTCACTCTCCGTTTAGCCGATCCTTATTTATTCCAAAATTCAAATATTTTTGATCCGGCTATAAGCAAATTATTTATCGAAAATATTAAATCCTTGCAAAACATGACTGTCAAAAGTATTGATAATTGGTTCCCGCCGATGGTGCAATGGCTTAACAAGAACTCAGTACAACATAGTTTGGTTAACAATATTGTATTTGGGTTGGGAATACCGTATGCAATTTTAACAATAGTTGGAATATTAAAAGTATTATTGTCATTCCCGCGGAGGCGGGAATCCATCCCATTATTAATAATTTTATTTTGGGTTCTAGGTTTTTTTGCCTATCAAAGCATTCAGGTCACTCCAACACTCCGATATTTTATAATTATCTATCCATTCTTAGCAATCTTTACGGCAATAGGAATGAAGTATTTAATTGATTATAAATTTAAATTAGTAGGTAAGTTTAACTCATATCCAAAAAAGTATAGCTATTTTTTTATTTTTATTTCTGTTTGTATTTTATTATTTTGGCCAATAATGTTTTCTTCAATTTATTTAAATAAAAATTCCCGAGTAGAAGCGTCGGAGTGGATCTATAAAAATCTACCTTTGAATAGTCTAATACTAGGGGAATCATGGGATGATGCATTACCCTTGAGTGTGCTAAATAGTTATGGAAAGCAGTTTACCTCTGATCAATTGCCGGTTTTTGACCCGGATACGCCCGAAAAATGGCAAAAAATGAATGATATGTTAATGAGATCTGACTACTATATTTTATCTTCAAATCGCGGGCGGGGGAGTATTATGACAGTTCCGAAAAAGTATCCATTAATGAGTAAGTTTTATAAATTACTTTTGAACGACAAATTACAGTACAAAAAGATAAAAGAATTTACGTCATATCCAAAATTTCAAATTTTAAATTTTAAATTTCAAATTAAAGACAGTTGGTCTGACGAAGGTTTCACAGTCTACGATCATCCTCAAGTTTTAATTTTTAAAAATGAAAGACATTCAAGTAAAACATTTTAATTCTGAAAAAAATCAATATCTTTCTGATAAATTATTTCATCCACCCCTTCATGTTCAAGATGAATTAAATACAATAATATTGTTAATTAAAAAGAATTCACAAAAACGAGAAGTTGCTGACTTCGGTTCAGGTAATGGCAGGTTGACTATTCCTCTTCTAAAAAATGGTTTTACCGTTACGTCAGTTGATATCAGTAATAAATCTTTGTTAAATTTACGATATAATGCTGTAAAAATAAATAAACAAAAACAATTAAAAACAAGATTGGCTTTACCTGAAAATTCAAATGTTATTTGTGGAACAGATATTTTACATCATGTTGATTTAAAACATTATTTTCCACTTTTTTATAAATCTTTATCGAAAGATGGTTTTCTGATATTTTCAGAGCCAAACATTTTAAATATTGGTTGGTCTTTATTTATCAGCTTATTTCTGGACTGGAGAATCGAGAAGGGGATTGTCCAAATAAATTATTTTAATTTAATAAAACAACTAAGATTAGCAGAATTTAAAAATATTAAGATTTTTGGTCTGTTTTTATTTCCGCCGATGTTTTTTGATAAAATAACTTTTTTTAGAAAATTGAATTTATATTTAGGAAACTTACCTATATTAAAATTGTTTGCTTTTCGTTACATTATTACGGCAACTAAGTAGTAATATTTATGTGTTTGTTTGTCATCCCCTCGTAGGAGGGGATCCAGTATCTATAATCACTTCTTTAATACATAAAATAGTGCCGAAGCTTTGTCTAGATTATTTTTGTCAACAATAATCTTCTTAATAAATTTAGTTTTCATTTTATTTAGTAGGGGAATATTAAATAAAATCCATTTATTAAATAGTTTATAACTAATGAATGAACAGATTGATAGATAATGAAAAAGATCAAGATAGAAAGCGCTTTTTTTATAGAGGTAACCGTCGATAAAATTAATTTTAAAGCAAGTTTTTTTAAAATATGTTTGCCACTTTTCATTAGAAAATAAATTAAAATGAACTTGAGTTTTTCTCATATAATTAATATATTTTTTACCGAATATTTTTGATCCGAAAAGATTATTTTCCCATTGATCTGTCATTACCGAAGTTAGAAAAAATCCTCCTGGTTTTAAAACTCGATAAACTTCATTCAAAGAGAACTTAACATTTGGAATGTGTTCTAATACACAGTTTGAAACAACGGTATTAAAATAATTATTTGGGTAGGGGATAGTGCCACCATCATAAAGAGAGATTTTTTTATAAATATTTTTTTTTGCTTCTTTAACCCGTTTATTGTTAAAAAGATCCAAACCAACATCAATTTTATCCTTTCCAAAAATTAATTCCGCAAAAAATCCTTCACCGCAACCAAAATCAAGTACTTTAGATTTAATTAATTTATTATATTTTTGAAACAGCATCGCTTCCTGACTTCTTATGATTGCCATAAACATCGGTCGATTTTCCAGATATTTATTTATAAAGTAATCAACTTTTTTCATTAATTAAAATTTCATAAAACTTATAAACCTTTTTTATATCAAATATTATTTCTGCGTTTTTTATTAATTGATTATTTGTAAATTTATTTTTATTTTTTAAGATATCTTTAATTGCCAGGCTAAGTTGATTAACATTTTTTGGTTCGACTATAATGCCCATTTTTGTCAGTCTTATAGGTATCCTGACGCCGGGTAAATTGAAAGCGATCAATGGTGTTCCTGCAATCATCGCCTCGGCTTGAACCATACCAAAAGCTTCAGTTTGGTTAATCGATGGCAGAACAAGTAAGTCAATTGACTTATAAAAAGAACCTAATTGTTCACTAGTAAGATTTCCAAGAAATAAATAATTTATTCTAAATTCCTTTAGCATAATAATAATTTTTTCATAGTATTTGTTTTCACCTGTCACATCTTTTCCGTACGGACCAGCAAAAATAAGATTAATTGTTTTATTGTTCAATTGTTTTATTGTTTCAACAAGGTATTCAAGTCCTTTTTCGGAAGAGATTCGGCCTGCATAACCAATCCAAACGTTCTTTTTTTTCTCATTCAATAATTTTTTTAAAAACTTTTTGTTCTTTTTAGGTTTTTCAATTGGTGGTAAAACTTCAAGTGTTTTATTTTTTAACTGTTCAAAATAGGGGAGAGAGTTAATATAATCTTTTGTGTAGACAACAATTTTATTGGATAAATTAAGTTGGATTTTCATTGATATATTTAAAACAGAATTGATAATCTTTGTTATCAGATTTCCTTCTAAAAATACTTGACAATGGAAAATCGAAATGATTTTTTTTTGAAATATCTTCCCAATTAATGCTAAAAATAATCCCTCGAAATTAGGTTGATTGAGAATTATTAAATCTGTCGATTTTGCTTTATAGAAAAAATAAATCAAAGATTGGGGAGAAATAAAACCTTTTGATATTCTAAACAAATAAGACATTCTATTTATGGTTATTTGGTTATGGGTTACTTGGTTACTTAGTTTATGGTCATGATGAAAAGTTAAAACAGTTATTTTGTTTTTTTTGCTTAGGTATTTAAGAATCTTTAGAGGATACGTTGTGACGCCCGAAGTATAAGGAAAAAAATATGGTGAGAAAAAAAGAATTTTCACAGATTATTTTTTTGCCAATTGATCATATTTTTTATTCCATCAAGAAAATTTGTTTTTGGTTTCCATCCTAGTACTTTATTTATTTTTTCATTTTTTGAAACAAAATATTTTTGATCACCCAACCTTGTTTTATCAAAACTAATTTTTATTTTATAACCAAAATTATCTTCTAAAATATCGATTACCTGAAGTAGAGAATAAGCATTTTTTATACCTCCGCCAATATTAAAAGCCTGACCTTTTATTTTTTTTATATTTTTAATTGCTAATAGATAAGCATTAATTAAATCTTCAACATAAAGTAAATCTCTAATTTGATAACCATCGCCAAAAATTGTGAGAGATTTTTTAAATAAAAACTGTTTTGAAAAAAAAGCAATCCATCCTTGATCCTCAACCCCAAACTGAAATGGTCCATAAATACAAGATTGACGGAAAACTACTGTATTCATGTTAAACACTCGACCATAGTCTAGGCAATAAAGATCAGCGGCTCCTTTAGAGCATCCATAAGGAGAAATAAAGTCAAGACTCTCGGTTTCATCGATACCATTAGGGTGGCAAGAATCAAGATAATTTTTTTCTTTTAAATTTTTTTTGAATTTATGTTTATTCAAATCACCATACACTTTATTTGTCGAAGAATAAATAAATATTGTCTTCGGATTTTTAACCTTAACAGTTTCCAAAAGTTTAAATGTTGAATATAGATTAGAGTGAAAATCTTTTTTCGGATTGATAATTGAAGTTGTAACTGCAGTTTGTCCGGCCAAGTGAATTATAACGTCGGCATTTTTTATTTCTTCTAAATATTTGTCGGTATCAAAAACATTTGCTTTAATTATTTTTATAAGAGGGAAATTTTTCTTTAAAAAATTGGCATTTTTATCAACTTCTTTTCTACTGAAATTATCGACTATAGAAATAGAATTTTTTTTATCTTTTGCAAAAAAAACTGCCGTATTTGTACCAATAAATCCAACGCCACCGGTTATAAGGATATTCATTGTTAATTATTAATTGTTAATTGTTTCAAATATTCCACAACATTTTTAAGAGATGAAAATTTATATTTATAGTTAATACTTCTATCTAAAATATTATATATCCAATAAATTTTTAATTTTTTACTTTTGATTTTTAAATGTTTTACTATATCCCAGTTATCTTCAACAAAAATATCAAGTTTAAGTTTGTTGATCATCTTTTCCTTGAATAACTGCGGCTGATCGTTTTTATTGTTATAAAAACAACCAGAAAAAACTTTATCCGGATCAATAATATTAATCCAGCGGGCAAAGTCTTTTTCCAATAGTTCGTACCGAGCCGAAACAACATAAGCATTTATTTTTTTTTGTTTAACCAAGTTAATTAATTCATTGATATCTGGGGACGGCCATAGGCTTGATTTATGAAGAAACCACCAGATAAGTTTTTCAATCTTATTTTTTGGATAATAAAATTTATTTAAATCTCTTTTTAAAATATATTTTTTAACAAAAGACATTATTGGTCTGATTATTCTTGCTGGATTGTAAAGAAGAACTCCATCCAAGTCAAAGCCAATTTTAAGTATTTGTTTTTTCATCAGTGATAAATTATACTAAAAACTATGTTACCTGTACTTCTAAACCTTGGTTTTATAAAAATTTATACTTTTGGGGTATTTTTGGTTTTGGGATTTTTTTGGGCAATCTTTTTACTTTGGAAAAATATTCGCTTAACATCATTCAAAGAAGAAGATGTTTTTGATGGATTATTTTTGTCTATGTTCGGCGCTTTCTTTTTTGGGCGACTAATTTTTGTATTTCTAAATTTTAAAGATTTTGGTTTTAATTTATTAAAGTTCGTTCTTGTAAATGGTTATCCCGGCATATCTCTTTATGGAGCAATCTTTGGTGGTCTCTTGGTTTTGTATTTATTTACTAATTCACGTAAGTTAAATTTTAACGACTTAATTGATTATCTAATCACTCCTCTTTTTATTGCTTTTGTCTTTGGTAAAATCGGGTCTTTTTTTTCAGGGCTTGAAATAGGTACAAAAACAAATTTCCTATTAAAAATAAAATACGTAGGTTTTGATGGGTACAGACATTTGGTTGGTTTATATGAGGGTATTATGTTGATAATTGGACTTTTGATAGCCTACAGAATACTATTTGAGATAAGAAAAGAAAGATACTATAAAGGTTTTCTTTTAAGGTTTTTTCTTTGGTTTTTAGCTTTAACTACAATTTTATTTGACAACATTAAAGACAATCGTTTATACTACGGAGATCTTAGTTTAGACTTTTTGATTTCATTAATAATTCTGTTGACAATCAGTTTTCACTTTGTATATTATTTTAGGAACGGTACTTTAAGTTTTATAAAAAATTATGGACAAAAAATTTTCAAAACAGTTCGTGTCGGAACAAAAAAAAAGGTTGGAGGAGGAAAGGAGAAAAAATCTTAATCAGATAGAGGTTCTTAAAAAAGACGATCCCTTCGCTGATGCTGACCATGCATCAGATAACGCGGCCGTTGATACTGATGTTCGCGAACAAGTTGGCCATGATACCATAGAGGCCGAAATTAAGGACATGCAAAAGAGAGTAGGAGAAATAGATAGTGCCTTGAAAAAAATCAATAAGAACCAATACGGTTATTGTGAGCGTTGTAAAAAACCCATTCTTGAAGCAAGACTAAAACTGATTCCAGAAGCCTCGTTTTGTATTGACTGCGAAAAACGCCTTCGAAAATAAGACTGTCTTTGTTTTTCCCTTGAAATTTTTTGCATTGTCAGGCAAGATTAGAGCGGACAATTTCTATTCTTGTGTAAGAATTTGTGATAAAATAAAAAAGTAGTGTGAAACCGCACTACAATGAATTGTCATCCCCTCATAGGAGGGGATCCAGACTATAATTACCTTATATGTTTGATCGGTTTTATTGCGTCTATATTTTATCTTCTCAAAGGAACGGAACTCTCTATATTGGAATAATTGATAATCTTGTAAGGCGTGTATGGGAACAAAAAAATAAAAAAGTTGACGGATTTACAAAAAAATATGAAATCCATAATCTTGTTTACTTTGAACAACATAATAATCCTACGTGGAAAGATCTTTATCAAGATATTTTATAAGGAATATTTAGTCTGGATTCCCACCGGAGCCTGCCCTCGACTTCGATCGGGGGCGGGAATGACAAGTTGTCTTGACTATTTCCCAGTCGATTAATTAAAAAGAGGACATTTCTATTCTTGTATAAGAAAAGAATTTTTTCTCTTGCTCCTAGATATTGTTTTTGTGGTTTTGTTATAAATTAGAAAGAAGTCTCTTATGAATAATCCCAACTTTTGGAACATTACTGCTAATGTTCAAATCGCCACTGCTCTGGTTTTGATTACTATTTTTTTAGCTATAATAGTTTTTCGTAAGTCTTCAAAATAATTTTTCCGCCTCATCCAACCTGCGAGGTTGTACAGGACACTCTTTATAAAGACAGTCTTATTTAAGACTGTCTTTGTTATTGTCAGTCAATTTTCCAATCTCAATTAATCTCTTAATTTCTTTATCCCCCTTTCTGCTAAAATTTAAGGGTGAATGAGATCATCTGATTATTGTGATAAAATATAGTCATGAAAAAAGAAACTAAGGAATGGTTAAATATCGCTAAAGAGGATAAGGAAGTCGCTGAAATGACTTGGAAAACAAAAAGATACGTTTATGCTATCATGTTTTGGCAACAGGCAGTTGAGAAAGTTATAAAGGCATATATCATCGAAATGGTCAATATTTTACCAAGAAAGACTCATGATATTGATCAACTTTTACAACAAGCTAAATTGAATATTAATGAATTAAATATCAAAGATACAAAAGAAATAACTCGGGCTTTTATGCGGACGAGATACGAAGATTTAAGCAGACAATATTATTCTGATAAAAAGAAAGTTGAGCCATTGATTAAACAGGCTCAAAT
>Ga0210051_1006352_pt1 | contig 11154 bp, 8 predicted proteins | sample CryGey092014_all_FD_185464 | JGI IMG/M metagenome (GOLD analysis project Ga0210051, IMG submission 185464) | Groundwater microbial communities from aquifer - Crystal Geyser CG23_combo_of_CG06-09_8/20/14_all (SPAdes) (version 2) | ecosystem: Environmental > Aquatic > Deep subsurface > Groundwater ...
ACAACGCAGGCGCAGCGTCCGCTCGGGCGGCCGGGTCCCCTCCTCGGGATGGAGCCGCGGCTCGACGTCGGGCTCTACTCTTGTCTCGTTTCCGATTCGGTCTGCACGAAGTTTCTCCTTCTCGGTGTTCCCGGGAATATCCCGGTGCTTACACGCGATGAAGGGCACCCGGGGAGCTACGTCGCGCGCTTCGACGTCGACGTCTACGCATTCGACGAAACGAAGTCGCAGGTCTTCCACGCAGCAACGCAACGCACAATCGTATCCCCCGCGAAGGGCGACAGGTCACACGAAGCCCCTCCCCCGATGTACATTACACGCATTTCTCTCGATACTCTGCCGCCGCGTGCACGCACCCTGCAACTGATCGTGGAAGACAGGAGCTCCTCGCGAACGATCCAGCACACTGTTCCGCTGCCCGCCCGGCTTTCATCGCGTTTCTCGTCCCTTTTCGTCGTCGACACGTCTCGTGCAGCCGACCGTTTCGAGCTCGCTTCCGTTGGAAACGTGGTGCCGTTCGGCGGAAATATCCGGCTCCTCATGCAGGTTCGGCCGGGCGGTTCCTCGCTTGCACAACTGAGTGGGCGCCTCACACCGGTCCATCCCCTCCCCAATGCCAGCGCGATTCCAGCACCCACCTTGCAGGCGCTCGGTGAGCGAAGCCTCTCGGTCGTCACAGGCGATTCCAACGTGGTCCTGACACCCGTGACTGATCCTCGATGCGATGCTGAGCTCGTCCTCCTCGACATCCACAGCGCTCAGCTCGAAGAAGGTGCCTACTCGCTTCAGCTGTTCGACCCCGACACGACGTCCCCCGTGTTCAACGATACGCTCGCGGTCCACTGGTTCAACAAGCCGGTCAGTCTCACCGATCCGCAGGTGCGGATCGAGGTAATGCAATACATCATATCCGCCGACGAGTTCAAAGCATTGAAGGGAGCCTCAGAGGAAGAGCAGAGCCTGCTTCTCAAGAAGTTCTGGTCAAAGTTCTCCCCTCTCCCCTTCAACAAGCCGCTCGAAGAGTACTACCGGCGCGTTGATGAGACGATGGGTCGCTTTGCCACCCTGCGGGGAGATCCCGGCTGGCAGACTGACCGCGGGCGCGTGTACATCCTTTACGGAAGGCCCGAGGAGATCCTGGCCGAGCTCCCTCCCGGCTCCGCACCGAAGGAGATCTGGGTGTACCCAGCGCAGCGGAAGAAGTTCGTCTTCGTTCAGACGTCCACACCTGGTGACTACAAACTGGATACAATAGAGAGCATCCCGTCATGAAACCGATCATTGCCATTACAGTCGGCGACTTCAACGGCATCGGCCCCGAGGTGGCCCTCAAGGCGGTCACGAGTTCCATGGTCCGCCGGATCGCGGAACCGCTCCTTATTGGACCGCGATCGATCTTTGAGTTCACGGCTCGTACGCTCGGACTGTTGGACTCGCTGAGTTTTGCGGACGCGGACCTCCGGGGTCCGATCCGAGCGCAACGGAGCTCGGTTCCCATCGTGGATCTTCCGGGCTACAGCGAGAAGGATGTCCGGCTCGGCAAGGTGAGCTCGCAGGCAGGGCGGTGCGCGGGCGAAGCGATTGAGCGGGCGGTCCAGCTCTGCCTCAACGGCCCAGCGGACGCCGTTGTGACCGCGCCGATCTCCAAAGAGGCGCTCCACAAAGGGGGATTCCAGTTCGACGGACACACGGAGTTTCTTGCAGCCCTTACGCACACCGCGAACCCCCTCATGCTCTTCCTGTCCCCGTCCATGCGCGTCGCCCTTGTCACCATCCACCGTCCCCTCCGCGAGGTCGCACCGTTGATCACAGGGCAGCATCTCACGCGCGTGGCACAGATATTTGCGAAGTCGCTCCAGTCGGACTTCGGTATCGTGAAGCCGCGCATTGCGGTCCTCGGGCTCAACCCTCATGCGGGAGAACACGGTGAGATAGGGGAAGAGGAGGAGACTGTCATCCTCCCGACCATCGCGATGCTGCGACGGAAAGGGATTAACGTCGCGGGCCCGTTCTCCGCCGACACGTTCTTCGGGACGAAGGCCTACGCTGAAGCCGACGGCGTTCTCGCGATGTACCACGATCAGGGACTGATCCCGGTGAAGCTGCTCCACTTCCACGAGGCGGTCAACTTCACCGCCGGACTTCCCATTGTCCGGACGTCACCGGATCATGGGACCGCATTCGGTCTCGCCGGGAAGGGGATTGCCAACCCAGGCAGCATGATCGCCGCGGTCCGCGCCGCCGTCGAGATCAAGCACATGCGCAATGGCTGACGCCGCCGTTCCTGTCCCGCCCTACTCGAGGCTCTCCGCGGTTTATGACCACGTCATGCGGCACGTGGACTACAAGCGTTGGGCGCGGCATGTCGTCGATCTCCTCAAGCTCGGGGGAATGAAGGAAGGGACGATTCTCGAGGCTGCGTGTGGGACGGGGACCCTCAGCCTTCTCCTGCCCCGGAGACGGTTCACGATTCTCGCGTTCGACAGCTCCGAGGAGATGCTGGCGATCGCACGGAGAAAGGCACAGCGGCGCCCGGACATCATGTTCTTCCGCGCTGACCTCACATCCTTCCGGCCGCCCGCTCCTGTTGACGCCGTCATCTGCCTCTACGACAGTGTGAACTACCTCATCGACCCTGGGGACGTACGCCGGTTCCTTGAATGTGTCCGCGCAGCGCTTCTCCCTGGCGGCCTTTTGATCATGGATGCCGCCACCGAACACAACTCCGTCAGCAATACGGCGCTTCTCAGGGATTCGGGAACGGTCCGGTCAACCTCCTACATCAGAGATAACTACTACGTTCCGGAGGAGAAGATCCACTACACTGAGTTCACGATCAGAACAACCGAGGGGACATTCCTTGAGCGCCACCGTGAGCGGCTTTATTCCGAGAAGGAAATCGACGGGTTCTTGCGGCGTGCACGGTTCGGCGAGGTGAGAGGGCTGGATGATTTCAATTTCGGACCTGCAACCGCCGAATCAGACCGGATGCACTTCCTCGCGAAGGCAGTGTAGCCATGGACATGAGCATTGAGCTTTCAAGCGTCACGTTCAAGAGGGACGGGTATCCGGTCCTCAACGAACTCTCTCTCGCCGTCGGAAAGGGAGAGCTTGTTGTCCTGACAGGCGCATCCGGCGCCGGCAAGACAACACTCCTGAGGCTCATCCTCATGGAACTCCTGCCGGATGCAGGCACTGTCCGTGTGGGAGAGTTCAGTTTCCCTGGCCTTTTGCCCAACCGAATCCCGGAGCTTCGCCGGAACATCGGCATGGTGTACCAGGATTTCCGGCTCCTCGAGGACAGGACCGTTTTTGAGAACCTATCCCTCGTCCTGAGCGCGACCGGCCCGGCCTCACACAAGGCGGCAAAGAAAAAGATCCTCAGCGCGCTCGGTGACGTGGCCCTTGCCCAGAAGCACCTCGCGCATCCGCGCGAGCTATCCGGCGGCGAGAAACAGCGAGCGGCAATCGCACGGGCGATGCTGAACGATCCATTCCTTCTCCTCGCCGACGAGCCGACGGGGAATCTCGATGAACAGGCCGAGGCACAGGTCGTCGAGAAGATCAACACGATTCACCGCCGGGGGACGACCGTCCTTGTCGCAACGCACAGCAACGCGCTCGCCTCGCGTTTCGAGGGCCGAATTGTCCGGCTTGAAGGAGGTCTCATCATCCCGGTGACGCCCACATCTTCCGGCGAACATACATAGACCGAGATGCACACCGGCAGGGGCAGCCCACAAATGCCCGCTATAGTGCTCCTCTTCTCCCCACACCGCGTCATTACGAGGAGGCCGCCGCAGGCGGACGACATGGGGACCTGCCGACCTGGGAATCCCTTGACAAAGAAGGGACCAAATCGGTCATACGGGCCCTTCATTCGTGTGAGAACAACGGGATTCCTACGCTCACTTCGTTCGCTCGCGATGACTCATGAGGGTGGAAGGAACTAATCCGAGGCCTCCAAGCGCCCGCTTTGACTGCTGCAAGAATGCCGAGGACGATTAGAAGGTAAGGAGAAGTGATGTCGCCAGCGAGGCGCTCAATGCGGAGCGTGCGGCAAAGAGACCGAGTGCGTTCTTTGTTCCAACTTGAAAGTGAAAGGTCGATGTACCGACATCGACGAACGTGATGAGTCCGGCACCTCCAGGGGAGGAGTAAGACCCACCCACTCCAATCCCGATCCACGCTGCAGGCTCCCATTCGACGAATGCGTGGAGGAGGGTCTGCTCCCCGAGCAACCCCTCTTTGGAGAGAGTCTGCGAAAGACCTACGCCTGCACCAAGCCGGCCCCCAATTCCGGGGATACCGCCACCAGCGGCAGCTTCTTCCCATGATCCGCGGACGATGAGACGGGCCGGGAGCGCGGTTCTCTCGGACACCATTTGCGGATCCGAGACCCGGTAGGCGGAGTCGAGTGACTCGCCCTGGCTCTTCGACGCAAGATCAGTCAAGATGAAGTGCCCGTCCGAGACTCTCTGCTCAACGCCCTTGTCCCACACCAGCCTTCCGACATCGACAACCCCGGCAGCGACGGTGACCGCGTTCTTCATCGCAAGCTCCACGAGGAAGTCGAATCCCCAGCCGCCTCCACGGGGAGAACCAGGAAATTGAACATCGGTTGTGCTCGTCTCGACAAAACCCCCGCTCGTCCGAATGGAGTAGTCACTGTCCGCTGTGAAGAACCTCGTCTCCTCCGCCCGCGTCCTCAGGAAGGCAAACCCCGAAAGGTACCCGACCCGTCCATAGAGACGGAGCGATCCAATGCCCGGAACGCTGTTGATGCCTCCGGCAGCAATTGAGAACTGCCGCATCCATGCTGCAGTGATCTCCGTTCCGTCAAACGAGTAGGTCCGTCCCGGTTCATTCCCAAAGAAGGCGAGGTCAAACGCATCTCTTGCCAGGGCCGCCGACGCGAAGATCCTTTCCTCAGCGCTTAGCACGAGAGCCAAGTCGCCGATCCGCATTCCGGCTGTGAAGAGATGAGCAACAGCAGCGAGCCGGAGGTTGCCGGTACCCTCGCTGAAAAGGTCTAGGATCCGCCGCTTCTCGCTTTCATCAAGGAAAGGCGCGTTGCCGGAAGCGTCCTTGCTGAAATCATCCTCCAGCAACCCAAGGCTGATGAAGTTCGTCCTCAAGTCGGCACTCACACCTGGAAGCCCGACCGCATATCTCCCGCCGCCGCTGAGCAGGTGGCGGAGTACCGAAAACGATTGGGACTGGCCGTCAAGGACGGTGGCAGCTCCGTCCGGTCCCATCACCTGCGCCTGCACCGTCATCCCGGCCGCCGCAATCGAAAGGGAAAAAGCGACCTTCAGAAGGAGATGTACTTCACTCCGCCGCAATACGGACTCCTGCCTCAAGCTTTCCGTGCAGCTCAATGAAATCCGAAGTCCGGAAACGGACGTACCGGGACGCGGCCGCAGGTGTTTCGAAGAAGAGATCCACGAGGATAAATGTGCTTCGCTGTATCAGATCAAGGTCCGTCCGATCTATTGCGATGCTCCGGGTCGTCTCCACGGGCGGCATCTGCGCCTCACCCGAGGCATCAGTCTGAGCAGCCGCCACCGTTAGCGAATCCTGTCCGGGTTTCGGGAGCCGAATCAACGGACGATATGTCTCGTCGGTGAACAACAGCTCCATCCCTCCTTTCAGCGGGATGCGATTTCGTGTTGTAAGATAGAGCATCGCCGAGCGGACCCTCCAGAGCCCCGTTGTGTCCCCCTCGCTTGAAATGGAGGAAGTGTCGCGGAGGTGCCCGCCGCTGATACGGAGCTTCGTCGGAATGATAATGTCCGCCTCGACAACGGCGCTGTCATCCCTTGCAATCGAGCCGTAGGCATACGTCGGGTTCACGAAGGCGGTCCCGCCGAACGTGTAGTGCGCAGGGAGATGCGTCCCGAAGGTGTTGAGAAATGTGAGGAGAGAGCTGTTCTGCTGTGTAAGGACGATGGAGTCGTGCGGCGAGTTCAGGAGTGTCGACGGGACGGTGAGTGCCGCTGACCGGGTTCCCGATTTATCCCGCGCTGTCAGCACCCCGGAAACCCTGACTTTGACACCGCTTGTCGAGACACCCAAGCGGAGGATCATGCGACCGTCGCCCAGCTCCACGGTGCCGTCAAACTCGCTGCTCACTTCGCTCCCGGTGACGTCACCCGATTGGGCAAAGGCCGTCGTGAAAGGCTTCACCCTGCCGGTGGCCCGCACGAGCAAAAGATCCGAAAGCTGAAACGTGCCGGTGAATGAGTCCGTGTCCCGGACCTCCACGTACTGGTCCCCCGTTCCTTCCGTCGAAGCCTCAAGGAGAAAGTGAAGGGCGCCCCCGGGGAGCGAAACGGTGTACCCGCTCAAGTCAACCCGGCGCTCGGCGGAGGTCGTGTGCGGCATCAACGTGAACTCGTCCCGGTACGGGAACCCATCCTTCACAAGACCCGGGAGGCTCGTGACGACACGGGAGCGGAGTGCCGTCTGGTTGGATACACGGTACGTGAGTTGTCCCGAGCCGACTACCCCCTCGCTGATGTCGACCGAATCGCCCAGGACAATTGAGGTGTCATGCGTGACGGTCATCGGACTGATTCGTGCGAGCGCCGAGTAGAGGGTGAGGTCCCGGAGGGCGGCCCTCACGTCGATGCCCCGCGAGGGGTCGACCGTTACGGGTGTCGCACTTCCAGGTGTGTGTCCTCGGAGGACGAGTGCGAAGTGATTCCCGTAGACTCGCCGGCCGAGCGGCACAACATCAGTGAGGGAATCTCCCGGAGAGACAATCTGCGCATAGGTCCGGTCAGCAATCACGCCGAGGCTGTCGCTCAGGGTTACTCGGAGCGTGTCCGCCGGGATGGGGAGCCGGTTCACGATGATAAAGGCAAGCTGACCTTCCCCTTCAAAGTAGAGGTATTCGGCAATCGGGGGAGAATCGCTTGCCACGGGGCCGAACGAGAAAGGCAGCACCTGCGTCGCCGTCCCCTGGAACGGCGCGAGCTGGGGAGCGATGCTCAGGAGAGTGATTGTTCGCTCCGTTGGGGATGGCGCAGAGACTGAGATCACGCCGACCGGTCCCCCGAACCGCCCGCTCTTGCCGTAGACCCGGATATCCGAACCGATGATGAAGGAGCCAATGAGGTCGGTACGGGAGTAGACGATGAGACCTCCCTGGCCGGAATCGGCTGAGAGCTTGTCGGGATTCTTGTCGACGAGCTCCGCAAGCGTGTGCGTCCGGTTGAAGAGCGGAAGACGGAGATCCGTATCCCATGTGGGAGCGGTCGGGGAGAACTTCCTCGAGCATTGGCTGAAGAGGAGAGTGAACGAAAGCAACGCAAGCGGTACGGCAGCCCTGATGCGTTTCATTGTGCGCCCGAGTTCTTCATACTCAAGAATATAAGACTCATCCTCCGAGATGCAACTCGCAGTCCCGGGCAGACTGGCTCCATCGTGGAGTGTGCCGGGTGGACAAAAAAATCCGGGGAAACAATGCCCCCCGGATTGTCCTATCTTCTCTTGCATCCGAACAGTTGACTCAGTTTTTCATCGGGTCCTTGCCTCGCCTCCACCCGGCATCTGGAACCCCATGCCTCCCGGAGATCCCTGGGGCCCGGACTGCACCTTGATCTCGCCGAACACTTTCTCGTACTTCTCGATGTTGTCCTTGAGGGCGCCGAGGAGGAGCTTGGCGTGTTGTGGTGTCATCACGATACGCGCCTGCACCCGCGCCTTCGGAAGTCCGGGAAGGACGCGTGTGAAGTCGATGACGAACTCCGCCGGCGAATGTGTAATAATGGCGAGGTTCGAGTAGATCCCCTCACCTTCCTTCTCACCAAGCTCAATGTTAATCTGCTGCGGCGCTATCTGCTCTGGCATCCGGTACCTCCTCCACGTATCAAGACGGTGCCCACATGCAGAGGTGGGTGAGCATCGCGATGAAATCAAAGCAGGGTTTATTTCCCCTGGCGGATCTTATCGGACCGGTCGAAGGCGGCCTTCGATTTCTCGGTCATGTTCATGTTCGCATAGAGCCTGCCTGCGAGCTCCCATAGTTCGGCGTCGTTCTGGCGTTTGTCGAGCAGCTGCTCAAGAAGCGGTACGGCTTTCTGGAACTTCTCCTTGTACGCCGGGTCGATCTGGTTGGCTGTCCCTTCGACCGCCTTCTGTGCCTTCTCTCTCATACTCACGCCCCAGTTCACATAGCAGACGACAAGGTTGTAGAGAGCGCTCTCGTACGTCGGGTCCGCATTCCATGCCGCGGTGAAGTTCTTGATCGCTTCCTCGAACTCGTTGGCTTTCAGCTCGAGCACACCGAGATTGTAGTGGGCAATCTTGTTGTTCGGATTGGTCTCAAGGAGCTTCGCGAAAGTCTCCCTCGCCACGTTCGCCTTCCCCGCGGCGATGAGAGCGTTTGAGAGGTCGGCAAGAATGGGCTCGCTTGTCGGCGCAAGCCCCGACGCGACCGTGAGGACGTCGACCGACTTGTCGTAGTACTCCATTGCCTTCCGGTAGTCAGTCGAATCAATCTGGAGGTTGAGCGGCCGTGTGAACCTTCTGTCTGCGAGCCGGCCGTCGACGAACTTCAAGACCATGTTGTATTTGTCGTATGTCCACGTCTCCTCCTTCGCCTGCTTACCCTTGCCGATCTCCACCGAGTTCGCAGTCCCGAGGGCCTTCTCGGCATCTTCCTTGCGCATCTTGTCGCGGATCCCCTCGAGCGATCGGGCAACCTCGAGTGCGTCGCGATTTCTGTCCTCAAATGCCTTCTTGTAGCCTTCAGCGATGTCGAAGTAGCGCACACCCAGGAGGTGGCCCGTCACCGGGTCCTTCTGCATTGAGTAAACCTTCTCAAGCGTCTTGAGGCTGTTTTCCTTGTCCCCCTTCAGAAGGTAGGCATTTGCAAGACCACGGTACGTGGTCACGCTGTCGGGAAGTACCGCGATTGCATTGGTAAAGGATTCGATTGCCTTGTCGCAATATGCGGTCGAGTCTTTCCCCTTCTGGAGATCGATGACTCCCTGGTTGAAGAACTGTGCCCAAAAGTGCAAGCGTGTATCGCTGATGTCCTTCTGAAACTGGTTCGTGAGAGCAAGGGAGTTCTTGAACGAAGTGTTCATCCCTGCATAGTCCTTAAGCTCCGCATCCACCCGCCCGAGCAAGTACCATGCCTCGGCATCCTGCGGATTCTTCTCAACCTCTTTCTGGAGGCTCTTTGCCGCATTTGGCCAGTCCTGGCGCTGCATATAGAGGCGGGCGCTCGTCAGCTCAGCAGATGAACACTGAAAGCCAACAGTGGCGAACCCGTAGAGCAGCGCCGCGATGATGAAAAGCAAAAGTGAAGTCCGTTTCATTGCCCTCTTGCTCCTCTTGTCTTCGAAAGTGGGTGGCTGAAGAAAAGTAGTTAAATGTAGTAGATTCGAGTGACAATGTCAAAGAAGCTGACCGCTTCTACATTTCCGGCACGCTTCGAGGGAACTTCCTTGCTCCAAACCAGCATCCCGTGAATTGGGGATAGGTTTCCTCCTCATTGACTTTTCATCCGGTCCTTCGTAATTTACGAATGCACGTTCAGTTACAAATCCGGAGTGCGCGGGCTTCTGCCCACGTGGCCCTTTTCGCTTGTTTTTTTCGTTCATTCGATTCCATACAGAATCAGTGACACAATAGTCCGGAGGATTCCATGGCGACGCTCAAAGAGAAGCTATCAGCAACGCTCCCCTCCATCCGGGAGGAAATCCGAAGTCTGGTAAAAGAGCATGGCAGCAAGGTCATCTCCGAAGTCACCATTGAGCAGGCTTACGGCGGCATGCGCGGGGTCAAATCTCTCGTCTGCGACACCTCGGCCGTCGATAACAACAGGGGCGTGATCATTCGCGGCATCCACATCAGCGAGCTTACGAACAGGATCCCCGAAGAGATCCTCTTCCTCCTCCTCACCGGCGAACTCCCCGATGCAGCGAGTCTCGAGGCCCTGAAGGCTGACCTTCGGAAGAGAGCCTCCCTCCCCTCCTACGTGTGGGACGTGCTCCGTGCAATGCCGAAGGATTCGCACCCGATGACAATGTTCAGCACCGGCATCCTTGTGATGGAAAAGGAATCCGCGTTCAGGAAGCGGTACGACCAAGGGATGAAGAAGGAAGACTACTGGGAACCGATGCTGGAAGACACCCTCACGCTCGCCGCCCGCGCCCCCGTCCTCGCCGCCGGAATCTACCGCATGAGGTACAACAAAGGGGGCATCATTCCGCCCGATCCAAATCTTGACCTCGGTGCGAACTTTGCCCACATGCTGGGCACGCCCGATCCGACCGGGACATTCGCCGATCTTATGAGGCTCTACCTTGTCCTTCACAGCGACCACGAGAGTGGAAACGTGAGCGCAATGACAACGCACACCGTTGCCTCCGCGCTCTCGGACCTATACTACGCTGTTTCGGCCGGACTCGACGGCCTTGCCGGTCCGCTCCATGGTCTCGCAAATCAGGAATGCCTGAAGTGGATTCTCATGGTAAGGAAGCGCTTCCACGGCACGCCGACGGACGAGGAGCTCCACAAGTTCGCGTGGGACACACTGCAGAGCGGTAAGGTGATCCCGGGCTACGGTCACGCCGTTCTTCGTCAGACGGACCCGCGCTTCACGGCATTCGTGGAGTTCGGGAAGAAAGTCTGCCCGGACGACGAAGTTTTCCAGATTGTCGAGAAGGTATTTAGGATTGTCCCGCCCATTCTTGTCGAGCAGGGGAAGGCGAAAGATCCCTGGCCGAACGTTGATGCCGGTTCCGGTTCCCTCCTGTGGCACTTCGGACTCACGGAGTTCGACTACTACACCGTCCTCTTCGGCGTCTCGCGAATCCTCGGCGTTGCGAGTCAGGCCGTGGTCTCACGCGCCATCGGCTCAGCCATCGTGCGGCCGAAGTCCGTCACAACGAAGTGGCTGAAGGAGTTCGCCGCGAAAGCGTAAGGAGCTCCTGACACGGGGAGCGGCTCGCCTGCGGTGGAGCTATGGGCTCGCCCTCGGCCGAGTCGCTCATCCCTTCGAGTACAACTAAACCAGGATACACGGCAATGGGCCTGAATATCACGCAGAAGATCATCAAGTTCCACCTTCTCTCAGGGAAGATGATCCCCGGAGAGGAAGTCGGTATCCATGTCGACCAGACACTCACACAGGAC
>Ga0210051_1006354_pt1 | contig 11148 bp, 9 predicted proteins | sample CryGey092014_all_FD_185464 | JGI IMG/M metagenome (GOLD analysis project Ga0210051, IMG submission 185464) | Groundwater microbial communities from aquifer - Crystal Geyser CG23_combo_of_CG06-09_8/20/14_all (SPAdes) (version 2) | ecosystem: Environmental > Aquatic > Deep subsurface > Groundwater ...
GTGATTGCTAGCGTTTTTGCCAGGGTAGGTGTCGGTAACACTTGCCCGTTAATGCTTTCTAAAATAGATAATGCTGACTTGATCATGTGCTTAATCGCAAATCTTACTTCTTTTGCGTTTGATTTTGCAGCAAGGCAAAAAGTAGGCGGCACGCATCTTACCTATGGGTACTTAGATCAGTTACCAGCCTTGTTACCTTCAACGTATAGCACTAAAGGATTATGGATGGTTAATAAGGATTATAAAGATTGGCTGCTGCCTCATATTATCGAACTAACCTATACCGCTAAAGACTTAGATAGATTCGCACACGATCTAGGCTACTCAGGCCCTCCATTCCGCTGGAACGAAGAACGCCGATTTTTACTGCGCTGCGAACTTGATGCCGCGTACTTCCATCTCTACGGCATCGAGCGCGATGACGTCGATTACATAATGGAAACCTTCCCGATCGTAAAGCGAAAAGACGAGGCGACACACGGGGAATATCGCACCAAGCGTGTCATCCTTGAGATATACGACGCCATGGCCGAGGCCATAAAAACAGGCCAACCATATCAAACAATCCTCGACCCACCACCGGCCGACCCACGCGTTGCGCATCCGCCCAAAGAAATTACCGGCGAAGCTGCAGCCGATGGAGGCCAGGTGCTGCCATTCAAGCATATCGATCCAACAGAAGACCAGCATTACAAAACATGCGTGCCGCTTTACACGCTAAAAGCCGCTGCGGGCAGCTTCAGCGGTACCCAGGTAGTCGAGCCCGACGGCTGGGTCATCCCAAACACATCCCGCAAACTACACGAAGGCATGTTTGTATCACAGGTCGTCGGCCACTCCATGGAACCATTAATCCCGGACGGCTCATATTGCCTCTTTGCAAGCCCGGTAACCGGCACCCGAGAAGGCAAAATCATCCTAGCCCAACACCACACCATCACCGATCCCAAAACCGGCGGCCACTACACAGTTAAACGCTACCACAGCCAAAAAGAATCAGACATCACCGGCACTTGGCACCACACCCAAATCCGCCTCGAACCCATCAACCCAGCATACGAACCCATCATCCTAACAAACATCGAAGAAGGCGAACTCCAAATCATCGCTGAGCTGGTTGAAGTGTTATCGTTGTGAAGTTGCTTAAGGATATGTAAAGGTTGGAGTTCTTAATAATCTGGAGGTTGGTGTGGCAGCGAATAAAGAAGAAAGAACGTTTGAACCGCTTGGTCTTAATGATCTAAAAGAGATGCAGAAATATGCACTAGAAGAATTAGACTGATAAAGTATGGAGGAGAAAATGGCAAATAGAAAAATACCTGAACCAATCACAAAAAAGGGTAGGCAGGCTTTTTTCAAGCTAGAAGTGATCAATAAACAAATGGAAGACCTGAGAAAGAAGTTAATACAGATCGAAGGATTTCTAGTAGATCATCTAAAAGCTAGTCTTATCGAACCAAGACGACAACGAATATTTAATAGCAGTGTGCTCAAGCAAATGGTGTTTATGTATAATGGGCTTCGTTTCTACATTGAGTTTACTGTAGTGGCTTCAGAAACTGACCAAAATGGGCTTGAGGGAAGAATCGTTTATGGCACAAGTAAAACAGTATGCTTTGTGGAGTGTCCGGAAGAAACTAGGCTCTGTTGCGAAAGGGTTCCAAGGTGTGATTGCCTTGAAGATAAGCCACTTATTCAATTTTCGGTCGATCAACACGGAATGATTCAATCAAGCGGCAAATTGCAGGACGAATGGTGGGTTTGGGATAAGGATGAAGCCCCTGCAGATGAAAAGAATAGCGAAAAAGAAGATCGCAAAGCGCTGTTGGACTTACATTACCGTGCGCTTGAGGCTATTTGGAAAGAGGCTCTAGATTGGGTTAATGAAGACATACTGCCATAACTAAGGGGAGTCAGAATGGAAAAAATAACAGTACCTGCGTTGCTGAGCAAGTATAAAGCGCGGGTAGAAGCCGGACAAATTCAATTTCTAAAGCAATCTGAAGTTCAAAAAGAGATTTTGGATATATTGAATTCGCTTATTGAGGATTTTGAAGAAGCAGAAAAGAAAGCCAATAAAAAAGGGAATCTCAGCGAGCATCTAGATTGGTATGAAACGCATAAGAAAGGGACAAAGCTATGGAGGCGATTAGTAAGTTATGCTCTTAATGATATAGATGCGGACTCAAAAGGCAACTCCAAACTATTTGAATACCTCGATGCGGCTACTAAATTTGAAGATTTATTGTATGGTTTGGATAGATATTATAGAGACCACACCCTCCATTGCTTATGGGTCTACTTCTTGGGTGAATATATCCTAAGAGACCTTCTTCCTTATATACACAGCAATCTTAATTGGTACTTATTTAATGACATAGAAAAGGATAAGTCCGAATATTCGCAAGCGTTATTAAAGAAAGCTATAGATAAAGAAAAAGAGCTTTGCGAGCAAGTGAACAAGAAAAGAGATGCAATATGGTGCATAATGGCATTATGCCACGATTTGGGATATTCCCTGGCCAAGCTAGACAAACTTAACGAAAAAGTGAAAGCGGTCCTTGGTTTTTTCGATCTACCGCGCTTCCAGCATATTGGATACTCATTAGATGTGGAGCATGAGTATCATGTATCTCAATTTCTTGAGTTAATGGCCATGGATGTCAGGATTATTCCTAGTGAAAATCTTAAAGAAACATTAGTAAAAGGATACAGGGATGATTCGACTTATTGGCGGCTCTGCCGGGCCCTTGAGAAGAAACAGCATGGTATTCTGAGTGCCTATTTAATCTATAAAACGCTAGGAATTTTTGCTGATTCCTGTGTGCGTGGTCCTGCTGAAGACTGGGGATTTGATGATGAAGAAGCAATTGATAACATAATCCGGGGGGATATTCTCTTTGCCATTACGCAGCACGAGTTTGATTTTGCTAATTTAGAGCAATTAAGCAGTTTGGCCGACATCCTGATCCTTGCGGATGAGCTGGAAGAATTTTCACGTTACGGTCGGCAAATATTGTCGCGGAAATATTATGATACAACCGCCGATGCTACGGTATCCTTTAAGCCTAGAAAAATTGAGCAGGGGCAGAATGTCGAAATAAACATTGTCTATGATACTGCCAAACATCTTCAGCAGGAAGACGTTTATCATTTTTATATAAGAAAAGCGGAACAAATGTGTAAATTCTACTCTCTTAGCCCACCCAAAAAGAAAGATAGCAAATTTTGTGCGATAAAAAATATAAAGATGACCGTTAAAAAGGAAGGTCAATCATTAGACTTTGGTCTTTCTAGAGATAAAGACCCAACCACAATAACGGCAAACTTGCCAAAGGCTAAATTTGAAGACGATGACTATAAAAAATATGGGTTAGAAAAGAAGGACTGCGATGAGCGTGAGTATAGTCTAACTTGCGATGATGATAAGCTGTTTGTTCGCGTTAAAAACGCAAAAGTGCCTTTAAGAGAGTGGCTTGGTACCAGTGATAAATGATATCTCGTCGGTTATTACTCCTGCATTTGTTTACGATGAAAATAAGATTTTAGAACGAATAGACCATGTCAACAGCATCAATGGTTGTAATGTTCTATTTCCCTTAAAACCTTTTGCAATTGCAGATGCGTTGAGTTTAATAGCTCCACTGGTTGCCGGTTTCTCAGCAAGTTCGTTGTTTGAAGCAAAGCTTGCTAGAGATGTTTCAGGGAAGAATAAAACAATACATTTAACCACGCCTGGTTTGAGACTTGATGAAGTGGAAGCTATCTCAGAGTTGTGTGACTATATTAGCTTCAATTCCTTGTCGCAGTGGGAACGGTTTCACAGTCTACTTGGGGCCAGGGTGAGACAAGGGTTGAGAGTAAACCCGCAATTATCGTTTGTTACGGATGAAAGATATGATTCGTGCCGAAAGCATTCGAAACTTGGGGTTCCCCTTGATGAGCTGCAAAGTGTATTATGTAACGATAAGAATTTACTTAAGGACATTAGTGGCCTTCATTTCCATTCGAATTGTGAATCGAATGACTTTGGTCATTTGTTAGAAACTGTTCAGCGCATTGAAGCTAATGTGCCTGAGGTTTTTAACAGCATAAGCTGGATAAATCTTGGCGGCGGGTATTTGTTTGAAGAATCTAGTTCTGTAGAAGCGTTAACGAGAACAATTCATTTACTGAAAAGCAAACATGAATTGGAAGTGTTTTTTGAACCAGGCAAAGGAATTATCGGAGATACAGCGTATATAGTATCAACTGTTCTTGATTTATTTGAGAGCGATAGTGTAATCGTCGCTGTGCTTGATACTACTATAAATCATATGCCAGAGGTGTTTGAGTATCAGTATAAACCCGATATCGTTGGGGAATCGAGTAAAGGGGCTTACAAATATATATTAGCAGGAGCATCATGCTTGGCCGGTGATTTATTTGGCAAGTATAGACTTGATCAGCCATTAGAAGTTGGCTCAAAGATTATTTTTGAAGGTATGGGTGCCTATACAATAGTCAAAGCTAACATGTTTAATGGTATTAATTTGCCCAGTATTTATGCATATACGTCAGAAGAAAAGCTTGAGCTTAAGAAGAAATTTACCTATGAAGATTTTACATCAAGATGCGGAGTGAAGAAATATGTTGCTGAGTGAAAAGAGAGTTGTAATTCCAGCGGTTGAAAAGCATGAAAAAATACTCGAATATTTATCGGAAACAATGCTAAGGAAACTGACTCCAGATGAGATGCCGGTTCGGTTTGTTGTTACACATACTGACGAACAGGGTTATCATTGTGAATTAGGCATACTATCAGACGTAGGCAACTTTCCAGTTCCACCGAAAGAATCCATTTTCGAGTTTCAAAGAAGGCCTTTTGAAAATGTTGGGCAGTTCAATGCTGTCTTACTTATACCGACAGGAATTGGGGCTGAAATAGGTGGTCACTCTGGTGATGGTGGACCGGTGGCCAGACTCCTAGCAGCCGCTTGCGACAATCTAATTACTCACCCAAATGTAGTCAATGCGGCTGATATTAATGAATTGCCTGAAAATGCTCTCTACGTAGAAGGAAGTGTCATAACACGTCTGCTAATGGGTGTTATTGGTCTTCAAAAGGTCCGATCTAACCGCGTGATTCTTGTAATTGACGAGCATGAAGACAATTTCTTTAATGAAGCTGCAATTAATTCAGCTTCTGCCGCAAGGGCAGCCATGGGACTTGATTTGCCTTTAGTAGTAAAGATGGACGAAAAGGTTCTGATGCACTCTCTTTATTCAAGTTCCGGAAGAGCAGTTGGTCGCATTGAGTACCTGGAACACCTTTGCGAAATATTAGACGAACACCGTTCAAAATATGATGCCGTGGCTTTATCATCGCTTATAAATGTTCCATCCAATTTCCATACAGATTATTTTCGGGATGATGATATGGTTAATCCCTGGGGTGGTGTTGAAGCTATGCTTACTCATTCCATTTCTCTGTTGTTTAATGTTCCTTCAGCTCATTCGCCCATGATGACGTCCCGGGAGTTACTCGATCTCGATGTAGGAGTGGTCGATCCGAGAAAATCGGCTGAGGCAATATCCACCACCTACCTTCATTGTATATTAAAAGGGCTTCATAAAAGTCCGCGAATTATTAATAACCCTTTAACACAAGCTTATTCCGGCCTACTAACTGTTGCTGATATTTCTTGCCTCGTTATTCCAGACGGATGCGTCGGTTTGCCAACCCTTGCTGCATTGGAACAGGGTATCCCGGTTATTGCAGTGCGAGAAAATAGGAATCGCATGCAGAACAAACTCGAAGAACTTCCGTTCGCACCTGGGAAACTCTTCATAGTAGACAACTACCTAGAAGCTGTTGGATTGATGAATGCCATTAAGGCAGGTGTGTCTCCAGAGTCAGTCAGACGCCCACTTGCCTACACGACTGTTCGTGAGAATATAAGGGATGTTGAATCTAAAGCAGGATTGCACGACAAAACCTTATCTACTATTCTTCCGCGCACTGACCAAGACAAGCTTAAAGTGGGAAGTGGAAAGAGCTAAGGAATTTGGGTACGTACGTACGGCAAGCTAATGCTTCCAAAGATGGCAAAGATATGAGTTAAGTTACAGAGCCAAGGAGGCCAAGGGACCGTTCTTAAGTAGTTGAAAAATTGGCGATAAATACTTCAATGCTCAACATAACGCATATCGGTTAATTGAATTGCAGATTACCAGGGAGTTAATATGAGCATTATCTGGACAAAAGAAAGCATGTTTCGGCAAGTAGGCTATTCAAATGAAGCCGATTTAGAGGCAGCCATAATCCAAGTCCAACATGAGCTTTTCGGCCCAAACCGAATCTATATAGACGTTAAGAAGAAGATTGGTGCAAAGGGCGGCAAAAATAACATCCCTGATGGCTATTTAGTCGATCTGAATAACAATAAACCCCGGCTTTATGTCGTCGAAAACGAGTTGGCCGCCCATGATCCACTTCGACATATTGCTGTGCAGGTACTTGAGTTCTCTCTTTCGTTTGAGTCGGAACCAATAAAAGTTAAGAGAATCCTTTTTGAGGCTATCGACCAGCAGCCAAAGGCAAAAACACTTTGTGAGAAATATGCACTTGAGCATGACTTTAATAGTCTCGATCATCTGCTAGAGTGGTTGGTTTTTGAAGCGCCTTTTGCTGCACTTGTGATTATCGATGAGATGCCGGAGAATCTGGAGAATATTCTTGTGCGAAAGTTTCAATTCGGCGTTGAAGTTTTGGAATTAAGCAGATACGAGGACGAAAAAGGCGAACGATTTTATAGATTTGAACCATTCCTTGCAGATATTAGCGCTGATGTTGGTATCGGACCAAAAGAGATCGATCTTGGCGAAGTGGATACCGTTGTTGTGCCAGCGAGGGAGGATGGCTTCCAAGAAACATTCATCGGGGAAAACCGTTGGTATGCAGTAAGAATTCATGGAACTATGCGACCGCAGATCAAGTATATTGCAGCATACCGAGTTGCACCGGTTTCAGCAATTACACACATCGCCCCTGTTAAATCAATTGAGCCCTGGCGGGACACGGGTAAGGTCTTATTAGCCTTTGCTGAGCAGGCTCGGGAGATAGGGCCAATTAAACTGGTTAAGGGTGGGCGAGTTAAGACTCCGCAAAATCTGCGCTATACAACAAAACAAAAAATCGAGGCTGCGAAAACGCTGGATGACATCTGGTAGCTTGAGTAAGAATAAGGATGAGGCAAGATGGCTAACATGAACAGTGAGCTCATATTAAGAGGTAATAGTGAACATCAGATAAAGGTATCAGCTGCTGAGATTGCTGGCAAAATTGCCGATCTTCATTTTGTACATTTCTATGATGCGGCAGAAGTGAGGCAAGACAGCAGAATGGCGCCACAAGATTGGACCGTCAGCATACTGCTTGCTGGTATTCCTAACTGGAAGAATGTGCGCGACTCACTTTGGCACAAAGGAAAGAGCAGATGGCACGCGATCGATGTGAAACTTGGACAAGTTGATTCGCAATGGCGTCTAATTGATGAGCGTGCGAGCAAATATAAAGATAAATTCGAGGAATTGCTCGCCGCTATGCTTGCAGTCAACGGTATTCAGTCGCCTATAGCCACAAAGATTCTTCACAAGAAACGCCCAAACCTTATCCCGGTCGTCGACAGTATAGTTGCAGGCTTCTATTTAGGGCGCAGGTTGCCTTTACAAAAAGACAACCGTCAAGTTGAGGCGGTTTCGGATGTCATTTTTAATCACTTTAGAAGCGATCTCTTGCTCAGAAGCAATCGCACAGCTATTGCTGATATCCAAAGCCATCTATCTGAGAACCACGACATACCTTTTCTGTCTGACGTGCGTATCCTCGAACTCACGATTTGGTTGAAATACAATGCAGTGTGAACCAATAAGATTGATTCACCGCAAGGGCTACGTGGATGTTCCTTGCAAATCACAAATAAAGAGCGAGCACCTATCATGAAAGACATCAATCGATGCTAGTCAGATCCCTCACCACGCTTGGCATATGGCAGAGACCTAAAGGAATACTTAGGTTAAGCGCTATGCTATTAATCTATTCAACGGTTTCTCGCATAATAATTATATGTTTAGCAGACAAATTTTATAGACATACGAACATGTGTTCTATATACTATTACTAATGCATTGATGCGCTGAGAGGAGTACGGTTGCCTTATCATCCAAGAAAGGATTTTAGAGATCCGATTCACGGATTTGTCCGTTTATCCGAGAACGAGGTGAAGCTCGTCGATTCACCGGTTTTTCAGCGCTTGCGCCGGATACACCAGACCGGTATGACGCATCTTGTTTATCATGGGGCGGAGCATAATCGCTTTGGTCACTCCATAGGGGCCGTTGAATTTGCGAGCCAGGCCTTTAATAGCATTAATGATCGCAATGAGGGCATTTTCGGCATGAGCAAGGATGAGATAGAGCGCAATTACTGCTTGCTGCGGCTGGCGGCACTATTGCACGATATTGGTCATGCGCCGTTTTCTCATGCGGCTGAAACGCTATTTCCATATAAAGATGAAGAGAAGAGCGAGCGCTATACCCATGAAGATTATACCGGCGCTATTCTTAGGAACAGCGAGATCACAGAAATTCTGGAAGCGAATTTCTGTGAAGACCTTGGTATTACGATTGATAAAATCGCACTGCTTGTAGATGGCAAGTCCGTTGAACCGAAAGTGCTCCCGCAGCTTATGAGCAGCGATCTAGATATCGACCGCATGGATTATCTTCTAAGAGACTCGTTGTATACGGGTGCGCTTTATGGTCATTATGATTATCAGAGATTGATCAGGACATTAACGGTAAATCCCGAGACAGGTGACTTAGCTGTTGAATTTGGAGGGTTGCATGCGGCTACTGCACTAATTCTTGCCAGGTATTTTATGTTTATTCAGGTATATTTTCATAAAACGAGAAGGATTTACGATCTTTTGCTTGAAAAGTTCTTACGCTCGGTTCTTCCGGGCGGGGTCTTTCCGAGGCCGGATGAGATCGACGGGTTTCTCGCACTGGATGACATAAGAGTAAGTCAGCTCATCTTCGAGCATAAAGATACAAACGAGTGGGCACGGCGGTTATTCTATCGCGACCATTACCATGTAGCCGTTGAGCTGGCTGTTCATCCGACAACTGCAGATCAATACTTATTTGCGGCGATAACAACGCGATTTCCGTTTGATGAGAAGCAAGCCATAGTCGATAAAGCATCGTCAGTGCCGTATAAACTGCGTCCACCGAAGCTTAAAGATATGGAAGTGCCGGTTATGCTGATTGACGAAACGGGTAGAGACAAGCCAAGACCGCTTGCAGATGAAGCAAAGGTGCTGGAATCTTTAGATGAACCGCTTAAGATATTGCGAATTTATGGCGCCACAGAAGAAGATGTAAAAGAAGTCAGAACATTTTATCTTGAAGAAAAACAACGCATAGAAAAGGGTGTCTGGTAATGAACGAGATAGCGGCAGGCATAATTGCGAAAATGGTTGAATTGAACGATGGGGTTGAAGGCAAGAAGGTAATGCAAAAGCTTGTCTACTTCTTGCAGGAAAGAGGCGTGCCGTTAGGTTTTAAATATCAGCTCTATTTCTACGGTCCCTATAGCCATGAATTAACCTATGCGATATCAGATTTTGAATCGTTTGGGATACTTGTAGCGCAACCTGCGGCGAATAATGCGACAACATATCAAAGTGGGCCTACCGCTGACATTTTTATCAACGCGAATGCCGATCTTGTGAGTAAGTTTCAGCCAACGGTTGAGAAGGTATTACATGAGCTTGGTCAAAAATCGAGTAGCGAGCTAGAGCTTATGGCCACAATACATTTTATTGACAAATCCATGCGCAGCAAGAACGGCATAAGTGAAAAGAACCAGGTAATCGCTCTAACGAAGAAGGAGAAGAAAAAGTTCTCCGAAGAGGCCATCAGCCAAGCATATGGTGAGTTGGTAAGAGTTGGTCTCATTTGTGATTAAACTTAAGTTATCACAAAATAAAGAGAACACGGTTGACCTGGCAGGTAGAGCGCAATGGCACTCAAAACAATAACCAGAAAAACACTTCTCTATAAAAGCGGCGTAGAGTATGCTGATTATGCGTTGAACCACGCGGAAGGTTGCACGCATGGCTGCACCTATCCCTGTTATGCGTTTGTGATGAAGAAGCGCTGCGGCGTGATTTCCTCGTATGCGGATTGGGTTCAACCAAAAATAGTTGATAACGCGTTAGAGCTACTCGACAAAGAGTTGCCTCGTCTCAAGAACAAGATCAAGCAAGTTTTCATGTGTTTTACAACCGATCCTTTCATGTATGAAATCGAGGAGATCAACCGTCTAACGCTAAAGATTCTTCAACGGCTCAATGGAGATCAGGTCAAAGCGGTACTTATTACTAAGGGCGTCTATACGGATAAACTCACGGAGGTACAACTGTATAACAACCAAAACGAATACGGCATTTCGCTAGTCTCGTTATCTGAAGCTTTTAGGGAAAAGCACGAGCCGTTCTCCGCGCCTTATGAAAAGCGAATAAAGGCGCTGAAGAAGCTCCATGATGCCGGGCTAAAAACCTGGGTTAGCATTGAGCCCTACCCGACGCCTAATATCATAAAGCAAGATATCCGAGAGCTTTTAGAGAGCATATCGTTTGTAAGCAAGATCGTGTTCGGTAAGTGGAACTACAGCCGGGTAACGACTTCCTACATTCACAACAAGGAATTCTACAATTCCATGGCATATGAAGTCGCATCCTTCTGCGAGTGTCATGCAATCGAAATGCATATAAAAGAGGGAACCATAACCCCAGCCCTCTTAGGGGCCGGCCAATCAGCTGAGCGGGTAACGCTAGCAAATTATATGTAATCGTTTGCTCCAGCCTCCGCTATATTGCGATTCCGAGCACACCCGACAGTGCTGCCATTCTCAACCTTCGGTGTTCGTTTTCGTAACTATTCACCATTATCCGACATTAACGCCACACCGCTGTTTTCTTTACCTTAACTATTATCTTTGCTATTATAATAAGTAAAGAATATGCCGAAATATTTACTTGGGGTGTTTGTATGGCTATAAAATCAACAGTATCTTCAAAGGGACAAGTTACGATCCCGGCT
>Ga0210051_1006355_pt1 | contig 11146 bp, 4 predicted proteins | sample CryGey092014_all_FD_185464 | JGI IMG/M metagenome (GOLD analysis project Ga0210051, IMG submission 185464) | Groundwater microbial communities from aquifer - Crystal Geyser CG23_combo_of_CG06-09_8/20/14_all (SPAdes) (version 2) | ecosystem: Environmental > Aquatic > Deep subsurface > Groundwater ...
GAATCATAGCCTTGCACTCTGTAATCTTCATATCCCTTGGAAAAATCAGCATAAGCAGAATCCGGGAAAACAAGGTGTCCTTGTCTCATCTCTTCGAAGAGATGGTTTCCTCTTCGATCCAGCTTTATAAACAATGTATAGAATGCACTCGAATACAAGACCTTCCAGCCCGGATCGCGGCTAAGCTTCTCATACATTTCGTGATCCCTTAACCAAAGGGCCGTATCGAATTCGTATTTTTTAAAAATTTCTTCCCATGGTCGATCTCCAAACCGTATAGCAGAATGATCCTTATAAATTTTTTCATCATACAGCGTATCTGCCCGCTGGTCTATAAAAACCTTAAGTTTTGGATAAAGGGTCCAGATCAGATATCCGCCCATGGCATCTTCATTCAATATGCGGCATTGCAGATGGTTCATGTTTATAAACTCTACGGTATCTTGAGGGAAGAAATCCTTGGCAATCATTCTTCTGAACGTATCGTGACCGAAAGGGAGATGAGAGGTTTTGTATCCGAGGGCGCATAGAAACAAGATTCCTGAAGCCAGGTAGAGGGCATCCCTGTATCGATTTTTTTTAAAAAGCCTGCCGTTATCCCTGGTTTTTCCTTTCCCCCAAAGCCACTGTGAGAGGGCAAACAGACCAATCAATGCCACATACGAACTCGTTATCATAAAAAGCGGGACAAACCGCTTGCTGGTCATGGCCATAAAGAAAGTCATGGCGGATGTCAACGAAAGGGGATAATCTCCTTTTCTGATCGAAGAACCCAGACTGTAGAGAAAAAAGGCCGCATAGACCCAAAAAATGCCCGGAACCTGAAGGCCGCCTGGAGCATAAGGGGGCCTCCACTCATCGAGATTCCTGAAAATCGAGTGCCCCACATACTCAAACGGATAGGTCAGGACATGATATGTCGAAGGGTTGATCAAAGACACCGCTGCAGAAAGGACCGCCATTCCGAGCAAGGTTTTTGTGTACGATCGTAAGGTTACATTTACAGCCGTATTTTTTGAAAGAAAAAGGGCCGCCATGTGCCCAAGCAGAAAAGAGCCCATGACCATGAAGCCGAATATCGCCCCTCCATGAAGATTAACCCAAAGCAACATCAGTATAGGAAGAACAAACAGAGCTCGTCGATTCATCGATGTCAAAAGCACCAGCAGTACCGAGGTTAAAAAGAGGGTGAAGATATGCGGGCGCACATCGAGAAAGGGTTCGCTTGAAATCAGGACGCAAAGCCCTACTGCGTAAGCAAGGAGGGGGATCCGAACCCTTCTCCATAAACCCAGGAATAGAATCGTGTACCCGGCGAAAAGAACGCCGATCTTCAGGTACGCCAGACTGTTCTCTCCGAAATACTTGTAGCAAGAGTAAAATATGACCTCGGACAGCCATTCATGGTTGGTCCATGGCCTGTTTGCGAAGGTATAAGAAAACGGGTCCACCTTGGGGACCGAGTGGGTTTCAAGGATCATTTTCCCTGTGGCCAGATGCCACCAGAGGTCCCCGGTTTTGATCTGTCTAAAAAAAAAGTTCGGCGTCGTAAGCATAAATGCCAATAGAAAAACCCAGAAAGTAAGGCGCCTTCTTTTGGCGGATAAAGAGTCGGAGATATAGGAATGATTTGCATGGAGCTGGTTTAGAGTATTGCCGAAAGAGGCCGTCATAAAAAAACAATCTATGAAAAATTAATTTATCTGTAGAACAATTATGTGAATCATACCTGTTTTTATTTTCTTGTGCAATAAAAACATGGATCTCCCCAAACCCAAAATATTGACAATATTGCTTTTGAATGTTAATTTTTTGTTTATTATTTTGATTAGTGCTTTTCTACAAGAGGAAGGCTGCTGCAAAATGACCCGGATCAAAAAATATATCATTTCTTTTCTCCTTCTAACTTCTGCCATCTGGTTAATCTATTTCCAGACCCTGAACTTTAATCTTCAGAGCTGGGATAATGAAATCTATATCTGGCATAACAGCTTTATCAAAGCCTTTACCTGGTCAAACCTGCAACATATTTTTACAAAATTTTTTGTGGGGAATTATGCCCCGGTCCAAATGCTGTCATACATGGTGGACTATGCCGTCTGGGAAACGAACCCATTGGGATTTCATCTGACCAATATTGTTCTCCATTGGATGGGCTCTTTGCTCCTCTATCTGCTTTTATGGAAACTGACCCAAAAATGGAGCGTGGCGACTATTGCATCGCTCATCTTTGCCGTCCATCCCATACAGGTGGAGACTGTGGCCTGGCTTGCCCAGAGAAAAAGCCTGCTGGCGGCTGTCTTCTTTTTTCTCTCTTTTTATGTTTATTGCATGAGCAGGGACCGGGAGGGTTTGTTTTGGACCCTGGCATCTCTTGGCTTGTTTGTGCTTTCTCTCCTTTCCAAGATCAGCGCTATCACCATGCCCCTGCTTTTGCTCCTGTACGAATACTCTTATAAAAAAGTTCGTGCCAGGACCGTCTACAGGCTGATCCCTTTCTTTATCGTATCGGCCATCTTTACCTTTGTTGCCATAAAATCCCAGGAGCTGCCCAGCGGTTATGAACCCTGGGGCGGATCCCTCTATCATAATATTTTGACGGTACTGGTCACCCTTAGAATATATATTTTAAAATTTCTTTTTCCATTTCATCTTTCCGCCTATTACGATTTCAGCTATGAGAATATTTCTGATCCGGGTGTGATCGGATCCATTTTCCTGCTCTTGATAGTATTGTTATGGATAATCCGTCTGTACAAGAAAAACCCCGCCCTCGGATACTGGATTCTCTGGCCTTTTATCTTATTGGTTCCCAATTTGCAGATTGTTCCCTTACCGATCGTGATGGCCGACCGGTATCTACATCTTCCCATCATTGGCCTGTCGGTTTTCATCGGAGATCTTCTGGCCCGTTTATTTGAAAAAAGAAAAGAGAAACAAATTTCCATCCTCGTGATTGCCGTTTTGATATTTTCATCCTATACCGCAACCTCGTTTGAACGTGCAAAGGTATGGAAGGACGATTTAAGTCTCTGGAAGGATACGGTCATAAAGACGCCTAATTATTTTACGTTTTATACCTATGGAACAGTACTAAAACTGGAGGGTCGTTTTCAGGAAGCGGAAATGTGGTTGAGGAAGAGCCTTGTGCTCAACCCTTCTTTTTATTTAACCTACAAGAGTTTAGGCTCCATATATGATCAGCAGAAAGAGTATGACCGGGCTGTTGCATTTCTTCGAAAATCTGTGGACCTTCTGGAATCCGGGGAGGGGGACGATGTCTGGGAACTGCTGGGAAATGTCTACCAGAAACAGGGAAAACTCCGGGAGGCTGTTGGCGCTTATGAAAGATCCTTGCAGATTAATGCCTACTCAGAAAGTGTCCAGTCCAAGCTGGTTAACTTGTATGTGCAAATGGGAGAACTTCCAAAAGCGGGCCGTCTCTGCGAGGCATTGATCCGTGTGAATCCCAACATCTATCAGGCCCATTATAATCTCGGCATGTATTATCACCAGATCGTGAAGGATGATGATCTGTCTTTAAAACATTTTGACAGAGCCATTCAAATAAATCCTAAATTATTGAATGCCTACTTTCAAGAGGCAGTCATCTACGAATCCAGGAAGAACATAGACAAAGCCGTTGAGAATTATGAAAATTTTTTAACGCTGAATAAAATACAGGACGCCGACGGTGTACGGGCAGCCAATAACCTGGCCTTTCTTTATGCCGAGCATAAACCCGCCCGGTTGGACGAAGCACTGCAACTGGCTGAGAAGATCAACATATTGGTTCCCCATAATGGATCCCTTCTCGATACCCTTGGATGGGTTCACTATCGCCGCGGGAATTACCGAATGGCAAACGAAATGCTTGAAAAAGGCTTGTCCTGTAGTCCAAATAACCTGGACATTTTATTGCATCTGAGCAAGACATTGATTAAACTTGGACAGATGGATGCTGCGAAAAAAACCTTGAAGGAGACATGGAGCCGGCCTGAAGCCACTGTCGAACAGAGAATGGAAGCGGAAATCTTATTAAAGAAATTAGATTAGACCATATCGCAGTTTAAAGAAAGAATTTTAGCAATGAAAACAAACTCTTTTCAGTCCGGAACTGTCCCTTTCCACTGGTTGTGGTTGTCCTGTCTTTTCATTACAGTCAGCGTCCTCATCGTTTTTTATCCGGCTGCACATTTCGAATTTCTGGTTTGGGACGATTATCAGAACATCGTTGAGAATTCAAATATTCAGGGACTTTCTCTGAAAAACCTGCGGTGGATGTTTTCCACCTTCTACATGGGGCCCTACCAGCCGTTGAGCTGGATCTCCCTTGCCCTGGACTACCGGTTTTGGAAACTCGATCCGTTCGGTTATCACCTCATAAACATTTTCTGGCATTCTCTCAATGGGGCATGTTTCTTCATTCTGATCCTTATGCTCCTCAGGGCACACCGAGAAAATTATACGAAATCGCCGGTCTCCTCCGGCTATACTTCATCAGAGGTCTTCGCGGCCTTTACCGGAGCCTTGCTCTTTGCTCTCCACCCCCTTCGGGTCGAATCCGTGGTCTGGGCTACGGAACGGCGTGACGTCTTGTGCGGGTTCTTCTCCCTGTTGACCCTTCTGACCTATCTCAAGGCCGGCCAGACAGCAAACAATCCCAGCGGGAGAAGATCTCTATGGTATTTCTTATCGCTGTTTTTCTTTTTTCTTTCTCTCCTGGCCAAGGCCATGTCGGTAATGCTGGCCCCGGTTCTTGTGCTTCTGGATTATTATCCTTTGAAGCGGGTCACAGGGGGTATCAGAGATTATTTCCGCCCGGAATCCCGGAAGATCCTCATGGAGAAGATTCCCTTTTTTTTGTTGAGTATGATCATCGGCCTTGCCGCCATTAAAGGGCAGATGGTTGAGGCGGGACGAGTCGAAGCAGGCTCCCTGCCCATCATGAAACGGATGCTTGTTGTTTTTTACGGGATTTTTTACTATCTTCGCAAGACCTTCTTTCCGGATAACCTTGCCCCCTTTTACAATATCATTTTTGATCTTAAAACTTCCAATCCTTTTGTTTTCTTAAGCCCTGTGTTTGTGCTTTTCATCACGGCCGCTCTCTTTCTTTATCGCCGGGCTTATCCCTGGCTTCTTGCCGTCTGGCTGAGTTATATGATAATGATTCTTCCAGTCTCTGGTCTTTTTCAGAGCGGGATTCAGATTGCTGCTGATCGATACAGCTATCTCCCGGCCTTGGGATTCTTTGTCCTGATCGGCGCCTGGTTTGGTCTTTTATTCAGACATGCCGCAAATCAGAAAAATGGACAAGCCGACTATCTATGGCCTATTCTTCTGTTTCTATCCATTCTTGCGGGGACGGTATATCAAACCAGAAGTTATATGCATAACTGGCAAAACAGCGAGACTCTCTGGGCCCTGGAAAAAAAATATTACCCCTATGAAAAGAGGGTGTATTTGAATATGGGGGAATATTTTGCGAGGACTCATAGAATTGATGATGGCGTACAACTTTTCATGGAAGGTATTCAACGCCTTCCAAAACTTGCCGAGCTTTACAACAATCTGGCGGTTTTTCGTGTAGAACAAGGTAAAACCAGGGAGGCTGTGGAGGCTTTCCAGAAGGCCATAGAACTCAAGCCGGGTTATGCCGAGCCGTACAAAAACATGGGACTGCTTTACCTGAAGAATGGGGAGCATAGGCTGGCTGTACCGTTGATTCAGCGAAGCATCGATCTCGGTTACCCGGATGCAAACCTAAAGAACAATCTTGCATGGGTCTATGCAACCTCTTCAGACCCGCAGATTCGGGATGGCGGCAAGGCTTTGGCATTGGCCCGCGGAATCTGTGAAGAGACGGGATATAAGAACCCGGCATTCCTGGACTCACTGGCGGCAGCCTATGCAGAGACCGGTGACTACGCCAGGGCTGAGGAATATCAACGAATGTCTATAGAATTGCTGGCCCATCCGGAAGAGGGATTCCTCGCAAGACTCAATGCTTATCGTTCGAAACGTCCTTGGCGCGAGACAAACAAGATAAAGATAGATATAGGCCACGAGCCTGGCGTATGAAGAAACGGCACAAAGAAAGAAAAACAACGACCGGCCCCTCCACGAATCAGACACGTTCCAGCTTTGATCCCGAACGGTTCCGGTGGGGTCTCTTTTTCTTGATCGCGGCTGGCGTCCTATCGGTTTTTTTCCCCTCTGTGCATTTCGAGTTTCTGGTCTGGGACGATTATCAGAACATTGTTGACAATCCCAATATCCGAAGCTTCTCCTTGCAGAACCTCCGCTGGATGTTCACCACATCCCACCTGGGCCCCTACCAGCCCTTGAGCTGGATCTCCCTCGCCCTGGAATACCGGTTCTGGAAACTCGATCCGTTAGGATACCACCTCATGAACGTTCTGCTGCATTCGTTCAATGCAGGCTGTTTCTTTATTCTGATCCTGATGCTGCTGAAATGCCATGGAACGAATCCTGCGTCCGAGCCCTCATGGTCTGGCGGCCGCTCTTGGGAGGTTTTTGGTGCGCTGGCCGGCGCTCTGCTTTTTGCCCTACACCCTCTTCGGGTTGAATCCGTGGTCTGGGCCACCGAACGCAGGGATGTGCTCTGCGGGTTCTTCAGCCTCTTAACCTTCATCACTTATATGAAAGCCGCCGATCGGGGCCAAAAGCCGCCTCGGTCAATACCTTACTGGTATCTTCTCTCCCTGGTCTTCTTCCTCCTCTCACTTCTGGCCAAGGCCATGTCGGTGATGCTTGCCCCGGTTCTGGTTATCCTCGATTATTATCCCTTAAAGCGGGTTAATGGTGGCGTGCTCGGTTATTTCCGGCCTGCATCCTGGCGGGTCCTGTTGGAAAAGGTTCCCTTCTTTTTTCTGAGCCTGGTGTTTGGACTTATGGCTGTTAGGGGGCAGGTGCTCGAGGCGACACGGCTTGAGGCTGCCCCATTGCCCGTAGCAGAGCGTATAGGGGTTGTCTTTTACGGAATCTTATTTTATCTTAGAAAGACCCTGTTCCCGGACTGGTTCGCTCCGTTCTATGGGATCCCCTATGAATTGAGATCATCCAACCCATGGGTCTACCTGAGTCCTGTGGCCGTAATTCTGATCACCGCAGCCCTGGTCCGGCTTCGGCGCAGCTATCCGGCCCTCCTTGCTGTATGGCTGAGTTATGTGGTCATGCTCCTGCCCGTCTCCGGACTTTTTCAAAGCGGGATCCAGATCGCCGCGGACCGGTACAGTTATCTTCCGACGTTGGGATTTTTCGTCCTGATCGGATCCGGGTTTGGATTCCTTTCCCGAAGCGCCGCAGGAAAGACGATAGCGGGGAACCGGGCTAAAGCGGCTGTGCTGCTTTTCGTTGCCGTACTGGCAGCCACGGTGTATCAAACAAGAAACTATATGGAACATTGGCGAAACAGTGAATCCTTCTGGTCGCTCGAGAAAGAATACTACCCCTATGAGCCCAGGGTCTATCTTAACATGGGGGAATATTTCCAGAAAACCCACAGGGTTGATGACGCGATCCGGCTTTACCGGGAAGCGATTCGCCTTCATCCCGATTTTGTCCTTGTTTACAAGAAACTCGGGTATGTCTATAACAACATGGGCAGATACAGCGATGCGGTGAACGCGTACAGCAATGCCGTTCGCTACGATCCCGAAGACGAGGAGTCTTTTTACAACATCGGGGTCATCTATTTCAAACTCAATAAAATATCAGAAGCCGTCTCTGCCGGCTACAAAGCCGTTGAGCTAAAACCTGAAAATCCCGCCGCCCATCTGAGCCTGGGGGTTTATTTGAACGCTTCCGGGAGGGCGGAAGAGGCCATGGCATCTTTCCGAAGGGCCATACAGCTCCGACCCGATTATGCAGAGGCCCACAATAATCTTGCAGGAGTCCTTGCTTCAACAGGGGACGCAACCCATGCTGAGGAATCCTATCAAAAAGCCATCCGGATCAAGCCTGATTATGCGGCTGCATACAGAAATCTTGGAATTTTTTACATGGGATTGCACAGAGACCATGCGGCGGCAGAGGCTTTGCAGAAGGCGGTCGGTCTCGGCCAGACGGAGCCGGCCGTTCGCAACAGCTTGGCTTGGCTCTATGCCACATCGCCCGACCCGGATGTGCGAAACGGGAAAAAAGCCTTGCAACTGGCCATTAAAATCTGTGAAGAGGATGGATATACTAACCCGGCATTCCTTGACTCTCTGGCCGCGGCCTATGCTGAAGCCGGTGACTTCGAGCACGCTATCCAATACCAGACCCGAGCCCTTCAGCTGATTTCAACCCCGAACAAGGGATTCCGGTTGCGCCTGGAGTCTTACCGAAAGGGTCGCCCATGGAGGGAATCACAATAAGGATTTGGAGAAATCTTAGGGGTCCGGATTACGAATCCACACGAGAGAATTCTGCTCCGAGGGAGAATAATAACGGTTGATGAATCGCTGTACTCTTTCCGGGAGAACACTAAAATAATTGTTCAGGATGGCCACCTTGCAGTTGCTCTTGCTCAAATCCTCGAACAACCGGTCATCCAGCTCATCCCTGTCCACGGTCCTGAGAATGTCGAGATTCAAAAAATAATAGTAAGTGGCATCGCGCCTGAAAAGGTTAAAACCCGTCCAGCAATCAAACACACAGTCACTCGGGCTGGTCTGATTCAAGACAAATTCGATGAAGCGCCGCTGCCCTCTATTTTTCTTGGAGAACTGCGCATACACATCCCTCAGCGGAAGGAAGAGCAGAAACACAAGCAATGACGAGACAGTGATATGGAAGGCGCTTTTCTTTTGAAACAGCTTGCGGAAGACCATGATCAAAAAGAGGCTGCCGGTCATGGACAAAATCGGAAGAGACAGAAGATAATATTGACGGTGTGGAACAGGATTGATGAACAATCCGAGGATGAGAAAAATAAGAGATGAGATCAAAACCACCTTTTCTCGGAAAAGGTCTTTATAAAATTTCAGAAAGGCCAAGATACCCAGGAGACCCGCCGGCCAAAAAAGGATATTCTCAAAAAAGGACGTCCGTAAAATGAAGCGCATTAATTGCCCTCTGAGAGAACCGCTCATGCCGGCATTGAAGACCACATTCGTACGCCAGAAATCGGCAAAAGTTCCGGACCATAAGAGCCATGCAATAAAGATCAGCGTGGGCATCAGGATGCCGAGATGAAAAAAAAAGAAACGAGCGACACCCCTCTCGCGTTCTTTGTACCACAGAATGCAAAGTGCAAACAAAACACCCAGGTATCCGAATATCACTTTAGGTGAGAACAAGAGACCCAACCCCAGGAAGAGTCCTGCAGGAAAAAAACCGACATCCCAGCGTTTCAGACTCTTCAGGATTAAGAAAAGACATGCCAGCCAACAAAATGTCAGGGGCACGTCCGGCCTGATCTCAACGGACTTCTCAAGAAACATGATCATGGTACTTAACAGCAAGACCGAAAAAGCGCCTATGAGTGGTCCCCACAGGTTTCTGGCAATCAAATAGTTTAGGAAGAAAATGCCCCCGCTTAGGACAACCATAAGAAGACGGGCCGCATATAGGGTGTTCATGGTATCACCCGTCATCAGAAAAAAGGGCTGAAGCAACCAATAGGTCATGGGCGGATGATGCTCGAAAAAGTCGGTATAGATCCGTTCCCCCTGTGAAATTTTCCACGCCGCGTGAAAATGTTCAAATTCATCCGGGTCAAAAGGACGGTTGAATGCCATTGGGATCCTGAGTAGAAATATAAAGAGACAGAGAATCAGAATCGTGTTTGAGAGGTTTTTCTCCATAAAAAAACGTTAGCTTCAGGCAAAGGTGTTGTCAAGAGAAAAGAGAGATTCTCGGTAATGCGTAATCGGGTTCACGTTTTTAGATTCCGGATCCATATATCCGGATACGATGGTGAAGGTGAATAATGGCTCTCAATAAACCGTCTGACCGTTTCCGGAAGATACTCAAAATGCCGGTCCATGATGACCACCTTGCAGTTATTTCTTCTCAGCTCTCCGATCAATTGGTCGCCCAGTTTTTCCATATCGAGAGCTTCCAGGATGTCCAGATTCAGGTAGTGGTAATAGGAGGCATTTCGCCGGAAAAGATAAAGGCCGGTCCAGCAGTCAAACACGGATTCGTGTGGGGCGGCCTGTTTTAGGACATAGTGGATCACCTCAATCTGCTCGGTGTTCTTCTGCAGGAACTGGGCATAAACCTCTTTGAGAGGGAGAAGCAAGAAGATCGCGAGCACCACTGAGAGGAAAATACCCAGAGCGTCTCTTTTCTCGAATGTCCATTGAAGAAGCACGGTAACGAAAAGGCCTGCGGTCATCGACAGGACGGGGAGAAACAAAAGATAGTACTGTCTGTTGGGGGATGGATTGATGAACAATCCCGCAAGAAGAAAGAAAAGTGAAGTGAGTAAAACGGTTTTCTCACGACCGAGATCCGGAGCCATCCTCCACAGCCGGATGATGCCGAGAGTACCCGCAACCCAGAAGAGCAGGTTCTGGTAACAAGACCGCACAAAGATAAAACCCAGAAGATGTGGCCGGAACGCTGCACTCATCTTGGCGTTGAAAAGGACATTGGTCCGCCAGAAGTAATCCAGATTCCCAAGCCGAAAAAGCCAGGCTGAGAAGAGCAGAATCGGAATTAGGATCCCGATATGAAACAAGGTGAGGGGCGCGGCCTTTCTCTCCCGATCCTTGAAATAGATCATGCAAAGGGCAAACAGGACACCGAGATAACCGAACAGGGCCTTGGGCGAAAAAAGGATCCCAATACCGAGAAGTATCCCGGCAGAAAAGAACTCTTTCCTTTCTCTCTTAAGACCACGCAGCACAAGATACAGGCTTGCAAACCAGAAAAACGTCATGGGCACATCCGGCCTGGACTCAAGGCTCTTCTCCAGAAACATGATCATGGTGCTCAACATCAGGACAGAGAGAGCGCCTACGAGACGTCCCCATAGGTCCCGTGCGATCAGGTAGGTGAAGTAGAAAATACCGGCGGTAAAGAGCAGCATGAGAAGACGGGCGGCGAACACGGTTTTCATGGTATCTCCCGTGATCCGGAAAAAAGGCTGAAGCAGGTAGTGGATCAGCGGAGGATGATTCTCAAAAAA
>Ga0210051_1006357_pt1 | contig 11142 bp, 14 predicted proteins | sample CryGey092014_all_FD_185464 | JGI IMG/M metagenome (GOLD analysis project Ga0210051, IMG submission 185464) | Groundwater microbial communities from aquifer - Crystal Geyser CG23_combo_of_CG06-09_8/20/14_all (SPAdes) (version 2) | ecosystem: Environmental > Aquatic > Deep subsurface > Groundwater...
CAAGTGTTATTGCTGGTTTAACTAATCCAATGCAAAATTCAGCACAAATTTATAGTGTTACCAATGTGCCTGGTGTAACTTATGCTTGGACTTTCCCTGCCGATTGGACACCTACCCCAAGTACTACAAATAGTATTTCTGTTGTCATTGGTCTAAATCCTGGTAATGTTACTTGTACTCCTTCAAACACTTGCGGAGACGGAACAGCACAAACTTTATATGTTACTCCACAGCCTGATGCAATTAGTGTATATTCAAATAATAATCATATTTCAATTTACCCTAATCCAACTACAGATAAAGTAACTGTAACATTCAAAGGTTTAAACAATAATGTAACATTGAAATTGCTTAATGTACAAGGTGGTTTAATGTTTACTACAAACTTTGAAGCGAATACTGATAATTTTACCCAATCACTTGATTTATCTAACTATCCTAACGGAATGTATTATATTCAAGTAGAAAACAATGGTAAAATTTATGTAAATAAAATGGTAAAACAATAATTTTATTTAAACATTAACAAAAAGGGGGAATTTTCCCCCTTTTTGTTATTTATAAATTCCTTTTTGTTGCTCAAGTTCTTTAGGCAATTAGCAAATTACATCCTCTAATATCGCTATTATCCATTCTTCCCATAATTTCAAATGAATCATCATCATATACTTTTCCCAAATCTTGTGTTTCTATAAAGCAACAAGAGTTGATATTTGCAAGGTCAATAATATTGATGCCTCCTGTTTTGTTTTTTTCTAACATATAAGAAGGAGCATACAGGTCTCTTGTTAATACCTTCATCCAAGATGGAGTTTTGAAAATTCCATTTGAAAAAGAATAAGCTTGCGATAGGAGTTCTGTCATTCCATATTCCGAATGTATTTGTTTTACATTAAAACCATCGCATAGTTTTTGGTGTAATTCTTGTTTTATCAATTCTTTTCTTTTGCCTTTCATTCCACCGGTTTCCATGATGATTGCATGGGGGATGGAAATGTTAAAATTTTCAATAATGTCAAGCAAAGCATAGGAAACCCCCATAAGCAAAATCTTTTCATTCCTATGGTGTAAAAGTTTTAATTTTTCAATCAATTCATAGGTGTTGTTTAAGAAAAAACCACTATTGGGATTACGACTGTTTTTAATTAAATCGTCCACCATAAAAACCAAAGAGGATCCTCCACGCTCAAGGTATGATGGAAGAAGAGCCATTATACAATATTCATCAACCTTCCCATAAAAGTGTTCAAAACCTTTTCTAAAACTCTTTTGGTATAAGTTGATATCACTGACAAAATGCTTGCTTTTTATGCTGCCACTGGTGCCACTACTTTGAAAAATGAGGCTATCAAGGCTGTTTCCACTAATTATTTGATGGCTTCTAAAAAAACAAATGGGTAAAAAAGGAATTTTCTCAATGGCATCAATCTTCGTAATATCAATATGCATCAGCTTTACAAATGCGCTATAAACGCCATTGTATTGATATTGGTATTGAAATGCACTTACTGCCATTTTGTCAAATTCTTCTTTTGACTTTATGTCAAATAATGAATTGACAAATGTTTCAACAAAGTTTTTAGAAGTTTTTAGAGACAAGGTCATTTGCTTGATTTAAAAAAGATTTTTGTAAGTGTCTAAATATTTTTCTACTTTTATCATGAATTGAAATAACTACCTTATAAATTAAATTATTGTTGTCCGATAAAAATAAGTAAATTTTTTTAAATCATGCTCATATCAATGTTTTTATAAACTTAAGCCACATAAGGGGCTTTAGTTTTTTGTTGATAATAAATTCTACCAATATCTTGTACCCATAGGGACAAAAGGTCGGTAGAATAAACATAACCGAAATATTTTACGTGCCGTAGGTACGTAACATTTTTTTTTATCGGACATTAATGAAATTAAATAGTTAGTTGTTTCTTTTTATGAACAGATTTTAATTAAACAATTGCAAAAATAGTTTAAAAATTTTACAAAATTTGTGGCATATATTTTGTTAATAAAATAGCATCTAATATAAATATATATATATTATTAAATGTTGCATAAGTTAATAATAGCTTTGGTTTATGGAACATTATTATAGAAATTAATGTAAAACTTAAAAAAAGAAACGATGAAATTTTTAGAAACGAAATCAATGAAAGCAGTAACTTTAGCGGTTTTAGCTGCCATTGTAGTAAGTATTGTAACGATTAATATTTCTAATAGCAGCAATATTTCTTCAGAGGAAAATAAGACTACTATTGGGAAAACAATTATTCTCACCAATCAAACCTTCGAACAAACTATTAAAACAGGGGTAACATTAGTAGATTTTTGGGCAGTATGGTGTGGTCCATGTAAAATGCAAGGTCCTATTATTGATAAAGTGGCAGAAGAGCTAGGAGCAAAAGCTAAAATTTGCAAACTTGATACAGACAAGAATCCTGTAATCTCATCAAAGTATAATGTTACAATGATTCCTACTATACTTATATTTAAAAACGGCAAACTGTTGCAAAAATATGTAGGAGTTCAGCAAAAAGAAGCATTGGTTGCAAAAGTTAAAGAACTTTTAAAATAGTAATTGGTTCAATTACGATGTATTAATATTCAAATTAGTAATAAATAAATTTAAAATAATCATGGAACATTTAACAAAAGAAACATTTATAAAAAAAGTATTCGATTATGAAAATAATAAAGAATGGAAATTTGCAGGCAGTAAACCTTGCATCATAGATTTTTATGCCGATTGGTGCGGACCTTGCAAAATGGTAGCACCTATTTTAGAAAAATTAGATAAAGAATATGCTGGCAAAGTTGATATTTATAAGATTGATACTGAAGTAGAACAAGAACTTTCGTCTGTATTTGGAATAAGAAGCATTCCATCAATGTTGTTTTGTCCTATGGACGAACAACCACAAATGTCGGCAGGTGCTTTGCCAAAACCATCATTGGTTCAAATGATAAATGACATCCTTTTAAAAGAAAAAAAATAAAATGATAGATAACACTGAAAAAGAAAAAAAAATAGATTTAAAAGAGAAGGTTAAAAAAGCCTTCTCTTTTGCTTCAGTAGTGGGTTTATTAATTGGTATCATTGGCGGATTTGCTTATTACAAATTTGTTGGATGCTCTTCAGGTGGCTGTGCAATCACCTCAAATCCTTGGCTAACGATGCTTTGGGGTGCATTGATGGGTTATTTAATTGGAGATATGTTTAGAAAGAAACCTCAAAAAGAAAATAAATTATAGAAATGGCATTTTTTAAGTGGAATAACACTTTTAGTGTTGGTGTTGCTTCGATTGACGATCAACATAAAATATTGATTAATATGATCAACGATTTTTATGATAACCTCAAAAATCGTACTAATAATGAAAATATTTCTATATTAATCAATGAAATGAAGAAATACGCGCAATTTCATTTTGATTATGAAGAGAGTTATATGTTAAAATTCAATTATTAAGATTTTGATTTACACCAAAAACAACATCATATTTTTGCAAGTAAAGTGAAAGATTTTGAAGAGAAATTCAATAATGGCACCCTAATTCTTTCTTTTGAAATTACTTCTTTTTTAAAAGAATGGTTAAAACATCATATATTAGTTGAGGACAAAAAATATACTACATTTTTTATTGAAAAGGGAGTGAAATAGAAGTATAATTATTATTTTTGAAATTAGTTAAAAAATAAATTATCAATCTCTAAAATCAAGCAAAGATGGAAAAACTAATTGCATGTTGTGGTTTATACCGACTTGCTTACAAGTAGGTGATTTATTTCGCTTCGTTTATAAATCACAATTGTTAGTCTGTCGGCATTTACAAAACCAGCCAAAATATTGTATTTAATATTTCTTGTTGGCGGTTTAGTATTAGATTGTGCTACTTGTGATGCTCGAGTTGCCACTATGAACAATGATAACGCGTTGCGTGCTTTAACAGCAAAAAAATGGAAATCACAATACATTGCACCAGATATTTCTCCTGAAACAATCAATTGTACTGGATGTAGAGAAGCGGGTGTAAAATTTTCACATTGCGCTCAATGCGAAATAAGAAATTGTGTAAAATCTAAAGGCTTTAATACTTGCGCTGATTGTGATAGTATGGAAACATCTACTATTGTGGGAAATGTTCATCAATTTATGCCTGTTGCCTTAGAAAATCTTAAATCATTGAATTGATAATACTTTTAATTAGAAGTGTTTATTTTAATTTAGCAACGACTTGCTCAATGATTTTAGGAAAATGTTGTTGTTCAAGCTGATGTATTTTATTGGCAAGTATTTCAGGAGTATCATTAGGTAAAATGCTACATTTTGCTTGAAAAATAATGTTGCCTTCATCGTATTTTGCATTCACATAATGGATGCTAATGCCGCTTTCTGTTTCTTTTGCTTCAATAACAGAATGATGTACATGCATACCATGCATTCCTTTGCCGCCAAATTTGGGTAATAATGCAGGGTGTATGTTGATTATTTTATTAGGAAATGCATTTAGAATATTTTCGGGTATCATTAGCAGAAAACCAGCTAAAACAATGAAGTCGATTTTATATTCCCTCAACTTATCAAGCACAATATTGGTATTTCTTAGTTCATTTGAATTGAAAACAAATGAATCAATAGTATAGGGTTTTATTCTTTCGAGCACATAAGCTTCTGCTTTATTGCTAAGTACTAAATTTACTTTAATATCAATGTTTTTTTGAAAATAACGAATAATGTTATCAGCATTGGTGCCATTACCAGAAGCAAAAAGGGCGATGTTGCTCATTTTATTTTTAATTTTTAAAATCGAATTTAATAATACATTGCGATGATTACAAATATAGCAAACAATACGCTAGCAATTCCATTGGTGGTAAAAAAAGCAATGTTAATTTTACTCAAATCTTTGGAACTAATAATAATATGCTGATAAAAAAGTAAAAAAATAAATATAGTTGCTCCAATCCAAAAGTAAATTCCAAAATGACCATAAAAACCAGCAAAGACCACAAAAATTGCTGTAATAATATGTAAAATTAAAGATACTTTCAAAGAATTAGCAATGCCAATCTTTACCGGTATTGACTTTAAATGTTGTGATTTATCGAATTCAACATCTTGAAGGGCGTAAATAATGTCAAAACCGCTCACCCAAAACAACACCATAGAAGAAAACAGCAAAGGTAATAGTTTGAAAAAACCAGTTACAGCAATAAAAGCGCCAATTGGAGCTAATGACAAGCCAATACCAAGTATCAAATGACAAAGAAAAGTAAATCGCTTGGTATAACTATATCCCATTATAACTAATAATGCAATAGGAGAAAGAAAAAAGCAAAGCTGGTTGATAAAAAATGTAGTAATAATAAATAATGTAGCATTTAGAATAACAAAAATTAGAGCATTAACAGGCAGTATCGTTTTTGCAGGAATTTCTCTATTTGCTGTCCGCTCATTCTTTTTGTCAATATTTCTATCAATGAAGCGATTAAAAGCCATGGCAGTATTGCGGGCAAAAATCATACAAAGTAAAACAAGAATACCTAAAAGATAATTAATATGGATATTTTCGGTTCTTACTGCAAGGAACAATCCTATAAATGCAAAAGGTAAAGCAAAAAGCGTATGGGCAAATTTTACTAAAGAAAGATATTGATTGATTTTATTAAACACCTTTGTATTTTTGCATTAATTTAGATTGCAAATTTATAAATTACCTTTAGATTATTATTAATCAAAATTGATAATTCAAATGAATCGCCTAAAAGCAGCATTGCAGTATTTTCAATATTATATTAAATCAAATACAAAGCATGCCATACATCCGCCTTTTGCTTATACTTTGTTAACTGAGGTAATATTGGACAGAAAATTCAAACAAGCATATACACTGCCCGAAATAATTAGAAAAGAAATGCTGAAGAACAAATTATCTATTGAAATTGAAGATTTGGGTGCCGGTTCAATTAATAATTTTAAAAAAAATCGTAACATAAAAAATATTGCAAAGTATAGTCTAAAATCGCCGAAATATGCACAGCTAATCTATAGACTTGCCAAGCATTTTCAACCAAACAATATTATTGAAATAGGAACTTCGTTAGGAATCACGTCTGTTTATTTGGCTCAAGCAATACCCAATGGGAAAGTAATTACCATTGAAGGATGTCGAAAAACCGCAGCTATTGCCCAACAAAATTTTAATAATCACCACATTGCCAATATTGAAATTGCAAACAAAAATTTTGATGAAGCATTACCCCTAATTTTAAATAATTTAAACAAAGTTGAGTTTGTTTTTTTTGATGGTAATCATAGAAAAGAACCTACTTTAAATTACTTTAATCTCTGTTTACAAAATGCAAGCAATGATTCGGTGTTTGTTTTTGATGATATTCATTGGTCTGAGGAAATGGATGAGGCTTGGAAGTGCATACAACAAAACGAAAGCGTAACGCTAACACTTGACCTTCATTTTTTGGGAATTGTATTCTTTAAAAAAGAACTCAGCAAGCAAAATTTTTTAATACGATTTTAACGTAGTTTTTTATGTTTATAAATTCATAGGTGCTAATATAAATAAAACCAATTTAGTTTTTTAGCTTTGCATATTAATAAAAACATGTAAGTTTGTATAGATTTTTCTAAATATGACAACACAAGAAATCATTACTTTAAATGATATTGCCAAACATTATAAAGTTGGAACTCAATCGGTACAGGCATTACGCTCCATTACGTTAAAGATTTTTAAAAATGAATATGTGGCGTTGATGGGACCTTCCGGCTCTGGCAAATCTACTTTAATGAATATTTTGGGCTGTCTTGATACTCCTACAAAAGGAGAATATATTTTAAATAGCAAAGATGTAAGTAAGATGACAGACAATGAGCTTGCAGAAATAAGAAATAAAGAAATTGGTTTTGTGTTTCAAACATTTAATTTATTGCCCAAGTCTTCAGCGCTAGAAAATGTAATGCTACCATTAATATATGCTGGCATTAGAAAAGAAAAAAGAAAAGAAAGAGCTCTTGATGTATTGAAAAATGTGAGTCTTGCCGATAGAGTTGACCATAAACCTAACGAATTATCTGGTGGTCAACGACAACGCGTTGCCATTGCAAGAGCCTTGGTAAATAATCCATCTATTATACTTGCCGATGAACCTACTGGAAATTTAGATTCTAAAACTTCTATTGAAATTATGCAGCTCTTTGAAGAGATTAATAAAGCTGGGAATACAATTATCATTGTTACACACGAAGAAGATATTGCTCGTTGTGCTCGTCGTATTATTCGTCTTAAAGATGGTTTAGTGGAAACCGATGAAATTAATACCAACATCAAAAAACTTTCTGAACTGAAAGCCAAAACAGCTTCTTTTATTGATTAATCGTTTTATCTATTTTCTTTAACTCTTTTCCAATAATTGCATGGCAAGCACTGACCTTAAAAAGTTTAGGAAAAACTATACCAAACTCACTTTAAGTAAAAAAGAAGTGAATAAAAATCCTTTTTTACAATTTAATAACTGGTTTGAAGACGCGTTAATGAATGAAAATTCAGAAGTAAATGCTATGATTCTTGCTACAGTTGGTGAAAACAATAAACCCTCAGCGAGAGTTGTTTTGTTGAAAGACTTCGATGAGAAAGGATTTGTGTTTTTTACTAATTATGAAAGTAAAAAAGGGAAACAAATATCTCAAAATAATTATGCTGCCATTGTTTTCTTTTGGCACAACATCGAAAGGCAAGTTAGAATTGAAGGAGCAATTTCAAAGATTTCTAATGACCAATCTGATAGTTATTTTGAAGAACGTCCATTGGGAAACAAAATAGGAGCAATTGTTTCGCCTCAAAGCCAAGTAATCTTAAACAGCCAATATCTTGAAGATTTAAAAACTAAAATAGAAACAAAATTACAAAATAAAGAAATTCATCGTCCCGCCAATTGGGGAGGATATTGTTTAGAACCAGATTTATTTGAGTTTTGGCAAGGAAGAGCCGATAGATTGCACGACAGATTACAATATAGAAAAGAAGATGCAACATGGATTATTGAACGATTAGCCCCTTAACACAAATGAAAGAGATAACAAATAGCCAAAGAATAGCGCCAGACAAAAAAAACGTCCGTGCAATGTTTAACAATATTGCCAAACGATATGATTTTCTTAATCATTTTCTTTCTTTAGGTATTGATAAATATTGGCGAAGGAGAGTAATTCAAATACTGAGCACCTTTCAACCTAAAGAAATTCTTGACATTGCTACTGGAACAGGCGATTTAGCAATACAAATAGCCAAAATAAAACCAAATAAAATTATAGGCATAGATATTGCAGAAGAAATGCTTACAATTGCCCAAGAGAAAATAAGAAAGAGAAAATTAAATAATATAATCGAAGTGTTTACGGCTGATTCAGAAAATTTACCTTTTAAAAATAATTTGTTTGATGCAGTAACCGTTGCTTTCGGAGTTAGAAATTTCGAAAATCTAAAGAAAGGCTTAAGTGAAATTCATAGAGTTACCAAAAATGGCGGAAAAGCTGTGATACTTGAATTTTCTATGCCCACAATGTTTCCTGTGAAGCAGTTGTATCAATTTTATTTTAAATTCATATTACCATTATTGGGCAGGTTGGTTTCAAAAAATAAATTTGCTTATACTTATTTGCCAGCTTCGGTTTCAGCATTTCCACAAGGCGAAGAGTTTGCAAACATTATGCAGCAAGCAGGCTTTGATACGATAAAGCATATTAAACTTACATTTGGAATAGCTTCTATCTATATTGGTGAAAAATTAACAAAAAATAATAATTTTGTAAAATTATAATATAAAGTTAAAATATTCGTTTTCATTAAAAATTTGAAATTGAAAAAACACAAAAAACATATATTAATAGTATTTATAATACTTGGGTTTTTGTCTAATATTGTAAATTCACAGAATGTTAAATCGCCAAATACCCCTAAATACGATAAAAAACCGTATCATTTTGGATTTATGCTTGGTATAAATCAAATGGATTTTATGCTTAAGACGATTCCAAGTTACAAACCATTCGATTCGCTTATGGTTTTGCAATCTATTCCTCAAAAAGGATTTGATATTGGAATAGTTTCAAATTTAAGAATTGCTGATAATATAGATTTACGCTTCATTCCTGCACTGTCTTTTGGTGAAAGGGTATTAGAATATACAATCAAGGAAAAAGATACTAATATTGTCATATACAATAAGAAAATTGAATCCACATTTATTGATTTGCCTTTAACCATAAAATATAAATCGAATCGTATTAATAATTTCAGGGTATATGTTGTTGGTGGGATGAAATATAGTTTCGATTTGGCTTCACAATTTAAAAAGAAAGCAGATACTGAGGAATATATTGTTAAATTAAAGAAAAGCGACTACCAGTATCTTGCGGGTGTCGGGTTTGATTATTATTTACCTCTCTTTAAATTTTCTATGGAATATAAAATAGCATTTGGAATCTCCGATTTGTTGAAGAGAGAAAATAGTATTTTCACTGATCCGATTACTCGTTTAAACTCTAAAATATCCCTTGTTTCAATTACTTTCGAGTAAATAAATACCTCATGCAAAAAGAAATTACATTTTATCTTTCGCCCGAAGAAGCAGCAAATTCGGATGTGTATATTAATTATCTCTCTCAGTTTACTGGTGTTAAGAAAACACAAATCTCTTATTTTCGCTTATTGAAAAGAACTATTGATGCCCGCTCTAGAAATATAAAGATACACTTAACCTTTGAAGTATTTATTGATGAGTTACCTCCGCAAATTATTACAGAAAAAAGAAAATATATTGATGTAAGTAATAAAAAGGCTGTTGTTATTGTTGGAGCTGGACCAGCAGGTTTATTTGCTGCACTCAAACTTATTGAATTAGGAATTAAACCTGTTATTATTGAAAGAGGGAAGGATGTTCATACCCGAAAACTTGATATTGCAAGCTTAAACAGAGAAAATTTGATGAATGAAGAATCTAATTATTGTTTTGGCGAAGGAGGAGCAGGTACTTTTTCTGATGGAAAGCTCTATACACGTTCAACTAAAAGAGGTAATGTAAAAGAAATACTGGATATATTGATAGAACATGGTGCAAGTGAGGAAATTTGTATTGATGCACATCCTCATATTGGAACTGATAAATTGCCAAAGATTATTTCAAATATTCGGGAAACAATTGTTAATTGTGGTGGTGAATATCATTTTAATAGTAAAGTTACCGATTTAATTATAGAAAATTCAATCATTAGAGGTGTAGTAACCAACAACAAAGATTCTTATTTTGGAGAATCTGTAATATTAGCTACGGGTCATTCGGCAAGCGATGTTTATCATCTATTACAAGAGAAAAAGGTTGCTTTAGAAGTAAAACCATTTGCTATTGGCGTTAGGGTTGAACATCAGCAGCAACTCATTGATTCTATTCAATACCATCAGCCAGAAAGGGGTAATTTGCTTCCTGCCGCCTCTTATAATGTTATTCAACAAGTGGAAGGAAGAGGTGTTTTTTCTTTTTGTATGTGTCCAGGAGGAATCATTGTTCCGGCTTCAACTGGCAAAGAGCAAGTTGTTGTTAACGGTATGTCAAATTCTCAAAGAAATTCGCCTTTTGCCAATGCAGGTATTGTTGTTGGATTAGAAGTTGAAGATTTTTCGCAATATAGCGAATATGGTGCATTAGCTGGTTTGTATTTTCAATCAGCTATCGAAAAAGCTGCATTTAACGCAGGTGGCAAAACACAAACTGCTCCCGCACAACGAATGGTTGATTTTGTTAATGATAGAACTTCGGCTAATTTGCCCCCAACTTCTTATATTCCTGGAATTGTTTCTGCATCAATAAAAGAAATATTACCACATTTTATTACTTCAAGATTAAAGTTGGCATTTAAAGAATTTAATAATAAAATGAAAGGCTTTTATACCAACGAAGCTGTTTTGCTTGGCGTAGAAACCAGAACCTCTTCGCCTGTAAGAATTCCTAGAGATAAAGAAACCTTAGAGCATATTCAAATAAAAAATCTATTTCCTTGTGGTGAAGGTTCTGGATATGCTGGTGGTATTGTTTCTTCAGCAATAGATGGCGTTCGCTGTGCCGAA
>Ga0210051_1006360_pt1 | contig 11140 bp, 8 predicted proteins | sample CryGey092014_all_FD_185464 | JGI IMG/M metagenome (GOLD analysis project Ga0210051, IMG submission 185464) | Groundwater microbial communities from aquifer - Crystal Geyser CG23_combo_of_CG06-09_8/20/14_all (SPAdes) (version 2) | ecosystem: Environmental > Aquatic > Deep subsurface > Groundwater ...
ATGATATTCCCAAACTTTTAACGCCAATTTTGGAAAAAAAAGCGGATATGGTCATTGCCAATCGTTTTGGAAAATATAGAGCAAAAAATATCCCTTGGATACGAGAATTTTTGAATAAATTGGCCGCGCATATTATTGGATTTTTTTTGGGACAAAAAACAGATGATTTAACTTGCGGTTTTCGCGCTCACAACCGCGAAACACTTTTAAGATTAAATCTTACTAATATCCATTTCACTTATACCCAAGAAACTATTATTGACGCTATCGGAAAAAATTTGAAGTTAAAATGGATTTCAGTGCCGGTAACTTATTTTGAAAATAGACAAGGAAAAATAACTAAATCCCTTTTTCAATTCATCAATAATTCCGGAAAAATAATTTTGAAAGCGATTAGAGATGTCAGACCGTTAAAATTTTTCGGCTGGCCAGGAATTTTTCTGCTTTTGGTTGGTTTTTTGGGATTTGCAATTTTCTTTTTCAATTATTTGCAAAATTTCAAAGTAACTCCTTATCTCAACTATATTATATTTTCGTCCATCACTCTTCTTTTGGGAATTCAACTCATCATTTTCGCACTTATCGCCGATATGATAAAATCCAGCCGTCAATTGACGGAAGAACTTTTTTACCAGTGGAAAAAAGAAAAGTATTCCTCCGCCAAAAACAAATCTCGCTAGAATAAAAAAATAATTTTTCTCAAATAATAGACTTGTTGCTTAATAACTCACTACTGCAATTTCCACATTTTGGTTAAATTTTCCAAAATTTCGTTATGCAATTTATTAAGCAACATGTCTAATAAATCCTAAATGAAACTAAAAATTCTTTTTATTTCTCACTCTTATCCTCCAATTTTAGGCGGAGTGGAAAATCAAAATTTCAATTTAGCCAATAATTTGGCCAAAATTGCGCGAGTGAAAATCATCGCTAATGGAAAAGGAAAAAAATGGCTTCTTTTTTTCATTCCAATGACTTTTCTGGAATCTTTTTTCTTAATGTCTTTTTATGACGCTTGTCTCGTAGGCAATGGAGTTTTAACACCACTGGCACGAACATTAAAATTTTTTCATCCAAAGAAAAAGTTTTTTTCCGTCATTCATGGATTGGACATAACTTTCATTTATAAAAAAGGAATTTTGGCAAAAATTTACAAAAAAATTAATATTCCTTCCATCCGAAAAATGGATAAACTTTTTATGGTGGGAAATTTTACTCTTGAAGAAGCCGTCAAAGTTGATGTTTGTCGCAAAAAAAGTTTTTTTATCCCCAATGGCGTAGACGCGAAAAATCTTAAAAAAGAACATTCTCGCGAAGAATTAAGCGAATTTTTAGGAATAGATACAAAAAACAAAAAAATTATATTAAGATTGGGCAGATTTGTTCCTCATAAAGGGACTGATTGGTTTATCGCCAATATAATGCCAAAACTGTCTTCGGACACTTTTTTAGTTGCCACCGGTTACAGAGTTAAGAAAAAAACTGCCGGGGATCCAGATAATTTTTCCGCTTGTCAAGAAGCTATCCAAAAAAATAATCTGGAAAAAAGAGTAAAAATTTTACCTAATCTTTCACAAGACAAGTTGGAAATTTTGCTTAATACCGTTGATTTAGTTGTTTCTCCCAATATCAATTATCCTGGATCATCGGAAGGCTTTGGAATAAATGTTATTGAAGCGGCCGCTTGCGAAAGAATTGTGATCGCTTCTGATTTGCAAGGCTTAAAAGACGCGATAAAAAATGGAAAGAGCGGATTTTTGGTTGAAGCGGAAAATACCGAACAGTGGATCAAAGAAATAAAAGCTATTTTTTCCGCCGGACCGGAATTTTCCCAAAAATTCGGAGAAATGGCAAGAGAATATGTGGAAAAAAATTTTAGTTGGGAAGAAATTGCCAAAAGATATCTTGAAGAAATGAAAAAAACATTCAACAAATAAAATTAGGACTTACGCGCTTGCCTCAAAATTACTAAAGCATAATTTGTTAAATTAGGTTAATTCCTGCCAGTTTAATTAAGATTGAAGCACTTGAAAAAGATTATCATTATTAATTTCTTGTCAAACACGTAAGTCCTAAAAATAAAAATCCGATTTTTAAAAAATGTTTCACATTTTTTTCTTGCAAATTATATTTTTTGTTTCTTTTATCATAGTCTCATTTTTACCGGGATATTTTTTGATTTTAGCGATTTTTGGAAAAAATGAAAATTTTTTGGAAAAAATAGAACGTTTTATTTTTTCTTTTGGAATTGGAATAATCGTAACCGATTTTATCGCTTTTTTTTACGCCAAAATAAACATTCCTCTCAGCAAATTTTCTTCCGTTTTAGGAGTAATAATTTTTGCTCTGTCTTGCTGGGGAATTTATAAATTCAAAGAAAAGAAAAAAGGGGAATATTTTCAAAATGATTTCAAAAATATTTTCTCTTTTGACAAAAACCAAATTAAATTGATATTCATTTTGATTTTTTTTCTTTTTTTTATAAGAACCGCTTATCTTGAAAAAACAGTTGTTCCGACCGCCACTGATATGGGACACCACGCCTACTGGATAAACTCCATCGTTGAAACGGGTCAACTTCCCAATTATGACGGAATGCCGGATTTTATTATTGGAGAGCATATTGCTTTGGCGGAAATAACAATGATTGGAAATCTGAGTCTTTTTAGTGCCAGTCCAGTAGTTTTTCTTTTGATAAACAATATCTTGGGAATTCTTGCGATTTTTGTTTTAACTTTAAGAATATTCAAAAATAAAAATGTGGCGATTCTCTCTCTTTTATTTTTGGGAGTTTTTTTTGCTGTTTCTTCTCCGCAAGTCAAATTTGTCAGCGGAGGAGTGATGGGAAACATTTTAGGAAATTATCTGTTGCCAATGACTCTTTATTTTTATTTTAGAGCTTTTGAATTTTTGGATGAAAAAACAAAAATTGAAAATGGAGAAACACTTAAAATTTTTCAAAAATTTTTGGGGCTGGCATTTTTTTCAACTTTTGGTTTGTTTTATACACATCATCTGTCCGCCTTTGTTTTTCTTTTTGTTTTTGTTTTATGGACGGCGATTTTTTTGGCGTTAAACATTAAACAAATTAAAAATATATTCAAAAAATTAATTTTATTATTTTTTTCCAAATCAGTTTTGATTTTTCTTTTTTTAGGAATATTTTTTTTCTTTTTTATCCTCACTCCCAATTATATAAAAACAAACGCAGTGGAAGAAACATTAGGCACTCCTTCTAAAGCTACCCGAGAAGGATTATCTTTGGATAACTTGCAAAGTTCTTTGGGAGAATTTCGTTTGTTTTTGGGAGTCTTGGGAATACTGATTTTATTTTGCCTGAAAGACAGAAAAAAAGTTGGGATAACTTTGATTTGTGCTTGGTCAATAATGATTTTTATAATGTCGGCAAAACCAGGATGGATTTTTATCAACATTCCCAGTAATCGCATCGGAACATATTTATCCTATCCCCTTTCTATTCTTTCCGCCATAACTTTTTTTTCTTTTTTCACTTTTTTCGGCACACAAAAATTTTTTTCAAAAAATATCTTTGAGGCTCTTCCCGCAAAAACGACTTTTTTTATTTTTTTTCTTCTGACAACTTTTGCGTTTACGGAAGGCTTGGGAAATAGCACTCAAATTTTCAAAGAATCTTTCGATTTTTCACCGGTGCTGAAAACATTTTTTGCTTCTCAATATTTGAAAGAAAAAACCGAGAAATCGGACATTTTATTGAAAGATCACAATTATTTGTCCGGTGACACTTGGATGAAATTGTTTTTTATGCGAGGATATGATTATCCTATGTCACGAGGATATTTTAAACGTTATGAAGATCCCACCAAGCCCAGAGAAATGTGCACCTTGTATATGATATCCAATCCCGCAGAAGAGCAAGCTTTGGAATGTTTTAAAAAAACCGCCACCAATTTCATTGTGGTTAATCCTCATTATGATTCTTCCCAGTTTGCCAAGCTGAAAAATTTTGATCAAATTTATACCAATGGCGAAGTAGCAATTTTTTATAGAAAATAATTATGCAAAAAAAAATAATTCTATTTATTTCTTTATTATTATTTTTCAGTTCTTTTTGGCTTTTTTATTCTTCAGAAAAAAAAACCGATCCTGCTAAACAAAATGATTGGTGGTCGCTTTATTTTTCTGTACCGAAAGAAACAAATTCAAATTTTACAATTGAAAATTATAGCAATCAAAATAATTTTCATTGGAAAGAATTATCAAAAAATAAAGTTATTCAAGAAAATGACATTCAGATAAAAAAGGGGGAGAAATCTCAAATCAAAATAAAAAATCCTGAAGAAAAAGAAAAGGTGATCATTCAAGTAACTCATAAGGAAGAAAAGAAAGAAATTTACAAAAATTTAAACTAGATTTAATTTTAATCGCCACCTTAAAAGCAAAAAATTAGTTTGAAAATAGTTCTTTGGGTGCGCAATAATAAATTTTAAAAATTTTTTAAAAAGCAAAAATCATAATCTTATCAGAAAAAAAACAATGAAAAATTTAAACCGAAAAAAAATTCTTTTTGTTACTCGTCCTCTTTCTCCTCCTTGGGACGAAGCCTCAAAAAATTTCGCCTATTCTTTGGCAAAAAATATTTCCCAATCGGAAATCAATATTATGACTGATCAAAAAGACTCTTCTTTTTCTTCCGATTTAATTTTCCCGCATAAAGTTTATACCGCGCCTGAAAATTCTCGTTTTGATTTTTGGCAGAAAGCACGCGCCATTTTTTTTCAATTTAAAATAAGAAACAAATTTGATATTCACCATTATTTTTTTACTCCGACAATCCTCAATTCATTTTTAATTAAAAATTTCCTCAAAAATCCAAAAACAAAAACCGTTCAAACCATCGCCACCTTGCGAGAAGATTTGTGGTCAGACAAAGAAATCAGAAAAATTTTATTCGCCGATATTGTTGTTGTTTATTCCGCCTCTGCCAAAAATAAATTAAACAATTTGGGTTTTGAAAATGTTTTTCAAATTTATCCGGGAATAGATTTGGAAGAATACAAACAAATTTCTTTTCAAGAGGTGCAAAAAAATTTGCTGACTGATTTTTCCAATGAGTCTGAAGTTTCCAAAAATTTTACGAAAATGCATTCAAAAGAAAATGATTTTATGATAAACTTCACTGGAGAATACACTCGCTTGGGAGCGATTGATTTGGTAATTGACAGTTTCATTGATATCGCTAAAAAAAATCCTTTTATTCAGCTGTCGCTGGCAGTCAGGATAAAAAATGAGAAAGACGCTCTAAAAAAAAGATTGATAAAGAAAAAATTGAAAAAAAATAATTTGCTCAATCAAGTTTCTTTTTTTGACAATGGAAAATACAAAATGAGAAATGTCTATAATCTTTGCGACATCAGTCTTTTTCCGGTAAATAATATGCGAGGAAAATTTGATATCCCTCTTGCAGTGATTGAGGCGATGGCATGTCAAAAACCGGTAATCATTTCCGATTTGCCAATTTTGTCGGAATTAACAAACGAAAAAAATTCAGTCACAGTTAAAAAAGATAATCAAAAAAAATTGACTGACGCTATTTTGGATTTATACCTTCACCCCGAAAAAAGGCGTTTAATTGGTTGGGAAGCAAGAAAATTTGTGGAAGAAAAATTTGATATAAAAAAAATCGCCCAAGAATATGAAAAAATTTACGCTACTTTATAAATAATCTTAAAAAATATGTCTCAATATAATTTTGAAAATATTTCTCAACACAAAAAAATTTTTCAAACTGAAAAAATGAAAGTGCCGGTAATTTTTCACGCTTCAGAAAATTTGATGCCCGGTAAAAACACTCTTTCCGAACTGGAAAATGTGGCTTCTCAAAAGTTTGTATTTCATCACGTAGCGGCAATGAGCGATGTTCATAGCAAAAAAGGCAGAAAAAATCCCACTGGAACGGTCGTTGCCAGCGAAAATCACTTAATGCCTCAGATAAACGATACTGCTCCCAACTGTGGAATGCGTTTTTTGAAAACAAATTTGACCGAAACAGATTTGACAGGAGAGAAAATTGATGATCTCTTCGGCGAATTGATTAAAGTCATTCCAACCAAAGCTTACAAAGGAACTGTTATCCCCTACTCTTTAGTGATGGATATTTGTCGTTTCGGAGTGAAACCGGTAAAAGATTTTTTCAAAACCAGAACTAAAAATGAAATTGAAAATACTTACAAAAATGGAAATTTTTTTGAAAGAGAAATCAGCCAACGAGAAATTTTGGATGTTATTCCCAAACTTTTTTTGCAAATTGGTCGCGCGCGTTTAGGAATTTTAGGCGCGGCTGGAAATCATTTTTTGGATCTTATGAAAATTGGAGAAATTAAAAATTCCGCCTTAGCGAAAAAAATGGGTATTTTTGAAGGACAATATATCTTTCTTATGCATACAGGCTCAGGACTTTTGGGACAATACTCTTCTTATTTTTATACGCCTAAAAAGAAAGAACATTTAAGTCAAAGGATTGTTTTGGAAATGGGAAAACTCTCTTTCAATTCTCAAATGAAAAAAGTTTATCGCAATTTATCCCGAAAAATAAATTCTTTCAAAAACAAAAACGAATTTTTCGCCTATGATCAAAATACTTTAGAAGGAAAAATGTTTATCATGGCCAATTTTGCTTCCGCCAATCATGGTTTCGCCAATAGAGTCATTTTGACTCATAATTTAGACAATGCAATAGAAAAAATTATCGGTAAAAATGCTCAATTGGATTTGCTTTACGATATGCCTCATGTTTTCATTGATCGGGAGAATCATTTTGGAAAAGACTTGTGGATTCACCGAAACGGGACCGTGCGTGCCAACGGGCCAGAAAGAATGAAACATCATTCTCTTTTTTCTCAAACCGGCGAACCGGTTTTTATCCCCTCTTCTATGAGCACGTCCGCTTATCTTTGCGCAGGAACCGATGAAAATTCTTCCTCTTTTTTCTCCGCTTCTCACGGAACTGGAAGAAGAAAAGATCCAGAAAGCTCATTCGCGCAAAACAAAAATGATTTGTTCAAAAAAATGAAAAAAAAACAAGTCAAACTTTTTAACGCCAAATCCAAAGGAGTGATTTTACAAGACAGCGCTTACTATAAAAATGTGGAGGAAGTTATCGCAGGAATGGAAGAAAATAAAATAGTTCAAACAGTGGCTAAAATGGATCCGGTGGCAGTTTTGATGTATTAAAAACGATTTTTATAAATCTTTTTAATTATAAAGTTAGTTAGCATATAAACGAAATGAAATAAATTTTCCATTTTGTGCATTGAATAAAGCTGGTGCATAACCCATGGAATAAAATTTCTTTTTTCTTATTTATTTTATAGAGGGTAATAAGGTGTCTTTTTTACTCATGGAATCGCAAAAAAGACGATTTTTATTTTATTCTAAAATACGCTATAATATAGACAGATATGAATATGACTACCAAAAAAGAAAATGGCGTCGTTTTTACTCCCGAATGGGTAGCTGATTTTATGGTTGAAGAAGTGCTTAGCAATCATAAACTCAGCGGAAATGAAAGAATTTTAGACACTGGTTGTGGCGAAGGAGTCTTTGCGACCATCGCTGCTCAAAAATTTTCAAAATTATCAGGAAAGAAAATAGAGAAAGTAATTGAAGATAATATTTATTTTGCCGATATATCGGAAGAATACATAGAAAAAACAAGACAAAATTTACAGAAATTGTCAAAAACAAAAATAAAAAAATATAATGCAATATCCGATGATTTTTGTTTCCATAAGTTTAATGAAAATTTTGACTTTATAATCGGTAATCCTCCTTATGTTCGTATACAGAATTTAAACGGCAGAAAAGAACAATTACAAAAAAATTATATTACAGCATCAAATGGATCTATTGATTTGTATTTTTGTTTTTTCGAGCAGGCTTTAAAACTGTTAAATAAAAATGGTAAAATCGTTTTTATCACACCTAACTCTCATTTTCATTCGGTGGCAGGAAAAAATTTGCGTAATTTAATGCTTCCGCATTTAAATAAAATAATAAACCTTGATCATTTTCAAGTATTTAAAGACGTAACTGCTTATACGGCAATTACATTTTTACAAAATGAAAAAACCGCAAGTTTTTTATACTCGGAAAATTTTAAGAACGATTTTAATAATTTAGAGTATAAAAAAATCTCAGCTCAACATATGAGATCGGAAAGGTGGGAATTTTTTGATGAAAAATATTTAGATAAAATCGTTAAGTTTAATAAAAAATATTCCACGCTTCAGGAAGTTGCCAATATCCATTACGGCGTAGCCACATTGAAAGACGATGCCTATATTTTTTCACCGGAGAAAAACGATGGAAATTATTTTTATTTTGATAATTTCAAAATTGAAAAAGATTTATGTGTTCCAATCATTAAAGCATCAACCTACAAAGGAAAAAATCAAAATCTTTTTCTTATTTTTCCGTATAAAAATGAAAAAATAATTCCTAAAAATATTTTTCAAAAAAATTACCCGGAGGCGTATAAATATTTTCTGCAAAAACGAGATATTTTAGAAACGAGAGATAAAGGTGGTGGTAAAAATTACGAAGAATTTTACGCTTTTGGAAGAAATCAAGGACTTAAAACAAGTTTCGGCAAAAAAATTATAACCAGCACCATGAATCTTACTCCTCGCTTTTATGTGATTAGTGATGAAAAAACCAGTTTTTACGCAGGATATTGCGTTAAGCCGAAAAACAATATTGATCTTTATGAATTGTGTGAGGCGCTAAATTCAAATTTAATGGAGGAATATATTAATTCAGTTTCAAAAAGTTATCGCGGAGGGTATAAATCATACGCCAAAAGCTTTTTGAAAGATTTTGTACATCCCCAATTTTATAAATCTCAACCAGTGTTATTCTGATTAACAATATTATGAACAATATACAAGATAAATTTTTGAAAGCAATTAATAATTCTTTTGTAGCTTACAACAAAAAAGGCGGAGTAAGAAGCAATAAAAAATTAATTCCGATTCATAAATTTTTATCAGAGACAATTTTAGGAAATCTTAAAAATGGATATTCCGTAAAATCGCTAGGAATCGGTGACGGCAAAGAAGCGAAAATAGATGGAAAATATTATCCAAAGGATCTTGATATTGCAATATTTAAAAATGACAAAATCGTTGCGACCGTTAGTTTTAAATTCGTTACCTCAAATTATAAGCAAAATGCTAATAATTATTTTGAAAATCTTATGGGCGAAACTGCCAATATTAAGCGTCAAAATATCGGTTTTGCTCATTTTCTAGCGCTTCGCGGACATACTCCGTATTTTTCAAAAAATAAAGGCAATTTGCGCGGAAAAAAAATGAAAACGGAAATTTTAAAAGAAAAAGATTTGCAGAAATACATAAAGTTATTTAGAGACATGGACTTTCCGCACAAACCAGATCTAATAGGAATATGCCTTTTAGATTTTGATAATGGCAAAAAGCCAAAATTTGTTAATCTGAATGATTTTGATTTTTCTGACGAAACAAAACGACTACTTAAAAACAACTTCTCTTTGGATAAATTTTTAGAAAAATTTATACATCTCGTAAATTTAAAAAGTTAGGAGTTTTTGATTTTGGGCATTCACCCCTAACCCCTCTGGCCAAAATCAAAAACGGAAAAAGAAATTTTAAAATTTTTTAAAACAATTCCGCCTACTGTCGGAAAAAAGAAAAGGAATACATCAGCTAACAACGAGTATCCGGTTACGGTTTTCTCCGAAAGCCTCCACTCAAGTTTTTCTTACGCTACGCTTCAGAGAAAAATAAAGAAAAACCAGCGATTCATCTCTCCTTTTGATGAGATCGCTGGGTGCTTGTAAACAAATGATTGATGCTTTATTTTTTTGTCTGGTAGTAGGCAGAAAATAATTCTTCCTTTGTGATAATAATCCTCACATCAGGAACATATTTTCGGATATTTTCCACCCACCTTCCTGACGATCGAAAAGAATAACAATACGCGAGACCTCGAGTCCTTCTGCCCTCGCTCGCTCGATAGCCCTGATAGTTGAACCACCGGTTGTTGCGACATCATCAATGATGGCTACTTTGTCGCCTGGCTTCATATCGCCCTCGATCCATCTGATAACCCCATGATCCTTTTGTGTCTTTCGAACCGAGAACGCCCTAATCGTCTGCTGTTTCAATTCCGAAGTGTATGCAGTAGCAATGGCAATTGGATCAGCTCCAAAAGTTAGACCTCCAACACCAGAAAGCTGAGGAATATCAGAAATTGCTTCAAAAATAACATTACCGACAAGAACCATCCCTCGCGGATCAAGAACAACTGGACGACAATTGATATAGAACTGACTCATTGTGCCACCAACCAACTTGAAAATCGGCTCTTGGCTAAAGATGAAAATAGGCTATCAAAAAATTTAACACAAATTATCGGTTGCAATGACGCACTTTTAAAATATTCCTTTGATCTTAGAAATGCGTCTCGTCCAGGAGTAAGATTTCCGCGAGAAGAAAGAAGTGGCGACTGTAAAGATGAAGAAATTATAAAAAATTTAACAGTCCACTAATTTTTAACAAGTTAATTTTAATATTATGAACGAACCAATTTTTCCTTACTCCGAACAAGAGATGGCAGACAATTGACGCAAGAACAAGAAAAGCAACTTAAGAAATTTTTTGATTTTTACAATATCAACGATCCAACTCAGGTGGATTTTCAAAAAGTGGATACAGAAGATAATTCAGGACACAATCAACAAAACCAGAAAGAAAAGAATGGACAAAAATATATTATTCGTCCAAGAAAAATGTTCCGAGATAGGGATTCGAACCCCAATTAACTGGACCAGAACCAGCCGTCCTACCATTAGACGATCTCGGAAATTCAGTCTTTATTTTTTGTCTTTTATTCTTGGCAAAAATGTAAAAACTCAATTTAAAAACCTTCTTTTTAAATTAAATTCAATCTAATTGCCAACTTATATCTTCATTTTTTCAAAAAACAAGACCAAAAAGCCTTGTTTTAGAATAACTCAAAGAAAAAATAAAATCAAACTTTGAACTAAACTTGTCAAAATTAAATAGAAATGTCATACCTTTGCGTTTAGTTAAAATGTCATACTTGTGGAAATTTATGAATT